>OLGH01000627.1_pt1 | contig 41507 bp, 44 predicted proteins | sample 1604851 | NCBI WGS metagenome assembly OLGH01 (sample SAMEA3888894, study PRJEB22519) | human gut metagenome | biome: human gut; feature: human-associated habitat; material: faeces | place: Denmark | collected 2010 | reverse complement strand
AGAGCGCTGGCCAAGATGATTTTTGACGCTTTTCCTATTTTATATGTTTCATGACTTTGCATACTCTGTGCATGATTTCAAATTTTGTTCTTGCGGATCGTGTGCAGTCGATGGCGGGCATGAGTATCTCCGTAGGTGTGGAAACCCGGAAGACTGGGAAGAATTATCTGAAACGCAAAGCGTAGATGATTGAAAATTAAGCTGAACACGATTTTCAAAGTCGAAGTTCAGCGGCAAGCAAAAAGCTCTTGGCCTTTAATAAAGAGGCCAAGAGCTTTTTACATCTTGTTTTGGAACATAAAAGAAGGTACAATGGTAGAAAAGAAAACGTGCATCAGTCAAATAAGGTGGTGGAGGCGATGGGCAAGGCAACAGTCTACTGCATTATTCACACGGAAAGATGTGTGGCACAGGTGAGTACGGCTGGTGAGTGTAAAATTTATTTTGAAGATTTCATGCCCTATGGTCTGGTGCTGAAAGAATCGAATGACTTTGATACTCGAATCAATAATGTGATTAGCTTCCATTCATGGTGTGCATCGCGGCTGATACTACGCGACCGTACTTTATGCAAAGGAAATCCTCAACAGCATTGGCGCATCCCAGAGTGTTACGGATCGGGAGCGTGCACAGATTGCGCTTTCGTACCATTGACTGTCTCTGCTGGATGTGTTCTGGGTAAAAGAAGAAAATGAGACTGTCCGATTTGAGGATATCAAACTCTACACACACTCTTTAAGCAATGCTCTTGTGGACATTGCACTGCGTGGGCATCAGATGGCTGTGACAAATGCCCATCTTTTGGCAAATGATTTGTCCACTGGCGGATGCTATCCTAAAGCGTGGGTGCGCAAAGAGGAAGGCTTCTATCTTTATAAAGCTGGCGGACAAGATGCAGTCGAGCGCGAAGTGCTGGCAAGTAAGATCTGCCGATGCTTTGACTGTCATCAGGTTTTGTATGAGCAGGGGATGTTTGAGAATGAGCCAGTTTCTATCAGTAAAATCATGACCTCGCAGCGATATAGCCTTGTGACGTATGCAGCTTATGATGTCTACTGCACAAACCATGATTGGAACACGCTGGATAAAATTCTGGAACTGGATGCCTACGGATACTATATGATGAACATTCTGGATTATCTGGTGGGCAACACCGACCGCCATTGGGAAAACTGGGGCCTGTTGGTGGACAATGAGACGAATAAAACTGTCCGGCTGCATGATCTGATGGACTTTAATCGAGCGTTCCAGCAGTATGACATATTGGATGGTGCAAGCTGTTTGACCGTTGGAAAGCGGCACTTGAGCCAGAGAGAAGCAGCGATGGAGGCTTTGAGGAAAATTGGATTAAATCAATTTGTTGATGTGGCAGTTGACATTTTTCCTAAATATAAAAACTGGCTGATAAAGTTTCAAGTGCGGCTACATGCTCTAAAAGCAAACGAAAGCTTCAGATAACTTATATCAATTTGAGTACATGAGGAGAAAAAATTATGACATATACAGAAGACTTTAAGTGTATTCTTGCTAAACAGGACAATGTGGTAAATGCAAATCTGTTCATTTTGAGAAATAGCAACCCCAAGAAGATAAAAGTTTTTCCTGAAGAAGTGAGCAGTGTGTTGCTGGAAAAATACTTTGAAACACTATCAGTTACAACAGATGAAAGCGAGTTTGTGGACTTTATTCCAGATACAGTCGAAAAAAATACTTTGCAAGTTATTAATACGGAAGTCCTAGATCTTTGGCCGGCAATGGTGACCGCAAAGGATAGGTTGCAGAATGTGAATAGGGCTGAAATTACAGTTGAAGACTACAATTGTAGTGGAAACACTATAATGATGGACATCGAATTTGATAATGGTGAACATGTGTACTTTCTGACAGTCTATCGTAATGTCGCAGCATGGTATAGAAACAATATTTGCTTTACAAAAAAAGAAACAGGAAAATTTCATCAGCAATCTGGAAATGTGCTAGCATTGACACCATGGGTAGATGCGGTTATCTTTGACAAAAAATGCTATATTATTAACGAAGTGAACTTTAATAGAATATTTAAGTTTGATGAGGTTATTAAAAATCAAGTGGCCGCAAATGAACGGGAAATTCGCAGCATGGGATTTATTGATGACAGCGACATATTCATGGATTTTTTGGTAAAATCGAAGCGTCACAAAAATTCTATGGCAAAAATTATTATGCAAAAACGTCTTGAAAAAATTAGGACATTTTCTCCACAGTATATCAGAGAACAAATTGAGCATCAGCCAAGGTTGTCCTTTATATCGTACACAGAAAATGATAAGATTGTTATAGACAAAAAGTCATTTGAAGCGGTTATGGGAATTTTGTGTGGTCGGATTAATTTGGACCTGATAACAAAGGAGCTGAATGGAATGATGGAAAGTGAGTAAATTTGACAGACTGGCGTTAGCAATAAGTTGCTTTTTGCCACTATTCATTATTTTTGGTTTGGAAAATTTATGTGAAGCAAAAAGTATGTTTTCACCAATTGAAAACATAACTTGGAGACTCTCATTGCTGAATCAATCAAAAGGGTTTTACTTTAATGTCAGTCAATTTTCAATTTGGCTAATTCTTCTTATGGTTGGGATTGTTGGAATTGTCCGATTCCATAGAAAATTTCTGAAAGCTAAAAAGCTATCAAAAGAAGTGGTCGTTTTAGTAAAGGCTGAAAATATCACGGCGGACTATTACTTTACGTATTTTTCTTTGTTCGTGATTTCTTTTTTTAGTGTTGATCCGACAGTTCCTAAAGATGTCTTGATTTTTTCTTTTCTGATGGTGCTGATTATATGGGTTTATATTGTAAATGAAATGTATTTCGTGAATCCCGTCTTGAATATACTACGTTACAAATCTTTTTCTATTGTCTATCATAAAAACTTAAAATTAGAAGAAGATGATGAAAAAGAAATTGAGGAGTTTGAAATTAAAGTGTTTTCGAGAGTGCCGTTAAACAGAATGATGGGCGAAAAACTTTTTGTGACGTTTAGTCAGCATGACTTTTCTGTATGCTATCTAGTTATGAAAGAAGGGCGGTAGGCTATAGAAAAATGTACGTGTTCAATTTGCCGTTTGTAGCAAATCTGTAGCAAATCGAGTCTATTTAACGAATCATCGTTCTAAAAAACGAAAAGTCATCATGTATCACACGCAGGGGGTCTGGGGTTCGAGTCCCTAATTCTCCACCATGCATAAGCCACTAACAGAAGTTAGTGGCTTTTTTGCGCTATACGCGGACTTATGTTGGTGTATGGAGAATTAGGGACTCGAACAGCACGGCCACGCCGCAGGCGGGGCAGCAAACACCCCAGTGGGGTGTTTGCTAGTGCGCGGGTTCCAACGGTCAGGAATGTCTACCGGGGATGATGTTCAAAAGTCCAGCTGGTCAGAGAATGGTTTGAAATCTTTAGGCCCCCTTTTCAGTCGTTTGTAGCAAGTTTGTAGCAGATCTGTAGCAAAATTCGGAGAGGAACGGCAAAATGACCTCAGAAACCCGATTTTTGCAGATTTTTGGGTATAAAATTTTATCCTTGAATTTTGTGCAGAATGATGGTGGTGCTTTTCATTCGGATTCTGTTGCCGTATAATAAAGAAAAAGATCATGGATGAAAGGAGAAATCGCTGTGCGCTACACCATCAGGCATTTTGATTTGCCACTGCTTACCTTTGAAGCAAACATGGACAGTGCAGATACTGACCTCCATATTATAAAGGTCTACGAAGAAAACCGTTCCTTTTTACCTTTGAACTTGACTGTATCAGAAGATGGTGTAGAACGCTGGCTGCGGCATCGCACAATTCCGAAGAACCGAGCGTATGTAGATGCTCTGCTCTCTAAGGTGGGGCTTTCTTTGAATCGTCCGCTGGGAATTATCACCGTCTGCAAAGGACTTTCACTCAATGATTGCTTTTGGGTAGATGCAGAGGGCTCCGGTGACACCTTTGAAAAAGTAAATCTTTACGATAACCGATTCAGTCAGGTGCTGGCAGCAATCGCTTTTACAGGATATGGCAGCAGCATACGAACTTCGCTTGCGTCCTGCCCGGAGTTCTCGACCAACGGGATGCTGCCAAAATGCTGGCGCAGACAAAACGGAAAAATCTATCTTTATAAAGGTGGCACGTCAGGGTTCAGCAATCTGGGGTTTGAACCGTACTCGGAAATGTATGCTTATCAAGTTGCACAGGTGATGGGCGTGAATGCAATTCGCTACACCCTGACAAAAGATCTGAAAAAGACGCTTTGTTCCAAGTGTGAGCTGTTCACCAGCAAAGAGTATTCTTATATTCCCATCGGACAGCTTGTGTCCAAAGGCGGAATAAAAGCAATTTTTGCGTATTATCAGACGTTAGGGCAGAACTTTGTGGATGCACTGGAAGATATGCTGGTCTTTGATGCAATCATCTGCAATACAGACCGCCACTATGGAAATTTTGGTGTGTTGGTAGATAATAAGACCAACACGATTGCGGCACCCGCTCCGCTGTTTGACCACGGAAACTCGCTGTTCAGTTTGGGCGGAACGGATCTTTGGGACAACCAGAAAGCATTTGATGAGTATGCCCGTACACTGCTTCCGCTTGCATACGATGATTTCTTTGCAGCAGCAAAGAGCGTAATGAAGCCTCGTCACCGTGCAATGCTCCATAAGCTGCTGGATTTCCATTTTGACCGCAGAGCGACACGTTATAATCTGCCGCCAAATCGCTTGAAGATGATCGAAAAAGAGGTACAGCGCAGAGCAAGAGTGCTTTTAGGGTGAAAAAGAAACCGTCAAACGTAAGAGATTGCTATCTCATGCGTTGACGGTTTTATGGTTTGTGGGGATATTATTCTTCTGGCAGAGCCAAAACTTCATCCTTGACCAGTTGATTGGCCTTATCAAAGGCTTCGGGCTTCGATTATCTGGTTGGCTTTCGGATGGAGATAGATTTCATCCGGCGTTTTGAATTTGGGCGTGTGCCCGACAGCACGTTTCAGGATATCTTTGCACGAAAAGAAAACAGAAAAACAATAGTCAGCAGACGTAAAGCTATCATAATTTGAAACAAAAGCTCTTGACAGAAAGCTATTTGCAAAATATCCTTAAAAATAAGCAGAAACATTGACCTCTAAAAATAAGGAGCGGACGATGGCATTTGAATTAGGCGGACGCGCTGATAAGTTTGGCAATCGATACGAACGAAGATATTTCGTGTCTCTCATGGCAAAGGTTTTGCAGGGCGGCCTGCTGAGTGTACAGAGTGAGCCCACAGGTGACGATGAAAGCGGCACGGATATTATCGTAGAATACCAAGGCGGAAGGAAGGATTTTCACCAGTGTAAGGCACGCAACGGCAGCAATGAGCACTGGACGATGTCTGCGTTAGCACGGCATAAGGTGTTTCAGCATATCAAGGAACATGTAAAGACGGAGCAGAATCACTTTGTGTTTGTGACTGCACTTCCCTTTGTGGCGCTGAATGATTTGTGTCTGACGGCCAGAAATTCGGACTCCTGTCAGCGCTTTGTAACGGATCAGCTGACGACGCATGACCGAAAAAATCTATTCGATCAGTGGCGAAAAAATCTTGGACTGGGAGAGACAGCAGCGGATCAGGAACAGGCTGCATTCTATCTGCGGCAGTTTGAAATATGTACGCTCAGTGATGATTCGGTAGAGGGAGATCAGTGGAAATACGTGCTCGGCAGTATGTTCACCGGGAACCCGGATGATGTCTATGATGTCCTTTTGAACCTGACGGAGAACGATAATTATGGCAAAACGCTCACGGCGGGGATATTGCAGCAATATCTGGAACAGCGGGGATACCAGCGCCGGCTTCTGGCCTCCGATACCAATATCCCACTGCAGATCGAGCGTCTGAATCATCGGTTCAAGTCCCACTTCCACCCCATCGGCGATCATCCTTTCCCCATACAGGAAGCTCACACGGTGTTGCAGACCATTCTGGCAGGCAAAAATGTTTTGCTCCTTGGCGGTGCAGGCATCGGCAAAAGTGGTTGTGTGCAAGCATTGTTGGATGAGCTGGATAATGAGCATATTCCGTACTTGGCGCTTTCAGTTGACCAAAAGGTTCCCCAAGGCACACCGGAATACTACGGCGAAGCTTTGGGATTCAGGGCTTCGCCAGTGCTTTGCCTAGAAAGCCAGTTGGCCAGTGGTCAGATGGGCGTTCTCATCTTAGACCAGTTGGACTCCCTTCGCTGGGCGACCCGTTCCTGCGAAGAAGCACTGGATGTCTGCGGAGAGATGCTGCGGCAGGTGCAGGCTTTGAGCTGCAGTGGAGACCGGGTTGTCCGGGTCGTTTTAGTCAGCCGCAAGTTTGACTACGAGAACGATCTGGCACTGCGCAGGCTTTGCACTCTGGCAATCCCTGAGCAGTCCGATCCCTGGGAACAGATCAAACTGCATGCATGGGACGAGGAACGAGTGGAATTTTTTGTAGGCAAAGAACGTTATGCCCGTATGCTGCCAGCCATGAAGCGCATTTTGCGAACCCCCTGTTACTTATACATCTGGCAGTTCCTGGAGGATGCACGAAAAGATAATGCGTTTACTACTCCGGTTGACCTGATGCAAGAATGGAAAACGCAGATCATTCAGCATGGAGAGCAAAAAAACATCCACGCAGATGCCATCGAGTCATTTCTAAACGCTTTACTGAGCTTGATGCAGGAAACTCCTTGTGTCCCGGAAATGGCTCTCCCGGGCAACCAGCAGGTGCAGGAATTCCTGATTTCAGAAAACGTATTATACAAAAATGAAGGCTGTTTGGCATTTGTTCATCAAAGCATGGCCGATTACCTGAATGTAGAGTGCTGGCTGCAAGATATTCTGCACAGGAAAAAGGTGGAAGAACTTCTGCCTTCTTACAATGCCCAGGGGCCGGAATATCGGGTGCGGCTGCAGATGCTCTGGCAAGTGCTGCTGCGCGCTGGCACAACATTGTTTTTAGACAGAGCCGAAAGTTTTCTGACCAGCAAAAACATCCGCTATTATTACAAGTGTACCGTTTGGGAAGCGCTCGGGCAGATAGAGGCTCCCGGAGAAAAAATCATAGCGTTCATTCAGGCGCACTGGAATGAAGATGTCTGGAGAGAAACAATTCTGCACCGTGTTTTCTGGGGGCACAGTGCATTTATTCGGCAGTATGTAACGGCCGGGTTTGCCGCATCCTGGGCCGACCCCACGGCGTTGTGGTTGCTGCGCCCGCTTGTAACGAGCGACCAGGCTTTTGTAAGAGAAGCGGTGCTGCCCTATATTGGAAAAACGCCGGAAAATGACCGGAATATTTTAAGTCTGTTCTGGATGCACAAAAATCTGGAACGTCAAACGGTTGAACTATGCCTGCAGATCCTGAAAACACAGCCAGCCCTGGGGCTGAATACCAGTGAGTACGAAGCCTGGGTGGAGACATGCCCTGATAAGGCGGTGGAATATCTGGCCCTTGCCTTTAGACAGGCATCGTCACATCAGGAATATATCGCACCAAAATTCATGGAACTTTCCCAGAAATGCCCCAAAGGTGTATTGGAAACGCTGTGTCCGTTGGTAATTGAGGTATCCAAAGGGGAGGATGCTCGGATGCGATGGCGAGCGTATGACAGATATTACAATGGTGTACGCTGCTATGTAAAGCTGATACAGGATTCGCTGCAGCAGCTGGTGCAGCAGGATCTTCCGTATGTAGAAAAATTTATAGCAAATCATCTGCATACAGAATCTTGGTTGGAACATGAATGGATTTTAAAAACGCTCCTACTTTTACCGGAGCAAGACGCCATGCTGGCCTATCAATGGCTGATGGAGAAGTTCCCGGAACACTTTCTAGACATAACGAGCCCGGAAGAGCGGATGACGACCTATGCGGCAGAGGTTCTGAAAAAGTTCTCTCCCTTCTGGTCCGATGATCAATTTGACCAAATGGAGCAGCGCATTGTTTCCAATCGCTCTCCCAATATGCTGGAAATCGCGCGAGAGCGGTTTAAACAAAAAGGATATTGGCCCTACTGGGGCGGCCTGCAGGAGACGCTTTTGCCCGCGATGGATCCAGCCAGAAGCAAAAGCAAAGCACTGCAAGCTGTGCTGCAGCGCCGGAAAGAGCAGGGCTTTGGAGATGTATGGTATAAAAAAGGAGGGCTCATAGAGAGCTATACCGTTCGTTCGTCCATTGCAGATCATGCAGAAAAGCTGAGCGATGCGGCATGGATCCGATTGCTCACTTCTGACATGCCGCATCTATCACCTCGTGATACCATTCAACAGCACTTCCATCGGCCGGGACTGGAATCCTCTCCCAGAGAGTTTGCCCGGACACTGGAAAACTTTTTCGTCACAGAGCCTTTGCGGCTGGCTGGTATTGCAGAAAAACTACCAGAGCAGATTGATGCGCATTATTCGGCGGTAATCCTGAATGTATTCGCAAAAAAAGAAGTATTTGATGCGGTCGGGTTTGAAACTGTTGAAGCCGTCGCTGAAAAATTCACACGCTGCATGACAGCGGAGATGGATTATGAGCTGGCTTCAGGATTTTGCGGTTTACTGATCAACCACCCGGAAGCCCCTTGGTCTGCTGAAAGCTATCAGCGTCTGCGCTTTCTGGCAGTTGAGCATAAAAATCCGCAGGAAAACACATACAATATAACATCGTGTAACGACCCACAGAACAAATCCTGCCAGTGTCTCCGGGACAACGTACTGAACAGCATCCGGGGGTATGCGTTCCGAACGATCGCAGAAACTTTATGGAAGTGCCCGGAAAAAGTAGAGGATTGGAAGACCGTCCTCGAGCATGGTCTTCAGGATCCGCATCCTTCGGTTCGCTATGCCGTGATAGATGCACTTGCAGCAGTCAGTAGAGTAGACAAGCCTTTTGCCTGTGAAGGCTATTGGAAAGTTTTGCAGCAAGATTCGCGCTGCATTTTACACTATACATCCGGATGGTTTATCATGCAGCTTTACCCAGTCCATCCGGAAGAATGCCGTGCCTGTCTGATCTGGGCATTTGAGCAGAGCGAAACGGAGCAGGATCTTGTTCGTAATGCTGCCCATATTCTGGCTGAGCTGTGCATCAAGGGAGATCTCGATGTCCATGCCTACCTTTTCCAACGGCAGTATATGCCAGAGCAGGCCTATGGAATTTTGGATCAGTGTTTCGACGACCTAAACCAGGAGCCTAAGAACACCGCTGCCAAGCGGTTGCTGCTTTATACGCTGCAAAATTGCCAGGAAATCCCGCAGCATATCGTGTGGCAGTATTGTCGGGAGCCTGGGCCTCACGATCCGGACGTTTTACGGCTTTTTGTGGAACGGTGTGCAAACCGGGCTGAGTACGCTTTAATCCATTTTTTTCTGGAATCCAGAAAAGAAAACAGCCCTGCTTGGTGGGAAAATCTGTACACTTTTTGCGCCCGGGCCTGTGCGGATGCAACTAAGGGATATGGCCTTGCCGTCGATGATTTCTGCAAGCTTCCGTTTTTGCTGCTGGAAACAGCGGCTACTGTGCAGCAAAGAGAAAAAGCTCTGGACGTTTTTGATGAAACTTTCCGCAGCAATGTCATCCAGATGGAAAATTTTTTGCGGGAAACCAATCGATAATATAAAAACAGAAAACATCGTGTGTTGTGCATAGCGTAATTCTCATATAAAGCTCTTGAGATTATACTCCTGAGGGAGTATAATCAGAGCGAGGAGGTGGTTCTGTGGAAAAAACAATTTATCACGGTTCGGATCATATTATTGAAAAGCCAAAGTTCGGCTATGGCAAGCCCTACAATGACTATGGCATCGGCTTTTACTGCACTCAGAACCCCAACATGGCCAAAGAGTGGGGCGTTGGCATCGACCACAATGGCTACGCTAACCGGTATAAAATCGAATGCGACGGTTTGACCATTTTGGATTTGAACGCTCCCGGTTACACGATGCTGCATTGGCTGACGATTCTTTTGGAGAACCGCGAATTCGATACTTCTGCCCCGCTGGCCGCAGAAGCCAAAGAATACCTGATGAACACTTTTCACCTCGACTATAAGTCTGCTGATATCATCATTGGCTACAGGGCAGATGACAGCTATTTTTCCTTTGCATCCGATTTTATCAACGGTGCAATCTCTTACCGCCAGTTGTGCAATGCCATGCGCTTGGGCAAGCTGGGGCAGCAGTTCGTGCTGAAAAGCAAAGCGGCCTTTGAACAGCTGGAATTTCTCGGCTATGAGACCGCAGACTCTAAAGAATGGTATAAGAAAAAGGCCTTCCGTGACCAGACAGCCCGCCGCCAATATTTTGACGTGGAGCGCAACCGCCGTCAGAGGGGAGACCTTTATATTACCACGATTCTCGACGAGGAGATGAAGCCCAATGATCCACGCTTACGATAAAAGCTATCTTTCTGCTGCACAGAAAAATCTTGCCCGGATGTTGGATTATCTTGTCAACGGTCTGCATTATCCGTTGGAGACGGCATGGCAGTGGTTTGTGACCAGTGAACTGTCTGCCCGGTTCGAGCAGGGGGATTGTTCTGTGTTGGTGGGCTTGTCCGGTGTAGAACTTGCCCGCGCTGTACTGGAGCAGGCGGGCGAAGTCGTGTCTATGCAGAAACCCTCGTATGCCTACGACCGCAGCCCGGAATACTGGACAGGCTGGGCTCTTGCCTATTACCAGTGGCTGACCAGTTTGCGCTTTGCGGAGATTGAACAGGCAGTGTCTATCACGAAAGTGCGGCTGCTGTATACGCCCTACCACGAGATGGATGTACGGCAGTTTGCAGACAAGATGAACGAGTTGTACCGTGCGGCAAAGCCGGAAACAAACCTGAAAGCCATGCGCACATTGGCCGGATTGAGCCAATCGGAACTGGCAGTACAGGCTGATGTGCCTGTGCGTACCATCCAGCAGTACGAACAGCGACAGAAGGACATTAACAAAGCACAAGCAGAAACGCTGCTTCGCCTTGCGCGTGCGCTGAATTGCAACGTAGAGGATCTGATGGAGAAAGTTCCACCGCTGAATTTTAAATAAGAATGAAGCGATGAGACCTGACACAGATTGTGCAAACAAAAAAAAGAAAGCTGCCATCCATGAGAGAAAAATTCTCACGGATCAGCAGCTTTTCTCTTTGAAGTTGTTATGCCTTCGTTGTGGTCAGAACTTCATCATTGACCAGCTGATTGGCCTTATCAAAGGCTTCGATCATCTGGGTCGCTTTCGGATGGAGATAGACTTCATCCAGCGTTTTGGATTTGGGCGTGTGCCCGACAGCGCGTTTCAGGATATCCTTGTTGACGCCTGCGCGGTCACAAAGGCTGGCGTAGGTATGGCGGGTGGTGTAGGGCGTATAGGTGGCGAGCTTCCCGGCAAACTCCGGTTTGCGCTTACCATTTTCGTCGTAAGGATTCGGCTGGATGCCGATTTCCTCCAGGAAAGGATAGAACTTGCGATTACGCCAGTTCTTCTCATTCCAGAAACCGCCTTTTCCATTGGGAAAGAGCGGACCGTTTTCCACAGAGGTGGCATACGCATGTTCAAAAACCGGAATGCCAAAGTCGAGAATGGGAATGATGCGGTTGCGTCCGGCCTCGGTCTTGCAGCCGCCGATCAGATAAGCACCGGATTCCGTGCGGTGAAAATCTTCGTGTTTGAAGTGCAGCAGCTCATAGATACGCACTCCGCAGGACAGAAGAGCAATTACCATCTGCCCGGTGGGCGTGTTCTTCTGGCTCAGGATCAGCGTCACCTGTTCGTCCGTGAAAATCTCGCGTTCCGGAGATTTGCGTCCTTCGACTTTCAGGACAGATGCAAGGTTGGCATCTACGACACGCCAGCCAATGGCTGTGCGATACAGCTTACTGATAAGAGTACGCTCTTTTTCCAACATACTTTGAGACAGGCCGTTATCGGCCATCTTGTCTAAGATGTTTTGAAAGTCCTGCGTATAGAGGGCGGCAATTTTGAAGTGCCACAGCGGACGGAGATATTTCCACGCAATGTCATAGAGCTCGCGAGCCTTATCGGACCGGCCCTTATATTCACGGGACTCTTTGAACATCCGGAAGCAGTCCTGCAGGGTAGAGTCCTGATAAGGTGTGGCCGGACGCTTCATCATCTCGGCGCGGACAGCTTCTGCTTCTTCACGGGTGACGTAGGTGCCAACAGCCTTCATGACTGTAATTCCAGTGTGAGGATCGGGGATCGGCATTCGGAGCAGCCATGGTTTCCGGCGTGTTCCGGACATTCGTGTGATGCTGCCATTGCCAGACGAGGCTTTCAGCCGGGGCGATTCTCGTTTGGCTGGAACGGCAGGTGGAGCTACTGCACCGGGGGATGGTGCTGTGCCAACGGGATGACCGCAGGCAGAGCAGAATTTAGCGGTATCTGAGATTTGATGACCGCAATTTTCACAGAACATAGATTTGAACCTCCTGCTTCAAAAAATGCCCTCAGCATCGGAGGATACTGAGGGCGAACGGTTAGATCAGTTACGGGCGCGGGAGAGCTGGTAGTCCAGGCTCTGCTCAGCCGTGAGCCCCTTCTGGAGAAAGCGAATCACATTGGGGTAAAACACGTAGATACGTGATCCGTTCGGTACGTGACTTATGTAACCGGCGGCTACGAGATTGCGGAGACCGTGGTATGTTATATCATAACCTTCGCTCCGTGCACGGCGTGCCGCACCTGTTAGTGTAAGAAAATCCTGTTGCTTATCAATCATGGTTTTTCTCTCCTTTCGTAAAATGATGGAAAGCACAGGCGGCTTTTCATAATAAGCATATCTTTTTGAGATATAGGATTCTTAAAGGGCGATTAAGGGTACCAGGGAAGATCTGGCTCCTTTGAGAAGTCATAACGCTCCAAAGAATGTAAATCAGGTTGTACCACCTCATATTGGGCGTTTAAAGGGGGAACGACATAGCCACAGTTAAAAAATAGACTCTGGTCACGCAACGGAACACCATCACAATCGATGTATCCACAATCGCCGGAGTGGCAACATGGAGGCTCTGTAAAGTAAATTGGAGCGCCCATAGTTGAAAGCAGATCAGAGTACTCGGGAGAAACAGGGTTTTCAAAAAATCCATCTGGGATGTTCATGATAAATCCTCCTTGAAAACGATTGACAAGCGAAGCATTTAAAGCTTTACTTATATTACAAGAATACTTGGTTATAAATTTCTGCCTTTGAATGCTGGCAATGGAATCAGGTGCTCGATTTCGACAATGAAGCCGATGCAATATCTTCCAGATGACTGACGTTCACACAAATAGGAGCGCGAGTTGGTTTGGAGTCTTCTCCAATATAGATAGGGCCTTGAAAAACGCACTGCCCAACCTCCAGATTCCGTAAAAGGTCAGAAATCTCAGCCCGATGCTGTGGAGATGCGAGAAGCTCGGCATAATACTTTACTTCTAGGAGAGCAGGGTGAAAGAGAAGTTTGTGGTTTGCTTGGCAGAGCATCGTTCTTTCGGATGCATTGAACTCACGAATACTCTGACTGGCAAGGATTACGTTTAGAGCATATTTTCTACCCTCTGTCAAGATTTTGCCAAGATAGCAGTCCTTGTCGATGGAGAGGTTCTGCATCTCGTCGATGTGGATGTAGCGCGGTGGCTGCCCTCCCTGCGATGCAGTGCGAAATTCATCGAACAGAAGCAAGTCAGCAATCACTTTCTGGAAGAGGGGTGGAAATTTGCTTAGGTTGATAATTTCGATTCCAGAATGGCGTTTAATCGGTTGATTTCGGAAGACATTGTGCCGCAGGAGCGGTGCAAGATGAGCAGATGCACTTCTTGATGCTTTCGTGTCAAATTCGTCAAGGGTTTTAAGAATTGCTGGAAAGATATCCGGATTATCGTCGAGGTTTGAGATTACATATTCCAAACTATCGGAAAAAGCAGCTGTTTCCGTGCGGCTCAATTTGATATACTTGGTTATAATATTGGAAAGCGTATAACTCAAATCTGCTGATGATTCCGTAGTTCCATCCGCATAGCGTAGTGGATTGAAGAGCGTTGTTGAAATTGGCGTGATGTATACATCAGTTCGTGAGGACAGTTGTTCAAATGCCTTTCTTAAAATTGGAAAGATGTGCTCGGATGAAGAGGTGTTATGAATGTTGAGGTCGAGGATGCAATGTCCCTGATAAGCCTTTTGCAACATGATACTTTGGGCAGCAACACTCTTTCCATAGCCAGATTCACCGAGGATGACATAAGAGTCGTTATCCTGTCCTGGAATACTTCTTGTCCAAGCAGAAAATACTTGATCTCCTTCGTAGTACTTTCCCATATAGGTCTCTGAGAGCATAGGCATAATAATCAAACTCCTTTTTATTTTTAGATTTCAGCAAGGTTACGACTTCCGGGTTGATGCAGGTTGCTTCTTAGAAGTGTCCGAAAGCGAAAATCTTTCGGTTCGTTTGGTGCAAGGGTAAGAGTTTTCGGGACTGATCCAGAAAGCACGCCGGCAGTTTTCAGACGATTGAGCACATCGGACGGCATGTAGGACGAGAGATGTGCTTTGATGATTTTTTTCAAAAGGGCAGTCGATGTATAATAATAGGTATCATCATAGAGAATCTCCTTTTGACAGTCAAAGCTGATATCGACATCTTCGAGTGAACGAAAACAAATCATATTGCTTCGCCGGGAGGCATAGAGTGCGTTTCGGAAAGGTGCAAGGATGTTGCCATCGTTGAGCTTATCCCAGTAGCAGGCGTATGTCTTAAGACTATCGTCACAACAAATCGGAAAAGTTTGAGGAGGTATCTGTATAGAGTAGTGCCACCTTATAATGGACGCTATTGCAGATAACGTTGCAATTTCCTGTTGCACAGAACAATCTTCACCATATTTATTGGAAGCTTCAATGAAACATCGCTCCACTTCTGAATTGAACGCATCCGCATTATTCAGAATCGACTTTATCAGGCATCCAACAGAATTGATAGACCCAGCCCCAGTACAAGGCTCGATAAAATCTTGTATTGGTAAACAAAAGGTTCGTTGCCGTGGGGTAAGATCGGCGGAGACAACTATATACAGCGGATGCTTTTGACTGCTTTGCATGGAATCCAGAAGTGCTTGATAATTCTTATCACGACTGTAAGCATTGGCAGATTCATTGAAGCTTGTGTCTTCAGCACGAATCCATATAATGGGGCGGTCACGTAAGTTTTCTAGCTTCTTCTTAAAGATGAGGGGTGTTTTATCAATGCTCAAATCTGTACATTGATACTTATGGGTCAGTATGCAGAGTGGGCGACGAATCCACATCTTAGAGGGTAATCGCCCTTGAAGGGTTGCGTATAGTGATACAAGCTGGTACATTATCACATCGGGTGTGGGTGAAATCGTGAAGCTCAGTAGCACAGTATTAAGGTCAACCCATTCACTCTCTTGAAATCCCCAGTGCTTTTCAGAAAAATACCATCCGGGAGAGTATTTTATCTGTGGTGGAATGGAATCGCGTGTAGCTGCGGTATACCGGGCAATCAGCTCGCCACAAACGGTAGGAAGAAGATGTGCGATGACAATAAATCCGTTGTCGCGTAGCAAATTGTAACGGTGCAGGGCACTGCAAGTAGCATCGACTATGACGCTTTTGTGTTCTCCTGTAGGAGTATCGAACGTATATTTGATGGATTCTTTTTTTGTGTCATGTTCTATGATTTTTTGCGCTCGTAGATTTCGGCAAGGGCTAAATGGTTTTACAATAGTATTTTCCCCATTGCTGCACTGGTAAGTTAAACAACCCTGAAAGTCCTCAACTAAAGCACAGTTATCAAATCGAAGTCGCTGTTTTCTGAAAGCTTTCTGGACATCGCTCTCCCATTCCTCTTGCAGCTTTTGAATTTTGGCTTCAACAGGATTGTTTTGAAAAGCAGCACTGGGTTGAGCCTGCATGACAGATTGTTGGGAGTAAGGCGAGAACGATGGCTGCGGTTGGTTCAAAGATGCAGATGGTATATAGTTAGGTGGGAACTGCTGTGGCGTAATAGTTTGTGATTTGGAACGAACGATTCTTTTTTGTGGCGGAGTGGGTGTAGCTGAATCATCGTAGGGGCTTCCATCAGGTTTTTGAATGGCGGAAATCATGCCGCTATTATTTAAGGAATTCATAGCGAGGCTCCTTTCATATAGGATGAATGGCGGACTGCGGGCAGTTTGTCCGGTCACTTTCCGGGGATATGCTGCTCGCTAATTTAGTTGTCAAGGGACGGAGAAGAAGAGGCTGAAGGCTTTCTTCTGTAAATAGGATAACACATTGACAACTGGGACAAATGGGGTGAATTTACATTGAGTGGGTGTAAATATGTAAAAACAGTATTGTTTGAGATTGATATGCGATTAACAATCTTTGGTGACGTCTCAAGTCTATAACAGGAGCTCTAGAAAGGAAAATTAAGCGGTATGAATGGCATTGACAATCTGACTCTCTATAAAACTGTAGACGAACTCCAAGAAAGTAAAAATAGCATTGAAAGGCGTACGGGAATTGATTTTTCAAAAAATGTACAGCAGTTCGATTTACTGCTGGATATCATTGGGGAGGAAACACCAGAAACCGAAGAAAAAAGGCAAGTTGAAGTAGTTGAACAGATATTGGAAGCAGTGTGGCCTAAAAATTTATTTGAAGCATATTGCAGCGATAAAGACAACATCGTGCAAGCCGTATATTCTAATATGATTGCAATTGTCTTGTTTTCATTAAAATACCTTTTGGCAGATGAAATTATTGAAGACGAGTATGATTCGAAATTACAACGGTGGCTTGATATGAAAAGTGGTGAAGAGGAAGAAACGTTTGAATGTTATGAGAGGATGAAAAGAACAGTATCAAATAAAATAAAAAAGATTGCTAAAAATGTTCGAAAAAGTAAGGATGACTATGAGCAAAACTTGAGGTTGCCAATCCAATTGCCACAAAGCACACATAAAAAGAAAATTTTAAAATCACTTATGAAAAAAATAGTTGAATTGGAGGCGAATTCGGCACAAGAAAATGGTGCTGACGGCAAGTCGGATTCAAAGCAGAAAAAGAGAACAAATAGCATAAGTTGGAACATTCTAAAACTAGCAGAAAAAGAAGAAAATGTTGCAAATTTTAAGAAAATAAACGCTAATGAAAAAAGAAGTATAAAAAAGATATATGAAACTTTATGCAGAGAAATCACAGAAGTTTCAATGAGAAAAGTCGAAGATACAGATAAAGCTGAAAAGGTAATGTTAGAGCTTGCGTATGAGTGTGTTTTTCATGCCAAAAGTATTTCTGCATTAGAAGATGGAGATGGAACAGAAATTGACTTATTGGGGAGGACGATTGTTCCGATAGGGTTTTATGTGCGGAAGTTCAAATTTGGCAACGAGGAACAGTGCATCGGCTTTCGGAATATTTACTGCGCTACATTAAAAAGCATGATGATTTATGTTGTTGAATACGCAGGTAGTGTCCTGCAAAAGAAGCAGAAGGAAATTTCACAAAAAGATAAAGTTTTGATGGCATATGAGATTGTATGTAATTATGTGAAAAGTAGATATAAGGAATATTATGAGGCAGCATTTGACGAAAAAAATAAAATAAAACTTGATCTTAACGCACCAAATATTGGCGAACATATTTGGGCTGTTATGAACATTCTCTTTTACTGTGAAAAATATAATAAGGAAAATCAATATTTATGTAGCATTGAAACGGAAGGCGTTCCATATATTCGTCCAGAATTTCCAAAAGTAGCCAAATGCAATGAAAGTAAGAAATGCGGAAAAATAAAATACAAGGTTCCTGAAAGCAAAGGAAAAAACTGGAAATATATTTTTCAGTGATGACATCTGATGGCATTTTAGATGAGATAAAAGAGCTCAATGCAATAAAAGTGGCAAGAGAAAATGAAGTGAGTCGATTAAGGGAGATTTTTGAAGAAAACCAAAAGAATGAGGGCGATTTGTTTCAAAAAGATATCTTGGCATTTGAAAATTGGGAGAAAGGATTCTCATTAAGTGATTTTAGGGTTGAGATATTTTCGGATGATAAATTTACACTTGTTATATCAGGAAAACAATCTCCTAATATAATGAAAAGTATATTAACTGCTTGTGGAATGAAAGTGGATGGACGAACTAAAAAGATTTCAGCAAATCAAATGACACTGATAACATTATGTCAGGTTATGGATAAAGCTGAAATAATGTGTGATCCATGGGCCGAAAGGACGGTGCTAAAGGTTCGACTAGGCAAATTGAATTTGGGAGGGTTGATGAATTTTGAACTTGGAATAGAAAAAAGAACAGTGCTTACCAATAGAGATAAAATTGCTAGAGATAGCTTTGAAAAGTACAATTTATTAGAGACTTCCGACACTTCTAAAAAAATCCGGAACTAAAATGACTAAAAAACTAGTCAAACTAGTTGAACGGGGAAAAGTTCTTTTTTAGAACTGTAGGAACAGTATTTATATAACAGGGTATTAGGCATAAAAGAGGGCAACCACGTAAGTGGTTGCCCTTTCTCTGTATCTGGTATGATTTGACATTCGGCAACAGTATAGTAAACCATCAAAGGAGGATTGGCCGTTATGTTTGATTATTACGATACTCTGATAACCCCGGAAGAAGTTGCCGATATGCTGGGATGTGGTATGAATACCACCTATAAGCTTTTGAAGTCGGGAAAAATAAAAGCTATGAGGATCGGTCGAGTTTGGAAAATTCCTAAGAGAGCAGTACAAGAATATATTGTGCAGGAAGCTCATATGAAAGCTACTGGATGGTAATACGAAAAATGCCCACATGGATAATGACTCCATGTGGGTTTTCTGTTGCTTGAAAATAATGTTTGATAGAGGAATGCACATGTAGATAATCCAGTGTTAATGCTAAATAATGCATGGAGCAGAAGGAAGGTAGAAGTTGATCTTTATTAAAGGCACTAACATTAGAATAAAGCGGCCGAATGGAATAGTTGTAGTACAAACGGTCGCACAAGAATGGCCGAATGTGTAGTGTATATACATTTGGCTATTCTTGCTAAGGGGAGGCGGATGCCGTCATAAATAATATTTTATTTTTGTTTTTTCTGAATTTGTTCGCATGAAACTCTATGGATAGAAAGAAGGCAATTATAATGGGAGATACTGTTAATATACGATTGACCGCTGAAGATAAAATTCATCTACAACAGAGAATGGATGAAACTGGTAAAAAAGCAACAGAAGTATTTAAGAGTGCAATCTACTTTACTGAAATAGATGCAGACCTTGTTGATGAAATCATATCTAATATTGGAAATTATGCGAGTGAAAAAAATTGGGAAGGAGTAAAAGAGGAGGTTCATAGGTATGTGTTATATCGAACTCAAAAATGATAAGTATGAAACTTTGGAGGACTTAAAACATTTATTGCAATATATTCTTAGATTAGATAAAACAGCAGAAGATAGTCAAAGAGCGAATACTATAACAAATACCTTAGCAGGTTGTCAGCCAGCGATGATTCCCAATGAATATTTGTGTGATCCGAGCGCAGTTTATCACCTGATGCTTTTTGCAGTCAGGAGAAGACAGAAAGGAACTACGCAGTTTGCAAAACACCGCATTGTTTCTTTCGCGGCAACGGATTGTATTCTGCCACAGGATGTAGTATCTCTGGCAGAAAGAATAGCAAGTATCTATGCAAGGAATGGCTTTATTACAGCTTACGGAATTCATGCGGATAGATTTAATGTACATATTCATTTTGCAGTTTGTGCAGTATCGTTTCAAACACAGAATATGTTTCATATTCAGTGGGAAGCTGAGAGAAAAATGCTCGTGTCAGTAACAAATCAGTGGAAATCTGAGTTCGACGAGATGCTTCAAAATAATATCCAAATGAGGCAGTCAAGAGAAGCTGCATTGTATGGTGACGATATCGTTCGATACGGAAGCGTTCCGATAACTGCAAAAGGTCAAATGGTGCAAAATAGACGAGCTAAAATAGGTAAATAAAAAAGGAGATAGCACAATGGATAAGTTTGATGAAAAAGTGATCGGTTACGATTCGATAAAAGAAACGCTGCGGCAGATAGCAGATGTTCTTAAACGGCCGGAGGCTTATAAAGAAAAAGGGGTGTCCATGCCAAGAGGACTTCTGATGGAGTCTGCCCCCGGACTAGGAAAGAGCCTGATGGCATCGATATTGATGGAAGAGTCTGGACGAAAATCCTTTGTCTTTCGAAGGATCAACGAAGGAAATACATTTCTGGGTGAGATGAAAGATATCTTTGACGTTGCAAAAGAAGAGGCACCGAGTATACTGCTCTTAGAAGATCTGAACCTTTATGTGGAATCCAATTCTCCCTATGCTCCGGAATGGGCTTGTTTACAAGCCTGTATTGACGAGACAAGCGATGCGGATATCTTTGTAATTGCCACGACAAATGATACAAGGTACATGCCGCAGAGTTTATTAAGACCGGGAAGATTTGACTATATTCTGAATTTGAATCCACCACTTGGCAAAACGGCAGAAAACATTGTAAGCTATTATCTTCGTGATAAAAATCTGGCGAAAGATGTACAGATCTCTGATATCGTAAAGGCTATGCCGCAGGTGAGCTGTGCAACGCTTGAAACGGTAATGAATCTCGCGGCAATCAATAGTGTCTATCGTGATCATTGTCTGAACCAAGACTTTCCTATAATGAAGCAATTAAATCAGCAAAACTGGAAGAGCTTTACCGCAGAGCCTATAAGATTCTCTATGACAACAGAGATTTCCTACTTGCTGTCCAGAAAGAACTTCTGGAACATGAAACGCTGCTGAACAGTGATCTGGCAAAAATCCGGGAATCCTGTACCTAAACCCTATTATTCAAAAGGATAAAGCGGTCAAGCTTTTTGGGGCTTGGCCGCTTTTATCTGGCAATATGCAGTTGAAACTCAGGGTTCTTCCTCTATATATAGGAAAGCACACAGCATTTTAGTAACTGCCTCTCTTTGAACAGGAGAGAGCTTAGCCCAGAGATCAAGAAGCTTCTTTTGCTCCTTCGTCAGATAAACTGAGTCCTCCTCCTGAAAGAACTGAGAGAGGGTAATGCCGAAGCCTGCACAGATTTTCTCGATAGAAGCAACATTCGGCTGAAGATTTCTTCTTCTCCATGTTGAGATGGTGGATTGGGTCAGCCCGGAGTTTTCTGCAAGGGCATACTCAGACCAGTTGCGGGCAGCACGTTCTTTCTCTATGCGGCCCAGAATATCAAATGTAGGCTTCTCTCGTTCCATGGTTCGGCCTCCTTGTACAAATCGTAGTGCTTACTTACGATTTTATTGTGACAAGGCTTGACCGTTAATTGCATTAGTCGTATACTTTCAATAGTATATATCGTAGCAAGCAAGTCTTTTTTAGAAATCAAGCACAGATTTTAGAAACAAAAACTTTTTAGTCAGCAAAAGAGAAGATAGACAATGCCTGTCCACCACGGTTGCTATAATGGGGCTGAACCGAAGAGGAGGGCAAACCAATGACAGCAGACACCTTAAAAACGACCCGTGTATTGGAACTTTATCAGGATTTCCTTTCTGGCAAGCTCATCAACAAGCAGAAAGCAGCGGAGCAGTACCATGTAAACGTCCGCTCCATCCAGAGAGACATTGATAGTATCCGGGATTTTCTTTCGGAACAGTGCGCCAAAGAAGGCATTGTACGAAAGATTGAGTACGACAAAAAGGAAAATAGCTACCGTCTGGTCACACAGGAGATCGAGCAGCTTTCCAAAGGTGAAGTGTTGGCCCTATGCAAGATTCTGCTGGAAAGCCGAGCTTTTACAAAAGAGCAGGTTGAGAAGCAATTACAAATCATCCTGAATCTTTGTGTATCTCAGAAAGAAAAAAGCGACATTGAGTGGTTTATCAGTAATGAGCTGTTCCACTATCACGACCCGGCTCATGCAGCCATTGACCCGGATAATCTGTGGATGGTGGCACAGGCCATCCGAAATCAGTCGGTGCTGGAAATCGAATATCAAAAGCTGAAAGACCGTCAAATCGTAAAACGGACTGTTGAGCCAGTTGGGTTGATGTTCTCAGAGTATTATTTCTATCTCATGGGTGTTATCACAGATCACTCCACCAGAGAAGCTTTCCATAAAAAGAACGATCCTTATCCAACCATTTATCGGCTTGATAGGATGCATTCCATCAAGGAAACCGGAGAAAAGTTTTCTGTTTCCTACAAAGACCGCTTCAAAGAGGGCGAGTATAAGAACCGCACCCAGTTCATGTTCGGCGGTGAGCCGCAGAAAATCAGCTTCAACTACTATGGTCCATCGGTGGAAGCTGTGCTGGACAAGTTCCCGATGGCAAAAGTCGTAGATGAAAAAGAGGGTGTTTGCTCTATTGAAGCCGAAGTCTTTGGCACAGGCGTGAAAATGTGGCTGCTCAGTCAGGGCAGCAAAATCAAAGTGACTGCGCCGGAAACGCTGGTGCAGGAGATGAAGCAGGAAATTGGACGGATGAACGGCCAATACTAAGGAGGTTGTTTTATGAGGATGGTTGCAAACGAGACTGAACTGCGCAATGCTCTGAAAGAAAAGGCACCGGAAATCACGATTGTAACATCGTACGCGGATACGGTAAAGAAAAAATATGGATTGGATTTGAAAGCAAATCCACTTGGAAAGATGCTTGTAACGGGTTTTGGGCCAGTTGTGAATCACTTTATGAACCCGATAGGCGAAGAACTGTCTTGGTATAAAATTCAATTTTACACGCCGGGAAAGCTTGTAATTGAACGAGAAAAATAACGTAAAGGAGCCTCGATATGGATTTCAAATCATTACGGAGTGATAAGCTCAAACTTACGCAGGAAGAATTTGCAAATCTCTACGGAATCAGTATTCAGGAAGTTCAGGAACTCGATAAGACCGGGAAACCTGATATGGACTTGATTGTCAAAATAGCAACCAAGTCTGGGTTGGACTTTAATACGATCCTTTCTTATGAAAAGCCGCGGGTCAAACCTATCAGTGCAAAAGATACTTGGGAGAAAACGAACTTTACCAAAAAGAGTTTGTCAGGCTATCTTAATTCTGCGCTGGAACAGATGGATATTCCCGATGATATGCGAAAAAATTACATAGACGACCTTGAAATCGGCATCATGTCGAAGTTCGTTAAACCTACTGTGGCCATCGTGGGTCGCTCGGACACCGGGAAAAGCACTCTCATCAATTCACTGATTGGTGCCGAAAAAATGCCAGCGAAATGGACACCGACTACTTCAACGGCAGTTTATGTAAAGCACATTAAAGATCGTCCTGCGTTCATCCATGATGAAGCATGGATTTTCAAAAGAGAATGCGGCAACGAAAAATTTTGGAATTCTAAACGACTTTATGATGAAAAATACTGCGAAAAGTGGAAGGTTGCCGGAGGAGATTTAAGCCTTCTGGAAACCTATTCTACTCGCCAAGGCGGTGGATTAAAGACGGAGGCTGGTTCCGCAGTTGTTTTCGTTGATGCTCCGATTCTTTTGAACTGTGATATTATCGACTTGCCGGGCTATGGAACGGAAACTGCAAGTGATGATGTTATTACGGCAAAGACTGCGGCACACGCAGATGTTTTGATTTACTTATCGCTGGCAAGTGGTTTCTTGAGAATTGAAGATATTGAATATCTGAAGAACAATGTCCGTACGCTCCCTGTTTTAGAGAAAAAAGGCGAAAATGGTCTTAAACCGTTGGCAAACCTGTTTGTTGTAGCTTCTCATGCGGATTCTGTTGATAATGGCAATGAAATTTCTCTTGCCAATATTTTGAAGAGTGGCTGTGAGCGATATATGTCTACACTGTCGGACAGCTATTGGAAAAGCCGTGCAGAAGAATCTGGCTATGACTATTCTCCCGCTGTAATTCAGAGCCGCTTCTTTACTTATACAACTGATATTCCTGCGCTCTGCGAAAAATTTAGAAATAACCTAGAAGCTGTTCTGGAGACAATTCCTGAAATCGTTGATACGGAATGCAAAGAATCAGTTCGGGCGTATGTTGCCAGAAAAGAGCCGAATTTGGAAGCTGAAATCCAAAAGTACGAGGCACTTGTCGAAGATCGGCAGAAATACGTTGAGCTTTTGAAAGATATTCAGGATTCTGATTTGGAACGAACTGCTGAGAACGATAACAAAAAGCGTGAAATCAAAGATTTGATTCATTCTCTCAACGGGGAATCTCTGAATGAATGCACAAAGTATTGCACATCGGTGCTGACCGTTGATGAGATTACACGAAGAATCAAATCCAAGGGTATCAAAAATAAAAAAGAGGACATTCAGCAATTTGCAAGCCAGTTGCAGGATGAAATGCAAAGTAAATGTTCCGATTTGCTGAAAGAGAGATCGGAACAGTTGTCTGTGAAAGTCAAAGAATATGTGAGCGATTATCAGGAGGGTGTTCAGGCTTCGTTTCAAGAAGCAAATCTTAATGCAGACTTTGATGCTGGTTATGCGTTTGCATCTTCACTTGCTAAAATCGGAATTATCGGAGGACTGGGAGCTTTTCTAGCTGCTGATGCAGCATTTGCTTTTGGAAGCTGGGCTTTCCTCTTTGGCATAGGTGGTCAGATTGCGTTGTTTGCCAATTTCCTTGGCCCGATTGGTATTGTGGCAGGTGCGCTGATTAGTGCCGGACTGGGCATTATGAAACTTTTTGGCGGCGGCTGGGAAAAGAGTGTCGCTAAAAAGCTGGTGAATGCTTATGAAGAAAAAGGTGTTACTGACCAGTACAGAAAAGCCATCAATGAATATTGGGCGCAGACGGAAACTGCATTTGACCAAGCAGCCGAGCAACTCGATCAGGCGTGGACTGCTTATGTGGAACGGTTGCAGACAACTGTCGATAGTTATGATATTGAGCAAATTGAAACTTCGCTTACTGCGGCGAAAGGTATTCAGAATTTTTTCGAGCATATCCCATTGTAAGGAAATGGTTTCGTGACCTCTACAACTGGGATTTGGAATGAAAGGAAATTGCTATGAATCCGATGTTCAATGAATACAAGGATGCTGGTAAAATTCAGGAAGCATTGCTGATTGGACGCAACATGGTGAATAAAGCTCCGGGAGACTCGGAGTGCGTAAATGCCTATTTGGATTTCCTGCTGATGCTGGCTGAAAAATTGCCTCGTACCGATGAACGTAAGAGTTTTGCAGACCAAGCAAATCTTGTTCTCTCTTTTTATGAAGAAAATGCAGATCTTACGGATGACATCATCAACGACATTCATGTGTACCATAATCGACTTGGTGCAGTAGTTACGGACATTGCACAGCTCGAACAGGAAGAATACGAAAAACAGAAAAGAGCAATCGAGGCCACCAACACCACGCAAATCAAAAAGCTCTATACCATAAAGCAGAAGTTGGAAAATGCCAAGACCCATGCAGAGTTTGACAAGCTCTTGCAGGAAATTAGTGCTGTGGATGCTGAAATTGACCATGATAACTTAACGTCAGAGCAGAAAACACATTATGACCAGTTGAACAAGAGCTGCACTGATACCATCAGTGCCAAGATGCGCCAGTTGGAGTACAAAGATAATATCGACTACAACAAAAAGGCTGTTAATGCATACAACTCTGCTTTTACAAGTTTCAAGAATAATGAATCGCGGTATAAAGATAAGAGCCAGCTTTTTGGCCTTGTTTCCACAACGCTGTTTGCGTATGATGCAGGGCGGTTATTTAATGAAACCCTGATTTTCTATAATCATGTCTATTCCTATATCTTTAGCAAGCTAGATGATAACGGAAAACTAGAGCTAACAAGGTATTCGATTGAGTGTGAACGAAAGCTGAGGTGAAACTTATGCTGACAGCACTAAGGAACAATAAAAGTTTGACATTCTATCAAACCACAGAATTCAGACCAAAGTTCAGCGTGGATTCTTCTTATACAGGCGGAATAACAGCAACAGCTATCTCATCTACTGCATACACCACTGCTACGGTTACAACACAGTTCAATAATCAACTGAATGCTTTTTTAGATGCTTTCCATGCCGAAAGAGAAAGAATCGCAAATAAAGTAGCAGAAGGATTAGCAAAAGATTCAGAATATACAGGTGCAAGAAATGATGCAGTTAAGCTTGCGTGGGATTATGAAAAAGCCGATGTCGAAATGGGTGGTCGAGGTTCATCTGATTGGGATGATGCTCAATGTCAGGAAATAAAAGAAACCGGAAAAGTTAGAGGTGCTGAAGGCCATCACCAAAAGAATGTAGCAGATCATCCCGAAGATCAGGGAGACCCCGACAATATAAAATTTTATAAATCGAGAAAAGAACATCTTGAAAAAGGGCATAACGGTGACTTTCACAATTCAAGCGATGCACCTAAAATTGACAAAGACAAAATGCTTAAGAAAACAAATAGCAAGAGAGTCTTTAGAAATGAAATAAAGGGCATTGGAATAGCTGCTGCAATAGGTATTGGTGTTGGTTTTACTATTGGCTTTGCAGTTTCGTTGGCGCAAACGGGTGTTACCCCTGATTCCATTAAGTATGCTTTAGTCAATGGCGGTAAGTCTGGACTTTCATCGGGTATTCAATCCACCATTGGATACGGGATAGGAAGAACCGTAGGACAACTAGCATCTCAAGCATTGACGGGAGTTTTCTCCAATGTAGGACTTGAAATTACGGAAAATATAGCTAAAATGTGTAATATGGGTGCTGTTGGAGCTATAACAATAGGTGTCTTTTCAACCGTACAGTTTGTAAAGCTGGTTTGCAAGGGTGAATCGTTGAAAACAGCGGCTATCCAAGTTGGCAAGCAGGCGTTGTTCTCGCTTTCACTACTAGTGGTATCCATTACTGCACAAGGTATTTTTGGCGGCCCAAGTGGAATCATTGTGTCTGTCGGAGTTGGAGTCATCTTCGTAACCTACACGATAGCTGATACTGTTCATCAGCGGAATTATTCGGAAAAACTTCGTGTTTATATGATTGAAAAATGCAAACCGATATTTGCTTAGGAGGTCCTTATGTTGATAGATGACTTTGTCAGAAGTGCCATTAAGCAAGATAAGCGGAATGTTTTTGAAAAAACAAAGCTGCTTTCCACTTGCCCAGAGGTTTTGAAAGAATTTTATCAACAAGCGAACCCTGTGGATGTTGAAGTGACCATGGATGGTAATGCGGTGAGATTCGTTCCGGCAGATGAGTTGGAAACAATTCAATCCGATTATTCTATGGGCAAAGAGCGATTCGTTTTTGCGACTTGCAATGGAGATCCAATATATGTATACGATAAAAAGATATATACCTGTTGTCATGGGACACGCAAAATAAAAGATGAACTGATGGCAGAGAATTTCGCGGCGTTCTTGGATTTAATTGATTAACGGTTCTTCGAGTAGAAGTAAAAAAATAAAATGTGCAGGGTAGCAGCAACGCCGCCCTGCACATTTTTGTTAAGTAAAGGACTTGAGCACTTCTTTCAGTGCTTCACGCTGCTCCGGGGAAAGCTGGGCCAGAAGTTCTAAAAACTCCTGCTGTTCCTCTTGGGTGAGCCTGTTCTCCGGCTCAGAATGATTTTGGCGGTTCATAAAAGATACTTGCTCCTTTCGGCAAATCCTGTTCAGCTATCAGTTCAGCACGAATCTGACGCTTATATTTATAATAGGTATTCCGGGCAAGACCGGTGAGCTTCATGCACTCGGCATCGTCAAGTGTGCCGCCAAAGGTCTTGCAGTGGGTGCGGATGATTTGCTTAGCTTCTCTGGATTTTTTCGTTTCAAAGCCAACACCCTTTTTGCGACCAACCTGCTTGCCGTTCAGCCGAGCAGTCAAAAGGCCCTCACAGGTACGCTGGTGCAGATCGGCAACTTCTTTTTCGGACTGCTCAAAGGTCAGTTTGATCTGCTCCTTTGCCAAGGCCATCAGATACTCGTTGATGCCCTTTAAGATGAAGTCCACATTTGTCCCTGTCATGGCAATACTACCGGACAGAGCTTTTTTGTAGGTCTCGGTGTCGATGTGGTGCTCTTTCAAGAACACCAGCCGGATGCCCTTGTGGTAGAGGTCTTCGTACAGAGCAAAACCTTCTTCTGCATTTCTGGACATCCGGGATACTGAATCGAATACCACCATATCACCGGCTTTCAAAATCCGATAGAGTTTCAGCCACTCCGGGCGAAAGATGGATGTCCCGGTGTAAGCTTCCTGCACGATATGGGCAGTCGGGTACTCGGCCTTGATGTTGCGGATCTGACGGTCAATGCTCTGCTTTGCCGTAGAGATGCGGCAATAGCCATAGATGTTCATGCGTCTCCTTTCTGGCTCAAAGATAACGAGCGACATTTTTAAGACTGTGTTTTGCACCTTGAAATGGTCTGAAAACGGCTGATTTTAATACAAAACAGAATATACGGTATTTTTAATACAGTTTTAGTGGGCATAGGCAGTCATAAAATCAGAAATGGTAGTGCACGGTTTGTGATTGGCGGTGTCCTCGCCATCCAAAGGAGCGTAGTTCCAGTCGGTGTCCTCGTCAATATATCGCCGCCCATCATCCGGCAGTTCCAGCGGTTCCGCAAGAATAATGGTGCCCCAGTGGTTGACCATCACAAAGGGCGCGATCTCACAAGGGATGCCCCGGCACTCGTCATCATGCCGAACATCGTAGGCGTACAGACCATCCGGAATGGTATCCCTCTTGATGCGGATGCTGGTGAACAGCGCAGGCTTTCTGCAAACCGTAATCTCCTCGTAGTGTTCGGTCATTGCATTAAAGGTCATAAGGCGTTCCTCCTTAAATTTCAATGATAAAAGCTCTAAACTTCTCTTTGTAGAAATCCATTGCACTCTGCGGCAGAGAAGTCATATTTCCTTCGTTGTCGCATCCGGCCAGAAATCCCGGCCCGGCAAGAACATCGGCTCCATCCCACAGCGGACGATTGAGCGGCAGGCCGAGCAGCTTGCCTTCGTCATTGCAGACCAGTGTGACCTCTGAACCGGTGTCACGTAAGGTAATGCATTCGATCAGCCCGCCTACAAATTTCTGCATGGCTTCAAGGGTGTTGTCCAGATCAATCTCCTTTGGCAGCTCCATTGGCAGGAGCGCAAGGACTTTGATTTTTTCTTCTTTCATTGTGTGCCTCCAAATAAAAACAGGACAATCCAAATGGATTGTCCTGTAAAAAGTGAAAGGGAGCATCCGAAGATACTCCCCAGTAGATAATTATTTTTTTCTTACCATGCAACGTTTTTTGAAGAATGCGATGCCATAGCAGAGGATGTCATCATAGTCATCCCGGAAGTCCGCCGCATACATCCGGTCATTGATCTGCTGAATAGCAGTATCACAGGCATCCGGCAGAGCATCCAGAGTTTTTGCATACTTGGCTTCAAAAATCGCCACACGGCCATTGCGGATATCCTTTACAATGACATCGCTGCGACCCTCGCCATGCTCTTTGTTGGATTCCACCACATAGCCAGCACCAGTAAAGATGCCCGCAAGGAAAGCGTGGTAAAAATCCTCCCGGTAGTCGTGGTAGCTGATGGTCATGCGTAGCAGCTTGGTCATCTCTTTTGTCAGAGCTTCGTTGTTTCCGCTCCAGACTGCATCAAACAACGGGCTGCGATTCCATGCCTTTGCACTGTCGTCAAACCATTTGCTTACAGTGGTTTCAAAAATTTCCCGAATCTCTGCATTGGGAATCATCAGCGCAGAGCAGCCATCCGGCAGCGAATCTGTCAGATCCTTATCCCGCACCTTGGTCAGATAGCCTGTCAGATACAGCACACTCCAAAGATTTTCCTCAGAGGAGTGTAGATAATCGTAGGTCAGGTTTTCTTCAATATGCTGAACAATAGAGCCGCCAGCCATCAGAGTTTCAAGCTTTGTGGTGATATTGTCGCCTGCATAGTCGATGAAAGAACGGATGATGGCGTTATCACTGGTGTTTTTCCAATAGCTTTTCGGCTTCTGTGCTACACCATACTGGAAATCCCGCAGATAACTGATTACGTCCCACGGACAATAAATGTCTGCATCGCCAAAATGATAACCGTCGTACCATGCCTTGATTTCAGCAGACTGCGATTCAAGACCAGCATCTTTCAGCATTTGATCTACATCTGCCTGTGTGAAACCAAAGGATTCGCTCAACCGGGGAGAAAGAATCGTGTCCGAAACAAAATTGTTCGTCCCGGTAAAGATGCTTTCTTTTGCAATTTTCAGGCAGCCGGTAATAACAGCAAAGTCAAGCGAAGTATTGTCTTTGAGCGTGGTGCTCATCATAGCCCGCATCACGTCCAGCATCTGCGAATAATATCCGTTGCTGCTGGCTTTTGCAATGGGAACATCATACTCATCCAGAATGACGACCGCCGATTTTTTGAAGTGGATTTCCAGCATCCGGGTCAATAGCAAAAAGCAGCTTTTGGTTTCATCTATGGATGCAGTGCGTCCCAGAATTCGCTTAAAGATGCCTTTGTCATCGTCAGAAATAGCATCGTCATCCAAAAGAAACTGATAATCCTGAAACGCAAATGCCAGTTTCATGCACAGCATTCCATAGGCACTTTCAAAGGTCAGACCGTCCGTGTCCTTGAAAGAGAAAAATACCACAGGACACTGGTTCATCCATTTTTTGCAAAGCTCTGTATTTTTGGAGATTGCCAATCCCTCAAACAGTTGCTTGCTGTCTTTGCGGATATCCAGAAAATTTGCGAGAGTGCTCATACCAAGGGATTTTCCGAAGCGACGAGGGCGAGTGATCAATGTTACTTCAGCGATACCACCGCTAAGAAGTTCAGAAATCAGATTGGTCTTGTCGATATAATAATACCCGCCTTCTCGAATCTTTTCAAAATTCGAGATTCCAACAGGAAACTGCAAATCTTTCATGCAATGCTCCTTTCCGCTCACAGAGGAGAGCTTTCAGAACTCACTACTGTAAGTGTACCATGAAATATAGAATCATACAAGAATCAAGTGACATCGAAATAGAGCAGTTTTATTATGCTACGTTCAATCTGGTTGCCTTATAGCAGTCTGCGCACATTCCCTCATGGGTAGCTGCAAATTCTGCCGCCTGCATGATGGAGCCATCCTTCAGCTTGACCCTCTTGATGGGCTGGTTGCACCGGGCACAGATGCAGGGCACAGGCGGCTGTTCCGGCTTTTGGCTGGTGGATTTCGGTTTCGGCTGCTTTTGCGGTTCTGCCTCCGGCTGCGGTGCGGCATCCTCCGGTAAATCTTCTCCGGCATAAACGTACAGGCCCAGACCAAACATAGCAAGGTTCTTCACTAAGCACCGCATGATAGCCTTATTCACATCGAACATGGAGGCTGCTTCTACGGTGCGCTCTTCCATGCCGACTTTCTCACGGCGGCGGGTCTGCGGATTGTAGTCCCATTTCGGGGTGGTGTAGGTGTAAGGCACAGCTTTCATGGCTTTGTTTGCGCCATCCAGTACAGGCAGCCACATTTCATGCGAAACGCCCTCAATCGTGACTGAGGTGTACACCATGAAGCCGGTGATGGGGTCATAAACATAGGGCAGACCGTTGAATTTCTTGACCTCATAGCTGGTAGCGGGATACAGCTTTTTCACCTCTGCCCAAGCATACGCCCAGCTTACATATTTCAGTTCCGTGCTGCCGGACTTTTTGACTTCCAGATGATCTTTGAAGTCGATAGCAAATAATTTTACGAATGGATTTTCCATAAGAATGCCTCCAATTCTGATAAAGAAAAAGGGCACAACAGCGTCAACTGTTGTGCCCCATGATGTGAAAATTACGGATTGAGCAGAAAATCAATGATGTTTCGATGAATGATTCCGTTTCGGCTTAAATTCACCAAATCACCACTGATAACATACTTAGGATAGTTGTCGTGCAGCCGCTCAAGATTACCGAACTCCCGTTCTTCATCGGCGGGAGTAATCAGGTAAGCAACCTGAATATAGAGCTTTTCATCTCCACGGTAGCAGATAAAATCAATTTCGGTGTCGTCCAGCTTGCCGACCTGAACTTCATAGCCACGGCTCCGCATTTCCAGATATACGATGTTCTCATACAGCTTGTTGCTGTCAAGCTCTTCGCTTTTCTTGATAACGTTCCGCAGGCCAAGATCGACTGCATAGTACTTTTCTGTGCTGGACAGGAGCGCTTTTCCTTTGATATCATAGCGGCGTGCATTTAGAAGGATAAAGGCTTCCTTGAAATAATCAACGTAGTTCAGTACGGTAGCAGTGGTTGTCTTGATTCCTTCCGAAACCATGCGTCCACTGATATTACGGGCAGAAAACGGATTGCCGATATTGTCCAGCAGGAATGCAAGGACATTACGTAATGCGGTCTGTTCGCGAATATTGTGGCGCAGCATGATGTCACGGACAATGATAGCCTCGTAAAGATCGTCCAGATAGGTGGTGATTGAATGATCGTCAGGGAGGAAGAAACGCTGCGGAAAACCGCCGTACTTCAAATAGTCTGCGAAGAGCTTTTCATCCGAAGTATAGGTTCCGTTTTCAATGCATTGCTGTTTTGCTTCGGCCAGCGAAAAGGGGAAAACCTGAATCTGGATGTATCGTCCGGAAAGATAGGTTGCCAGTTCGCCGGAAAGCAGCTTGGAATTGGAGCCGGTCAGGTAAATATCACAATCGAAATCGACACGAAGAGAATTGATTGCAATCTGCCAGCGCTCCACCTCCTGAATCTCATCCAGAAGGATATAGATTTTGCCGGTGCAGCCTTCCGCTTTTTCTGTGATGTAGTCGTAAAGCGTTTCTGCAGTACGGGCGTTGCGGAAGCGCATGGACTCAAAATTGGCCTGAATAATGTTCTGTGCGGGAATGTTGCGCTGGAGGAGCACGTCCTTGATCTGACCGAGAAGGACTGTTTTTCCACAGCGCCGGATTCCAACCAAAACTTTGATCAGATCCTGATCGATAAAAGGAATGATCTTATCCAAATAACTTTTGCGCAGAACCATCGTGCATCACCTCATATTCTTATCTTAGCATACAATTATTGTTGTGTAAACAGTATTGTGCTTTTCTATTAAACAAAAATAGCTGAAGCGCAAATTTTGTGTGCCTATAGGCGTACAAAAATTATGCTGCATGGATAATGGTAAACCTGCGGTTGCTTACATTCTTGCTGTACCGATTGAAAATATCGGGTTGTTCTTTCTTCAAACGCTGGGAGTCTACCCGTTTACTTTCGGAGGATACCCACGACACCTTATAGCCCGGTGCTGTACCATAGGCGGCGTCCTGCATTTGTAGCTTGACCTGCTGCTCAATAGCTGTTTTCTCCTGTTCCATCTGCTCGATTTGATCAGAAAGCTCCTGCCGCTTGTCCAACAGATTGCGGATGGGATTAAGATCGGCAGTTTTGTTTCTATCATCTGCAGAGTACAGCTGATTGATCTGCTGTGTATCCCCCTCGCTTCCGGTAGGTACAGGCGGAATTTCGGGCATCACGTTGTATTTCCAGAAGTGCTCTTCTCTGGCAATGAGGTTGTTCAGAACTTCTTTGTCGGTTGTGATCTTGTGAATCACCAGCTCCTTCCCGAAAATCAGAGCAGCAATGTACCAGCAGTCAAAACCGCTGACAGCCAGATAGTGATTGACCTGAGCCATGTAATGTGCAGGGATTTTTCCATCAGCCCATTTGTCCGCAGAAAACGGCGAGACCGTTTTGCACTCCAACCCGGCTTTCTGCCCAACGATCAGGCGGTCAAAGTCTGCCAGAAGCAGTGGATGTTCCTCACTTTGGTAGATGGCATTTGCACGGCGCACCTTCAGACCGGTTGCTTCGGTGAAGCGCTGTGCCACATAATCTTCCAGATCGCGTCCCTGGCGCATAGCCTCATTATCGATGTTCTCAATAGTTTCGCTGTTTTTGTCGCAGTAAACCTGAAAAGCAGAACGATAGGGATTTACACCCAGAATGGCACCTGCATCGGTGCCGGTAATACCGCACTTGCGGTAGCGGAGCCAATCCTCTTTGGACAGGTTCGAAGTTGAAATCAATCTTTTCATGCGCTTTGCATCCTTTCTCTCATAATTGATTCGGTAATGATGAAGTCGTATTCCACCAAGTCTTTCATGATCGTGGAAAAGTCGCTGGCCAATGAATGGCAAGAGCCAACCCACAGGTCATAAAGAAAATCCAGAATATTATTTTGCACCCTGAGATGGTTCCAGTAGCGCTCCTCCAGTCTGCCCTCGGATTCCAAAACAATAATGGCGGTGCTGATGGTACTTTTCATCGTGATCTCATAAGCCATGGTAACGCTGATTTCAGAAGCACTCTTCTCAACGTTGTCAAAAAATTCCGTGAATTCCTTGAAAATGCGGTTATTTACATCATTCATGGCTTGCTCCTTTATGCTGCTGCCAGCACCATCTTGTAAGCCTTGTCGATCATGGGGTTGCCCTCTGCGGTGCGCAGGAACAGGTTCTCGTTGTAGTTTTTGGTCTTGCGGAGAGGATCTGCGTGGGTGGCAAAATCGGAGACTGCGTTGATAAAGCGCCAACCGTTTTTGCCGACCCATTCCAGATCCGGTGCGTTATAATAGCGAGCCTTCAGATCTTCCTGCAGGCGCAGGTTATTCTTCCGCTGGCAATCGGACAGGTCCTCAGAAATCGGGAAAAACTCATTGATGAACTCCTGCACCTTGTGATCGGATAAATCGATGTGAGCCATCTCTTCGCCACGGTTGCCGAGTTCAATCATATAGTTGCTGGCCAGCTGCAGGGTTTCACGGGCATCCTGCACGCGGAGCAGAACATTTTCGGTGTGGCGTGCAGTCCAGCTGCGCTTTGCTGTATTCAGCGCAAGGTTCAGAGTATTCTGGCAGACCACACGGATTGGAGTCATGGCCACTTTCACACCAGAACTGCCGTCATGACTGTTGAAGATCACAAGATATGGTACTACTTGATCTCCAGCAATAAGATATTTCCTCGGAAGCCTTGCCAACATCCAGACCTTTCTGCCGCCCTGCAGGGAACCGGCAGTTTCATAAGTGACACCTTCACCCAGCAGATCATCGGTGAACTGGAATGCTTCCTCATTCTGGACAATGCGGTAGCGATCAGATACCACGCCTAGAACAGCATCATCGGTGCTGCGGACATTTGCGCGATAGCCGGGGATCATAGCACCCGTGCCGGAATAGATATTGCGGCTCTCCACCTGCCAATCCAGACCGGCCAGTTCCAAGGCTTCACGGCTTGCAGGGGCATCCATGATGATCCGGCCAAGGCCGTGCCAAGGGGTCTCACGGACAGAGAACATCGTTTCAACATTTGCGGGCATAGTAAAATCTCCTTTTCAGTGTGTTTTGCTCAATCGTTGTTTTCCATTTCTTCAGCGATGCGGACGAGGACTTCCACCAGGACGGTGCCAACCTCTTTGAAGATTTCGGACCAAAAGTTCATAATGCTTTCTCCTTTCTGCGCAGCTGCGCTTTAAAATACGATGGTAATAATGATAGTGATGGTGCGGAATAACAAAGTGCTCACCTCCAGACATAAAAAAGCCCCTGAGTCTTTCGACTCAGAGGCTTTGAATCATGATTATTATATCTGGGTGAAAAATGGAAATTTGAGAAAGTTATAGATTGGAATTTTACTACATACAGTAGAAAATAATGTGTTAGTCGAATAATTAGATTTGGGTAAGATTATCATCGACAGTTGCAACCGTTGCAACACCATTGGTAGATACAAATGCCGTATCAGGTAATGCAGGGATTGCCGGAACCGGGAGCGTTCCCATTGCAGGAGTATCATGTGTCTGCTGCGGAACAAGTACTTCTGGATAAGTAGGCATGCTCTTAAAATCGCAAACTATGCGCTCACCTTTTGGGATACACTACCCCCGTTCAACAATGAAGAAGAAATCAGGCTGCTTCTTAAAATGCAATCCAGAGCAAATGAGCGGATCACTGCGACTGCAACAGCGTTGCGGAACGGTCTAATTGCACTGGCTGACCAAACATTTCCCGGGGTAGCGTAGCCCATAAAACGTTCAATGCGGGATTTATCGATCGTGAAGATCTGCTCCAGAAGAATCATGGACGGTTCTTCAAAGGCCGGGTTGGAATCCACCAGCACATGGGTGGGCTGGTTTTTCTTCTTTTCCGTCCGGGTGGTAACAGTTGCAACGATCAATGTAGGCGAATGACGGTTTCCAATGTTGTTCTGCAGAACTACCACAGGGCGTTTCCCGCCCTGTTCCGAGCCGATATGCGGCTCCATGTCTGCATAGTAGATGTCCCCTCTGAGATATCTCCAGTTGTTCGGTAACATAAAAATCAACCTCCTTCTTTTTATGTAAGAAACAGCCGGCGCAGGCTGGTGCCAGCGACGGCTGTCGTTCAGGAGGTAGAATGAAATCGTCAGTTTTTCAGCGGCAGGCTCGACCCACGGCTGGCACCGTTATAGAGGCGGAGAATCTGCCGCATATGACGGTTAGCAGAGCTGCCGGTATCCTTCTGCGCCAGTTGGGTGATGGTCTTGGGGTGGGTCCGTGCCAACTGCTGCACCAGACGCTCCCGGTCGTATTCGCCCTCATAGACGGAGATAAAACGAGTCACACCCCGGATCACCCCGGCAAGGTAGGCATCCACATTGCCCCTCCACGCCTCGTTGATGATGTTCAACATCTCAATGTAGCGTTCCCTGCCGTACTGCTTGTAGAGTTCGTATGCTGTTTCGATGCAATAAATCTTCCAGGCTGCCCGGATGCCGTCGTAGGCGAACTCCACACCGGTATCTACGGTAGCTCTCACAAAGTGGATCGCATCCGGGTTTCTTGCCACCAGATTAGCACGCAGCCGTTCGCCCGCCGTCAGGCAGGTGGAAATGCCGGTCTGCAGCGCAAAGAGCGTTGCCTCGTCCTCCTTGCTCAGACCAAGGAAAACCTTGCAGCGGATGGGCAGGTCCTTACCGCCGTTGCAAGCCCGACGTGCCTCCACCGTGTTCTGCCCATCAAAAACGTAATAGCGGCCATCCCGGAAACTGACCTTCGGATCATTTGCAATGTACTCCGAGAAGTTCTCCGCAATGGATGCCACCTTCTCCGTGTGCAGAAGGCGCTGGTATTCCATGCAGGGGAAGAGCAATGCGCTGTTCACGATCTGGTAGGTAAAGGTGCATTCGGGCAGGGTGCTGAGGTTCAGGTTGGAATTCAACATATTTACATCTCCTTTACAGTGTTCAGGTAGGTCGTCATTCGGTCGATCAGTGCAGAAACTTCTTCCCTGCTGGTTTCATTGGATAAAACATCCGGGTAGTTCTGAAAAACAACGCCCCATCGGAACATAAAATCCTCTGCTGCGCCTTGCAGCTCGCACAGCATGATGGAACCACTTTTTGCAATGCGGTCTCGGTACCGGCTGTCCACCGATGCCTTCAACCGTACCATGTCCTCCTCCGAGAGATGGCGCTTGTGCCCCTGTATCTTCTGAAGAAAACTTGGTGGTCCGTTGCTGGCAGGTTCGATTTCCTCTTCCGGTGGGGAGGGTGTCACCGGCTCCAGTGCTGCGGATTCCTCGTTCCGCGGAGGTTTCGGCGGTGCAGGCTTTGGCGGCGGACGCTCCGGCTTCAATCTGGAAAGCAGTGCCTCGTTCCGTTTGTCTTTTCCTTTCCGAAGCTCCTCCAAAATGGCCGGACGCTCTTCCTTGGGGATCGCAGGCAAAGCAGCGATCTGCGCATCCGTTGCTTTGATGCGCCCGGTCAGAATCTCCTCCTGTGCTCCGGGCACCGCTTCCTCAGCGGCATCTATACCCCGCGAGTATTTTTCGGCACGTCGCACCGTCTTTTCTCCAACGCCGTGCTCGGAAGCAATGCGTTCACAAGTACGTTTTTCCGAAACGATGTGGTCATTTTGACCACATCGTTTTACAGGATTGCAATTTCCGGGCTGCCCGCCCACTGCCAGCTTTGTCGATTCGTACTCTTTGCCCAGAAGGAATTTCTTCCGCTCCGGGCTGAGGTTCCGGCGGCCAAGCTGATTTTTGCAGATCCATGCAAGGGCTTCGTACCTGTTTGCAAGCTGGATCTCCTCCACTTCGTACTTGATGAAGCCATGCTTTTTCAGGATGCGGTAGCGGGTGTGCCCATCCAGAATGTAGCCATTCCATGTGATGATGGGATTCAGAAGACGACCCTCGGTAATGATGTTCTGCTCAAGCTGCTGTTCTTTCTCAAACTGCAGCGGCGGAATTTTGCTTTGGAACTCCGGGTCAATTTTAAGCTGGCTCAGTTTCACGTCGATTCTCCTTTCCAGTCATTTTTGATTTACGGACAATGGGCTGAACGTAGTAGTCAAACCCATATCGTGTCTGGCAATACCCTTGACGAGCTGCCTGGGGGCGGCTCTGCGGAGATGGACGCCCTTTGCGTCCAAAAATGCCCCTCGGCAGACGGCGCACAAAGTTGTCAGGGTGGATTCATCCACCTTTTTTGTGGTCTTGCGGTTCATTTGCGTACTCCTTTTCGCTGATATATAAAAACGCCGTCCGTAGTTACCCTCGAACGGCGTTTGGAAAAGGTTTCGTATGGTTTCTCTTAATTTGCCCCCGGCACCCCTGAGAAAGGGAAACATTCAGGCGGTGGATTTGCACCACTCCATTGGCCTCTCGGCCACCCCGTCTTCTTTATGACCGGGCCGCGAATTACGGAAGTATCATTATCTGGAAGTACCTGAAGCTGCATATTCAATTTTCAAGGTCCGTCGGCTCCGATCTCCGTTCCCTCTCGGGCCCGATCCGTTTCCGTGACATAATTGTATCGTACTTTCGCAGAAAAGTTTATGGACTCGTAGTCCAAGTCACCCACCCTCTTAGTCTATATATTGTATACAACAGTCCCAAAAAGCAAAAAAATCCCGCCTGAAAAGCAAAACCTTCGCTTTGCCCTCAGACGGGATGTCTTTCGACACGACTGTTAGCTAAATCAACCAATAAAGGCCTCCGAATCTCTTTCTTATTAGGAAAAGATTCGGAGGCCTCTGTTTTACGATTTTTTGGAATAGCGGCTTTCACCAGCAGCATCATGGGACGGCGCAGTTCATCCTTCATGCCGTAAACACTCAGCATCTCTGCAGAGGTTCGTTGTCATATTCGCTGGTATGGAGTGGTTTCACTGGCTGCATTGAACTTCTGATAACACCCAAAATGGTCTGATCCGCCGGAAGCCACAGAACGGAATCAATGTCATCTTTTGTCAGCCACCGCGCGGCTTCCGCTTCTTTCAGAACAAGATCGCCGGAAACCACTTCACACCAGAAGCAGTCCATGGAAAGATGAAACGCCGGATAATCGTACTCGACCGTACCAATCCGGTCACCCACGGCGATTTCCGTGTCCAGTTCTTCTTCGATTTCCCGCTTCAGAGCCTGCTGCGGGGTTTCGCCCTGCTCGATTTTGCCGCCCGGAAACTCCCACTGGCCTTTATAGTCGCCATAACCGCGGGCAGTGGCGTAGATTTTGCGCTTTTCCTGCATGGAGTCGCAGATCACAGCGGCCACAACACGAATCGTTTTCATAACGTTCTCCTTTTGGATTCATTAGGCCGACCGTCAGAAGTCCCACCGACATGATAGAACACCCTGTTTCCTGCTTTTCTTGCAGTAAGCAGCCCCATCTCATGGAATTTCATCACAAACGTCCGAATGGTTGCATACGCAGCGTTTCGGAAATCCTTTTCCAGCTGCTTTGTGGTAAACTCCTCTGCACCATAAGCAGACAGAACATACTCCCAGAGCAGCCGTTCTTTTTCTGTGATTTTTCCTTCCGCAAGAGCAGTTTGATATACCTCAAGATCAGTTTTCGGCGGGACTGCATCCACCTGCAGGCGGTTATAGACCTCATTGCAGAAGTAGAACAGAAAGGGAGTCACATCCGTATAGCCGGAAATCAGAGCATTTCTCTCCACGCGTTCGTAGGTTTTGTAATATGCGTCCTTGTTTTCAGCGATGTATCGAGAAAACGGCGTGAACAGTGCCGCAGGATAGCCCTGCTGAACAAGATACCAGAGGTGGAATAGCCGTGCAGTGCGTCCATTCCCGTCAAAATAGGGTTGGTAGTACGCAAAGGCAAAGTGCAGAATGGCAGCCTTATGCAGCTCATTGATGCCGTCATTGGCATTCGCAAAATCGACAAGACATTTCATAGCACCGGGAAGCCGTTCTGCCGGAAGTCCCGGTCTGGGTTCTTCACCGCCCACAATAAAAACCTCGCCATGCCGATAAAAGTGGTTTGGCAGTAATCGATCTTCATCCGGGAGATAATCCCCTGTGCTGATCTGATATAGGTAATGCAGATTCTCCTCGGTGATCCTATTCTGACGATTCGCAATAAACTCCAGTCCGCGCTTCATACCATAGATGCGGGCTTCTTGTTCATCACGAGGGGCATAACCATCGAGGATATAACGGATACTGCTGCGGGTCGAGCGGATACCTTCAATTTGAAAAGTAGCATAAATTTCCTCGGTCATCGCCGACAAACCGAAGTTTTGTCCACTGACAGGGACAGCGAGCAACTGCTTCATACCATTTGTTGAAATTTGCGCAAGGTTCGGCAGGTAAAACAGCTTATTTCCAGAAAAATCAGTCAACGGCAGAGGCTGCGCAAAGTTTTGCCGCAGCAATTCGGCAAATTCTTTGACGCTGACAGCCGAGTACTTGTATTCCATCCGATTGAGTTCAAGCAAATGCTTATCTGAAAGCATTTTGGCAAACTGTGCCCCATCCATTCTGTCCACCTCGCAGTTGATACTTATTGATACTATATAGTATCAATATATCGATTCTTTATAAAAAAGTCAACCGAAACAGGCCGAACCAACTTTTTCCATACTTTCCATCAAAATTCCCGTGGCACAGCCACGAATCACATCTCCATCGGCTTATTCCCCACTTCGTCCAGATACGCATTCAAAAATTCCGCTGCAAGGCTGTTGGGACGGATGTTTTCTCTGGCTTCCTGTGGGGTGAACCACTTGCAGCGGTCCACTTCGTGGTTGATATGCAGCGCCTTTGCGGTTCTGACGAAAGCCGTAAAGTTGCACATCAGCGTGTTAGACGGCTCAAAAAACCTGGTACGGTTGAACCGGAAGTGCTCTACTTCCAACCCGGTTTCTTCCCGGACTTCCCGCACCACGGCGTGTTCTTCTGCCTCACCGCGGTTCACATACCCAGCCACCAGAATATAAGAGGGCTTGCCGTACTGCTGGATGAGCAGGATTTTCCCGGTTTCCTCGTCCACAACAATCATGCTGACTGCCACATTGTACATCGGGAACCGGTATTGCTGGCATTTCGGGCAATAAGGCACAATGCCCTCTTCTTCCAGTTCTTTTTCAATCAATGCCGTACCGCATTCAAAGCAATGCTTCTGAATCATTTTTACATTCCAAACACTGTTTTCGTCAGCCGGATACCTGCTGCCGTCTTCATCGTATGTTCC
>OLGH01000622.1_pt1 | contig 41751 bp, 77 predicted proteins | sample 1604851 | NCBI WGS metagenome assembly OLGH01 (sample SAMEA3888894, study PRJEB22519) | human gut metagenome | biome: human gut; feature: human-associated habitat; material: faeces | place: Denmark | collected 2010 | reverse complement strand
AAGCTATAATTTCTGCCTGAGATAAGCACGTCGCAGGGGAAAAGGCGGCATTTGTCGGACACCATAGCCTGCCGCCATCGTATGTGATCGGGACGACCCGCTCACAGGTAAACTCGCCAATGACCTTGCCGCCGCCGTAAAACTGTGGCCTTGGATAGTCCGTCGCAATGAAGTCCTCGTGCGGATATTTTGGCAGCGTGCAGTAGATATAGCACTTAAACGGCGTATCCAGCTTTGGCCTCGTCTTGCGCACCTCAATAGTCTTTTCGCCGCTGGCGATCTTCTCACACCACTTGGGGCGGATGCTCAGCATAACAGCCTTACGCATCCTTCATTGCCTCCAATGCCGCTTCCGCCTCCTCGCGGGTCAGGAAAACGGTCTTGCCGATGTCTGCGCCATCATTACGCAGACGATACGCGCAGAACCCGTCCGGCTTGCGATTGCACGTTGACATACACAGATTATCCTCATCCGTGCATACAGTTCTGATGTCCGGGGCTTCAAGCTTCATTTCTCGCGGCATATTGTCACGGCCAGTCACCCATAGCGTTTCGCCCACCTTGCACGGCAGCACCACCAGCCGACCGTCCTTGTCGGCCTCGACCAGTTTCTCCAACCGGTCAAGGTCACAGCCTTGGCACAGTTGGCGGAGCTGCTCTGCGGCTTCGTGATCCATGTCGATTTCTTCTGGTGTCCGCTCCGTATCTTCATAGTCGGCGAGGCGGTTTGCCGCTGAAATATAATCGTGATTCTTTACCCGCACACCATAAATTTCTTTTGGGTCTGCGCAATTTACGTCTCTTTCCGTCAATCGTTCCATCTTCTTACCTCCTCCACCGGCATCCGTTACAGGCCCCATCATGGGCCAGCGTGTAGTTTCCGCATTTCAGGCACAGTTCGTTTCGCAGTGCGTCAATTTCTTTCGCCTGCGCCTCGATCCGGTCGGCGGCTTCTGTCAGATCACCGCCCAGCGTGATCGGCGTTTCCCACTGGTTCCCCTCCGCCCATTCTGCGTGCTCACGCAGAGCATTTACGAGGTTTTGATCTCTCATAGTTCATCCTTTCCACACGGGAACAAAAAGCACCCCATGTCTCCCGGTTCCTCTACCGTGCCGAACCGCCGTTTGGTCACGGCGATGGGGAACTCTTCGATCTCGCTGGCCCATAGGCACGTTCCGCGTCCGTTAATCTGCTCCCAGATCAAAGGGAAACCGCCTATTCCATCGAACAAACTCGCCATTGTGGCGTCACGCTCGTAGTTGCCGCACAGCCGTTTCAGAAGCCATTTCCACGGCGGCAGGGCGATGGAGTTGCCCAGTGCCTTATACCGGGGGCTGTCCGCGTCCTTGTGGCGCTTGCCCCTGCTGTCCGTCCACTCGCCCAAGTCGGTCCAGTGGTCAGGGAAGCCTTGCAGCCGTTCGCACTCCAAGGGGGTCAGACGGCGAACAACCATGTTTTGGCGGACCGTATTGTTCAGGTTCAGGCTTTGGCCTCCGCTTTCCTTTGCCTGCAAGGTTCCGTTGATTTCCCCGCCCTCTGTAAAGTTTCGGCAGTCTACGGAACATACAAGATCAGTGCTGTCCTTGAAATCTCTCTGCTTGCAGCTGCTTGCAACGCCCCCCTCGCGGTAATCGCCAAATCCCTGCATTTGGTACGTCAGTGGGATTTGGTTGCCGCCGGTTCCCATCCGGGCTTGCAGACTGGGGGCTACCTCGCCGCAGTCCCGGATCACGTCGCAGGCGTGGCTCATATCCAGAATGGAGGGCTGGTGCCCATGCTCCTGTGCTCTCAGCGTCCCGGAAACATCATGGCTCACGCCCATCACATTCCCGCCTTGATCGTTCAGGCACAGAACCGCCGGTTTATTCCCCCCGCACTCTGCGTTCAGCGTAGGAGCCTGTTCCTCGGCGTATCCGATGCTCCGGGCCTGTTCGCTGTTCCCCAGCTTAAACCCGGCGCACAGTACGGCTTCCTGATTCTGACCGCTGTTTTCTCCGGCTGGCAGCGTTGGCATCACACCGGCTTCGCTGTATACCCGCTTGCTCTGGCAATCCCACGGAGTAAGGCAGTCCGGACTGGCACAGACCGCCGGACGGTCAATGGTGTTCAACGTATAGCAGACATCTTCTTTCCAGCCCTTCCCGTTACATCCTGCGGTATCAGCCCGGTCGATTGCGTTTCCTTGAAGGCAGAAAATCGTCTGGTCATTCCCTGCCTTAATCGTCCCGCTTTTCTCCGTCTGGACTAAGGCTCCTTTTCCGCCTCCGTCGCATCCTCCCCGGATTCGGACTGCGTAAGCAGCACCGCTTTCAGCACCGGCGGCAGGGCCTTCCCCCGCCGCTCCGCTCTCCGCAGGATACCCTGACATGCTTTGCCGCTCAAACAATATTTCCCATGCGGTGTCGCCTCCAAAATCTGCGACAAGCGCGATTCTACGGCGACGTTGGGGGACTCCCCAGTGTTGCGCATCGAGAACTCGCCACGCAACGCTCCATCGTCCTCCCACTTCATCGTGGTATCCCCCCCAGGTGTTCCAACCTTTTTCAGGCACTTCAATATCGGGGGCTTCCGGTTCTGCGACCCGGATGGCTTCTTCGAGGACGGCTGCGAAGTCTTTTCCGCCGTTGCTTGAGAAGGCTCCGGGAACATTTTCCCAGACCATATACCGAGGTCGCACAAACTCACCTGTTCGCCCCATTCTTCTGTCACGGTCTCTCATCTCCTTGATAATCCGTATTTGCTCCATATACAGGCCGGAACGCGCCCCGGCAAGCCCCGCCCGCTTTCCAGCAATGGAAAGATCCTGTCTAACAAGGTGAACCACCTATCACACAATCCACGGGTTCTACTTCATTTCCGCAAATTTTTGTGACATCTCCATAATGCTTCACCTAAATCACCCCCTCTTGCATTTTCAAATAATCGTCGCGTTTTCTTTCCCTCCGCAGCTTTCGTTTGCACCGACTTAGAAAATCCGCGTCCATGTGCATCTCCCGGCAAATGTCCGCCGGGTCTGTCCGTGCTTCCAGCAGCTCCCGCAGCTTCTGCATTTCCGCTTCCCGCAGAAGTGGCGGCCGCCCGCCGCGGCTGGTAGTCCGACCTCCGCCCGCGCGGTTCACGCATTCCGCATAGGGGCAGTGGTTCAGGCAGTAGTCGATCTGGCTCTGCCGGTCATGGGTGCATATCTCGATCCGGTCTTTCCCGTCTGCGCTGTCCCATGGCAGCACAGCCCGCACGATCACAGTTACGGTCTCCACCGGGCATATCTCCTTTCCGTTCATACCTCCCGCACGGTGATGTGCTTCATGTCCTGCATCATCTTCACCTTCATGCGGTAGGTCTTGTCTTTTTTCGTGGAGGGGCCTTTCACGTCCTCCACAACCAGATGCCATGCGCCGTCTTCCCCCCGCTCCTCGTAGGAGAAATCCGCCCGATACGTCACGGCGTGGCTTCGGTCTCCGTTTGCCGTGATGTAGCTTTCTTTTAGCGTGAATTGGGGTTGGATCCGCATGTCTCGGATAGCCCCGGCCTTGCTGAGCAGTACCAGCTCGTCATACCGCGCCGCCTCCTTGCGGCTGTCGAAGGTGTACTCCGTTCCGTTGGGCATGGTCCGGGCGGTTGGGTGGTTGTGGTGCTTGCGTTTGACCGTATCCGCTTTCCCCTTTGCCACGAACTGCGCCATAACCCTTGCCGTCCGATTGATCTGCTGGGCTTGCATCTGCTGCTGTATTTGCTTCCGGTAGCGCTCCGGCAAGCTGTTCAGATCATCCAAACACACGCTCACCGCTTTTCCTCCTTGCCATTGGTAATGACGCTGACCACCCGGACGCGGCCCAGAGGCTCCAGCAGCATAGCTACCGCCTCCTTCGTTCCCTGCGTATCCTCGCCGTAAATATCAACCACGATCCGCATCATTTCCCAGATCACCATCCAATTCCAGGTACGGCTGGAAGGAGCGCATTTTTTTGCCGCACCTTGCGCACTTGTAGTTATACATGGCATCGCAGCAGCCTGCTCCATCGTAGCTGTAATCAACTCCGGTGCGTTTCCAGTCATGCTGCTCGCATGGGCAAAGCCGCTCTTCCAGCTCTGCCACTCGATAACTCAGCCGGACTATTTCTGCTTTCAAGCGCTTATTTCCAAACATTTTTCAATCATCCCCTCCTGAATTTTGGGCAGGAACGGACGCTAAAAGATTTCTCTACAAACTTCCCGCTGACCGTCCGTGTTGTGGCTATCGCATCCCAGCCGGGAACAGGCTCAAACCGCGCCGCCCACTCGCAGCCGCCGTATACATTGGCGCAGTCCCAACAAAGCTGCTGAGACTGGTACGTCACATCCGGCGTCCTTGCCGCCTTCCATCTCCGGCATGGGCGCAACAGCTCGGCCAGCTTAAAATCTCCCGCCATCACACATACCCCCAAGCGTCCTCGCATTTGCTGCCGGGGCCTTTCGCGCCCTTGCGGCCACCGCGGTCCTGTTCTTTCGCCAGCCAGCGGGTAATGAATCCGCGCACACCACGCGCCGTTTTCCGCTTCGCCGGGTTATTCAGGCACCATTCCCGCATTTCCCGCAACTGCTGTATCACGTCGACAGCAGGGTACACGCCTGCCCATTCCTGGCATTGCTCCTGCGACACCGGATATTCAGTGCCGTCATTGAGGGGGATGGAAACCACCGGCGGGGATGCCGTTTGCGGCTCGCCGCCTACTTCTTCTGGATTCTGGATTCTGGATTCTGGATTCTGGATTGGATTACGGGCGCATTTGCTTTCACCTGCTTGCAATTGATTGCAATTGATTTCAGATGTAATCAATCCGTCAGCAGGTGCCGGGAATTTGCTTACTTTGTTCCTCACCGTCTGGTGTTCGCTCCAGTTCGGAAAACATAGGTACGGTTCTCCGTCAACTTCATAGAGGATCACAGAGCCTATGGTCGCCAATTCTGCAAGCGTCTTACTGATCGTTCCCTCAGTCACACCTTTTCTGCGGGGGAATACAAAGCCTTTGAGCAATTCCGGGTCTGCGCTGCCGCGCCCATAATCATCAACGTAGGTGATCAGGTACGCCCACAACCGGAATTGGAAATCCGACATTGCATTGATGCTTTTGCTCGTCCTGATGCTATCCTTGATGATCCTGTTCGGCATTCGCCCACCGCCTTAGAACGGGAAGTCCCCAGCATCCTCGATCTCGCTGAAACCGCCCTGCGGTTCGCTCTGCGCCGTTTCCCCGCCGTCCCGCTTGGAATCGCCAAAGTACACGCTGTCTGCCACAATCTCGGCGCTGCGGCGTTTATTGCCGTCCTTGTCCGTCCAGTCACGGATCTGCAAGCGGCCCTCCACTACGGCCATGCGGCCCTTAGAGAAATACTTGCTCACAAATTCTGCGGTGTTGCGCCATGCCACCACGTCGATGAAATCCGTTTCCTTCTCGCCGGATTGGGACTTAAAATCCCGGTCCACCGCCACGGTGAAGGATGCCACCGCCGTGCCGCTGTTGGTGCGGCGCAATTCAGGGTCACGGGTCATCCGGCCCATCACAATAATTCTGTTCAGCATGAAATAGCTCCCTTTCTGTAAATCATGTCCTCCCGGTTCCAATCCGGGTAAAATGCTTTCATGTGCGCCACCAGCCGCACATAGATGCGCTCGCGGTCTCGTAATGGCCCCTCGTCAAACAGGCGATGGCAACGGGGGCAGAGGGTTGCAATGTTCTGCTCAATTCCTCTGCCGCCCTGCGAACGTCGTACCACATGGGCCACCGGCGCGCCTGCGGGAGACCCGCAGATCACGCACTGGTGATTGTCCCGCGCCCATACAACAACCTTCACGGATTGCGGAATGGACGTGGCCTTTGTCATTTTGTGCATCCCCATTCCTCCATCATCCCTGCCAGCTTGTCCGGAGGCAGGGTCTCAATACCTTGCTCCACACAGTCCTGCACCGCCATATCGATCAAATGTGACATTTGCCGGGTGTTGTAGGTGCTGGAGCCGTAATACAAAATCACGTTGGTGCAGCCGGGGATCCTGCTTGCCATGGTATCCGTCTGCCAGCCAAGCCCATTGTGTTCCCACCCGTTCCGCAGCTTTTCCACGGCTGAATCGATCACGCAGACCATTTCATGATTGCCGCCGATCTCCCGAATGTATCTCCGGTAAATATCCGTCTTGGGAATCCGCAGCTTTTCAGCCAGCCGGTCAACCAGAACCCAGAAGTACGCATTCGCGTCGAGGCTCCGCTTCTCCCGGTGTTCTTTGATCTCCACGTCATAGACTTGACCCTCTTTCAGTGCGTCAAGCACCTGTCGCGCCTTGTTGGTCTGGACGCACAACCAATCACCGGTGGCATCCATCGTCCAGCGGAACGCCTTGGTGTTAACCAGTTGCATAAAATTCCTCCATGCTGGGCCAATGCCCTGTCCGCAAGCATCTTGCCAAATACCGAAGCCTTGGCAAATACGCGTCTCTCACCCAACACTCATCATACTGGACTTCATGGCTGGATAATCGCCGGGTGTCCACTGCCAAAAAATAATTCTGCATTTCGGCCTCAGTCAAACGGTATGCCACAATGTTGCATCGCTTCCGATGTCTCCAAAAACCGTAGCCGCTGGCAAACATTTCAACCTGGCATTGTTGCCAATATGCTTTGCTGACCTTAAATACCGGTTTCCCGTAGGTTTTTACCTCAATGATCGTATCCGGAAACTCGCCGTCATAATTTACCCGCAGCCGATATCGCCGTATGCGAATCTGCTTGTCCATAGTTCTTACGCCAATTGCTGACAAGATGCGATGCTCATATGCCGTTCCGGCCTGCATGGCGGGCGTCGTAAAGTGTTCTTTACGAATCCCTATTTTTTGCAGCCACCAGCGGCGGAATGTTTCCGTGTCCCACCGACCCATGATGATTGCTGTGTCTGATGCCCCAAACCATCCGCTCCGGTCATGGTTGTGGATCATAGCCGCATCACAGCCTTTTCCAGCTTATCAATCGTTGCGAAATATCCAAGCATTGTGCCTAACTGTTTTTCGTTGATATTCAATGCGTGCAGCAGATCTTTGTGGTCAAGACCCCGCTGCTCTTTTGCCGTAATGAGCCGTTCCAGTCTCTCCTTGATGGCCCAGATGCTATGACGGCTCAAATCATCCTCGCCGTCATCCGCATCGGATTCCGCCCATAAGTCAAATCCAAGACCGGTTCTGATGGCAACGCCCTTCACAAATGCTCTGGCAAGGGCATTGTTGATCCGCAGCTGGTTCAGAGTGTCAGTGTAAACCACCAGGGATCCATTCAGCAGCGGCGTATCGTATACAAATTCCAAATCATCAATGTGGATCAACACCCGCACAAACCAGCATTCCGTATCGCGCCCTTTGCTGGTGGACACTTTTGCTTGGGGCCAAAGATAAGTGTGAGTGGTTGGGCACTCCACCGGCGCATACCACACATCATTTGCTCCGTTTTCGTGCAGCAGCTTCACACATTTGCCCCAACTCAAATACGGGACTTTGATTGTCTTGCCGTTTTCGTCTTTGGCATCCCGCGTATCGCATTGTGGACGCACATCGATTTTAATTAACTCGTTAAATGATTTCAGTGCCATTTTCTTTCCTCCTATATCTCGCAAACCGCACAGTCTCGCCATAGCGGTTCTTCTGTGTGACCGTCTCCACGTCCAGCGCCACGCCGTCCCGCCGCAAGTCAGAGACCCGCGCCGTGAAATTGGCGATGCCGCACTCGCTCATGGCCTCGGCCCGTGTGATACTGCCGTGTTCATCCAGATACTTCAAGATCCGCTCACACTGGTTCATATCAGCCCTCCGGGATGTCGATAATTGCGATCCCCATGGCCCGTGCCACGGCTTCCGGATCGCTGTCAACCTCATCCTTGAGCCAATCCTTCGCGCACTCCGGGCAGTAGCACTCGCCGTTGATCAAAAACCCCGGAGCCACATCGTCAAACGCATTGGGGTTCATGACGATGGAACATCTCGCGCACACTGGATAAATTTTCATTTCCACGCATCCCCTCTCTTCCACGCCTTCGTGGCGTTGGATTGCTGGGCGTAACCCGCTGTGATCGCGCCGCAGGTGGCACATCGTACATAGTGCTTAAACGGCGCGTCCGTGGACTGCACACGCTCACCGCTGTCCATCCCGCACACCGGGCAAAGATCCAGCGGATGGCGCTCATGCCGGTTCGCTCTGTTCATCGCGCGCTCACCACCATGTACGCAATGGTGATCAGCAGCAGGGTCAGAAAACTCATAAAGCCAATCCATGCGGAGGCATCCGCCTTCCGCTGCTCTCTGGTGCGCCGGTCATGCTTTCTCATGTGGATTCCCTCCTTCGATGAAATCTACAATCTTGAATACCCAAGTGGCCGCATAGGTCACGCCCAGGATCATAAAAAACAGGTTCCAGCTCATTGTTTGATGTCCCCCTCTTTGGTGTAAACACCGTCAAACTCAAGGCCATGCTCCCTCGACCAGATCTTGCCGAACTCCGTCATGATCTTCACCGGGTCAGGCGGAGACACCCAGATCACCCGGTATTCGATTTTTCGTTTCTTCGCCATTGCCTTTTCCTTTCCCCTGTGCTAAAATAGCCACAGGACACATATCTGAACCTAAGATTTGTTCCGCCGCCCCGCCCGGTCTGCTACACCGGGCGGGGCATTTTTTATTCCCCATCGCTGGATTCGAACAGTTCGTCCACCGTCACGCCGTACATCCTCGCCAGCTTCTTGTGGTACTTCCGTGCCGGTCGCCAGTCTCCCAGTTCCCAATGCGTCACACAGGACAAGTCCACATTCAGTTTCTTTGCTACCTGTGCACGGGTCAGGTTGGAACGTTCTCGAAGTTCCTTCAATGCCAAGTCATGTGCCCTCCTTTCGGTGTGAGAATTCATTGACTGCGGCAGAAATATGTGGTATGGTAAGCATGGGAGTTAAACTACGCGCCAAATGGCGTACTCTGTTGCAGAGGGGTATTCCATTTAGCAAACGAGTTCGCTTCCAACCGCCCCGAAGTTTGTTGCAGAGACTTCGGGGCGGTTTTTTATCTCTGCCGCAGTCAATACCCGCCGAAACCTCATGAATGTGAGAAATCACGCTTGACACGACCCGGAAAGCGTATTACAATGAAATCGCCAAAAGACATTGCAAGAGCCGCTTTTATGGGGGCTGGTTTTCGTGTACCCTTTTCCGGTGGGCTTAGGTATATGATACCTCACATTCAAACCGTTTGCAATACCTAATTGGTTTAATTAAACCGTTTTGTATGGTTGCACAAAATTTGGGGGCTAAATATGGATATAACGCTAGAGAGAATGTTGACTTTAATCCCCAAAAAAGAAAACGGAAACTTTAAGCACGGAGCATTGTCTCAATTTGCACGTTCGATAGGATTTAAGGACGGTCACATTGTTTCTGATTGGATTGCCGGGAATTCGGAATCATACAAGAATTACATCTACCAAGTCTCGGCACTATACCACGTATCCGTTGAATGGCTCCAGGGCAAAACGGAAGATAAGAGCATAAAAGAAACCCCCGATCCGAAGATCGAGGGTGTGGACGATAAAATCGCGCAGTTTATCCGCTCCGCATCTGCGGATGAATTAACTGAGATTTCACGCTATATTGAATATCTGGAAAGCAAGAGGGATAAGACATGAAACTCGACCCTGACTGCGTCCGAGATTTAATGCTGTTTTGCGAAGATAATACTTACATCAAAACAGAAGAAGTCGGCAATTATACTTGCGCAAGTTATCATGTTTTATATATTGATTCAATGAGGCTCGTCCCGCCACTGAACAAATACGATACAGGGGCTTTGATTTATCACATCATTCAGCTTTCGGAGAGTGGGTATCTGGCAACAGATTTCCATTTTGATCCCATTACAAACTTCCATCACAACAGTCTGCCGTCTATTTACTATGTCACGCCAAAGGGGCATGAATTTATCGCGGCAATCGAAGGAAAAACGCAATGGGAAAAAACATCAAAATTGCTGCGGTCATTTGGCTCCGTGTCTTTAACAGTGATTGAAACAATCTCAAAAGGGATTGCATCAGCGGCTATTGAACAAATAATAGCGCCAAAGGCGTGACATCACAGCCCCCGTTTTCCTCATTGACCTTTACGGGCGTTGCGCGAAACGGGATGCTTTGCGCGGAAATCTGATTGCTTGCCTTGATCGCACGATCTAAGCAAAAGGGGAGATATTCCGCGCTGTCCGCGGAAAGCCCGCAGGCCGAAATGGCGTCCATGCACCGATTTACCGCGTCAACCATTTTGGAGTCGATGTACCATAACTTAGCGGCCTCTTTCATTTTTCTCTTCCCCCTCAATAAGTTTCAAAAGCTCAAGCTTTGCTTCATACGGAAGCGCCAGCGCGGCGCATACCAGTTTTTCGCGCAGTATTTCAACATCTGCTCTGTTTATTGTATCACATTTCGCGTCATTATACAACATCTTGCGTCCCTCCCAATAATTATAGTAACGGGGCTATATGTCGATTATTGCACTTTGTGCAGTCGAAAATATAAGAAAATGGAGAGTTAAGATGAAAAAGTTTTTGCTTATCGCGCTGTCTTCAGTTCTCGCGCTCGGCATGTTAACCGCCTGCGGGGAAACGAATCAGGCCGAGCCAGAAAACGAGCCGGTAACTCCACCCGATCTCGTTGGAGAGTGGAAGCAGACAAACAGCAATGCAGATGACGCATGGCAGGCCGCTACTATTGCCGGAGATGCCATTGAGGTGTATTGGGTATCTGATAACGGAGAAACCAAAGCCCTCTATTGGGCCGGTTCTTTCGATGCCCCTACCACGGCGGATGAGCCGTACACCTGGGAATCGGAAAATGATAAAGATCAGACCGATATGGCAATTCTCGCCAGCGGCGATGACACAAAGACGTTTACCTATCAGGACGGCGTAATCAGTTACGAAGTGTCTGCCATGGGAGTTACGCAGACCGTAAAACTTGAGAAGCAATAAGTAACTAAAGGCCCCGCCGCCCTCTGCAACAAACGGCGGGGCCGGAGGGCAAGCCTTAGGGGGGTCGGCTTGCCGTGATGTAACCATAGCAGAAATAGGTTGGGCAGCGCAATGCCAGAGCCTTAGAAACAGGCAGTATACTACCGAACCAGATTTGAGATTGCGTCTGCCCATATCTTACAAACTTAATACAGGAGGCCGATTTTTTTGACGATCCAAGACCTATGCCGCGAAAAAAGAGCCGCCCTCAACATGACGGCTCAGGACATTGCCGATGCTTCCGGCGTCCCCCTCTCCACCGTTAATAATTTCTTCGCCCATGCGTCCAAATCCCCGGCCCTTTATACCACAGCTGGTATCTGTGCGGCACTGGGGGTGTCTTTGGACGCATTTTTTGGTATTGGCGATCACTGTACCGCCACGGAAGAAACCTTGCAGGCGGAAAAAGATGGGCTGGAACACCGCCTTGAAAATAAGCGGAAGACCATCGGCCTGATGGAGGCGGAACTGAATAACCTACGTCATTCCGTAAAACTATACAGGTGGATCATGCTCGGTTTGTCGCTATTGATCGTCGGTCTCTTCGTCTGGTGCGTGTGGGTAGATATTCACTGCGCCAATTACGGATTTTGGAGGGGATAGTATGAGAGCCGCACTATATATCCGCGTCTCGACGGAAGAACAGGCGCGGCACGGCCTGTCATTGGGGGATCAGCGGGAATCCTTGTTGGCATATGCCGCAGACAACGGTATGGAGGTTGTCGGCGTATACGAGGATGCTGGAATATCCGCAAGAAAACCATACAAGCGGCGACCAGCACTTCTGCGTTTATTGGAAGATTGCAAGGATGGGAAGATCGACACAATTTTATTTGTCAAGCTGGACCGTTGGTTCCGCAGCGTAGCCGGATACTACGCCGTGCAGGAAGAATTAGACCGCTGCCACGTCACATGGCAGGCCACGCGGGAAGATTACGAAACTCGCACGGCATCCGGGCGGCTAAAGGTGAATATCATGCTGTCGGTAGCGCAGGACGAAGCTGACCGCACCAGCGAGCGAATCAAGGCCATTAACGAAGGCAAGCGATTGAAGGGCCAGCCTACCACATGGAGAACACCCATCGGTATCTGCGTGAAAGACCGGCACTACGCCATAGATGAAGAAACCGCAGATGCGGCGCGAGATATGTTCCCTGCCTTTATACGGCTACAAAGCATCCTTGCACTAAGGCGGTATATGGCAACGGAGTGGGGGATCAAACGCTCGTACAACAAATACAAGGATGCGTTGTCGAATCGATTGTACTTAGGTGAGGCGTTCGGCGTGGAAAACGCATTGCCAGCGCTTGTCGATCAAGAAACCTTTAACCTTGCCCGGAGAATCCTGGAACAGCGAAGTCAGCGGAACGCCAGTGCGGATCGAATATATTTGTTTACCGGAATTCTCCGCTGCCGGGAGTGCGGCAGAAACATGCAGCCAGAGACTGTAAAACAGGTGTACAAGTACTACCGATGCAGAACGCACACACTCGACCCAGCCGACTGTCCGCACATTCTCAGGATCCGGGAAGATGTGCTGGAGGATTACCTTCTGCGGGAATTTGAGGGGATCGCAAAAAAGTATTACTCCAAATCAAAAACCGCAGAAAAAAAGCCGCCCAAAACGGCGGAGCAAATCAAGCGGAAAATGCAAAAACTAAAAGACCTGTATCTTTCGGATTTGATTGAAATCGAAGAATACAAAAAGGACTACACGGAATTGAAACAGCAGCTTGCGGCAATAAACCCCGAGCCTATAAAAGAATTTGATCTTGAAACCTTACGGCGGGAATTGAAGGAATATCCTGATTTAGACCGGCAGGCAAAAAAGGAATTTTGGGTACGCACGATCCAGCGCATCGACGCAGACAATGACGGTGCGTTTTTTGTAACGCCCAGTTAGTTTTATTTTCATGTCACAACGCCTACGTCAAAATATAACTAACCCCCCGGCATTTGCCGAGGGGGTTAAGTTTAGCTTTCCAATTTCCGCATGACGCTATTGTAAACCCGCTCATTGACCACTTTCAAGCTGTCCATCAGCTCGTCCATGACCTCCCACGCACGGGCTGGGTCAACGTTGGACACTGCCCGGAGGAATTCGCTGTCAGGTGCGGGAGCCGCAGAATACGCCTCGATCATGCGAGATTCCCTCACCGGCGCCCGGTTCTGGTTTTGGATGGTATACAGCGCCGCCAGCTTTTCGTAGTTTGACCAACTGGATTCTTCCGTCTCTAACCGCTTGATCCATAGCGCCACTTCTCGATCGTCAATCATTGGGGCCTACCCCCTTATTCCTCCATCATGTCCATTGCACGGCGCAGGGCATCCTTGATGCGGTCATCGTCAGTCTCGCGCATCATATCGTTGATCTGGCTGCGCAGGTGCTCAGTTGCGTCCGTGCGGCTGTAATGACCTCGGACGTAATGCCGACGGGCATAGGAGCTGCCACGGCTGTAGCCGCGCATATCATCGTCCAGATAGCGCCCGGAATATCCACGCTCGTCCATCGCCTCGATCTTGTCGATGTTTTTGATGGTATCCGTCAGCTTGTGGGCAATGTCCAGATCCCCGGCGCCCAGCTCGCCCTTGCGGATCAGCTCGTCAAGTTCCTTGCAGAGCATATCCCGCAGTTCATACATAGATTTCATTCCCATTGTGTTCTCCTTTCTCAGCAAACTCTGGTAATGATAAGGTTCGCGTTGCTCACGTCAATGTCCTCGCCACTAACGTTGCGGATGGACAGCGACGCGCAGCAGCCCTTTGTAACGTCAACGTACTCGGACGCCGCCACGTTAAAAAATGCCCCCGCAACCGTGGGCGTCACCGTCGCAACGGAGGACGGGAGCGGCTCACCGTCAACCGCAATGGCAATGGAGATGGGACCGGGTGTCCCGCCGGTGCTTACGGCAATATTGCCGATAAAGTCCACCTTGTAGCGGACGCGGCACTGGGAGCAGTTACCACGGAGGTTAAACAGGCCGGAGCCTGCGCGGTGCGTCACAAGGCCCTTAGTGCAGGGAATCGGTGCTTCCGTAAAAAGCACGTTCTGGTTTGCCGCTACGGTCTGTGCGGCAATGGCAGTGTATTCAGGCATAGAAATCTCCTTTCATAAAATCAGCGGCAGGGCTACTGCCCCGCCGCTTTGTCATCAGTATCGGCACGGGGCCGAACATTTTGTTGGCGTCAACAAAACATTGCCAACAAAAAGCTACGCTATGCAGTTGTCAGCAGCCGCATCCGGCAAACTGGTTGCAGCAATAGGGATTCTGCACCGTGTAGGCCGGAATGGGAGAAGGCCGGAGCTGGGACACCAGATAGCTGTTCTGTGCCGCCTGAGATGCGGCCAGCTTCAAGCCCTGGTTCTCGCTCTGGAGATCCTGCAGCTTGCTCTGGGTCAGGAAATCCAAAATGGCGCGGCTGTTGCTGTTGGCATTGTCGATAATGTCCCGGGTGGCGTTCTGCACCGTGTTCCGGGTATCGCACGCCTGCGCGGCCATGTCATAGCGCACGCCCTCGATGCTGCGCTGGGTGTTGCAGCAGCACTCAGCGGCCTGCATCTGCATGGCAGTCAACTGCTGCATGAGAGCCGCCTGCTGGTTACTGCGGGAAAGCTCAGCCTGCCCAAAGCCGTTTGCCATCGCCATGTTGGTGCCGTTGATAAGCTGCGCCTGCTGGTAAAATCCGTCGCAAAGACCCTGATTTACACTGTCGATCTTGCGCTCGACATTGGCAAAATCAGAGGTCAGGACATAACCGTCCATCACGCCGTTGCCGCCGCCACCGAAACCGAAGCCGTTACCCCAGCCGCCGAACGCAGCGAAAATGAGGAACAGCACGATCCACCATGCGCCATCGCCGCCCCAGCCGAAGCCGTTACCGTTTCCGGTGTTGGCAGGAGCCACAGGCATAGTCAGCATGGTGCCGTCAGAGGAAAGAGACATAGTATCACTCCTTTTGAAAAAATATTTATATCAAACCGTGGCCACGATTTTGATTACTTGAAAAGCCCCTGAAATTGGTTTGCCATTGACTGTATCTTGTTCAACTGATCTTGTGAGATTTTGCCGCTTTGCAGCATCTTCTCCACTTCCGCTTTTGGGTCGCCTTTAAAACTTGCCTTGAACTGCTTGAACTGCTGTAAAAGCTGAGGAAAGCCGCTCATCGACCCCGGCATCTGTCCGCCACCTAACGCATTGAAAAACGGATTGTTACTCATCGTCCTCTTCCTCCTCTACCTTGCGCTTCTTCTTGCCCTTCAATTCGCCCACAAGCGCCGCTAGTGCGTCGAATTCTTTTCTGGTGACACAAACTCCACGCCCTTTTCCTGCGTGGCTGTACGGGGCGTTTCTGTGCGTTCTACGAGGTCATAAATCGTGAGGGACGGTTTACCGCTGGCATCCGCCTTCTTGAGGTACACCGTAGGCGCGGAGCTGTCCCACAAAGCCACGGCGGCATTGGGTGCAATCATCCAGTTCCGGGCCTCCTGTTCGCCGCTGACCCACTGCACACCGCTCTGCGCCACCGGATTCTGAGGGGGCTGTGGTGCCATCATTGGAGGCATCTGCTGTTGACGGAGTTGTGCCAGATTATCCGGCATGGGCTGTGCATAATAAGGGTTTTGCCATCCGTAAGGTGTGTAAGCCATTTTAGTCATCCTCCTTGACCCAGTAATACAAGATGTTCTCGTTGCTGCTGTCCCAGCTGTCCCAGATCATGCCGTCGCAGACGCAGACCACATGGCCGGACAGAGCCAGAATATAGGTGCCTTTTGGGTGATCCTCCGCAAATTGGCCCACCGTGTAGCAGTCTGGGCAGGTGTCCGGCACGATGTACCGCCGATATCCGATGCTGCGGAGATACCGCCCCCAACAGGCGTTTGCCGACGGCATATCCCCGTCCAGATACCCTTGGATACAGAGCCGCAAATAAATTTCGCCCCAATCCATCCCGGTAGCCTTGACGATTGCCCGCACGGTGCAGTCCCCTACATTTTTCCCGCAGGGGTTGGGGTTGAAATGGTTATACATACTCCCTCCGGTCATCGTATAAAAGCTCAATCATGCGCACACAGCGTTCCAGCTCCGCTGGATCGGTCTGCGCTATGATCTCTCGCGCCAACTCCGCCGGATACCCGCAGGCCAAAAGCCGCTCGTACATTGTGTGCGCCTCCTTTACACGTATATGATACAAAAAATCCGGACAGCCAAACTGCCCGGAAACTGCCTGTATTCTGCCCTCAAACTGCCTGTATTCTGCCCTCAAACTGCCATAAAAATATTTTGAGAAATTCGGTTTAACCTATTGACAATAGGTTAAACCTATTGTATATTATAGGTACAGTAAAGGAAAGGGGTACGCGAAAATGTGGAAGGAAGGTAGCATCAAGGTCAACGGCGAGAGTTTTCACTACTGGATGAAGCAATACGATGAAGGTTCTAAATGGGGAATTGATGGAGGTCGCATTTCCAAGCTGATGCTCAAGCGGAACGGCGAAATTGTTTGCAACTATGACAGAGGTTGGGACATAGAACCCGCCGACGAGAACACCCGTATTGCCACGGAGCATCTGATCCGCAGCGACAAAGGAGAATGAAAATGAAAACCATCTACATCAAGATTTCCGGCTATGATACTTTTTACAAGGCCGTTTTTTCCGTGCGTAAATCCAACAAGGGAAACCGCATCGCCCATCTGGAAGAAAAAACCGAGATTTCCAAAGCCGCATATTACAAGATCCCTGCCGAAAATCGCGCGATTTTTAGCGGTGACATTAACCGGGACATCCACGAAATCGGGAACACTGCGCTGCTGGATCTGATCGAAGCACAGGAGGGGGCCTGAATGCCGGATAGCGAAGCGAAACGCCAGTGGATGTCGCAAAACACCACCTTCATCGGGCTAAAGCTCAACAACAACACCGATGCCGACATCCTCGCCGCGCTGGAAGGCAAGGCCCGCCAGACGGAGATCAAGCGGCTCATCAGAAAAGGTCTGGAGGTGGAGCGGAATGACGCGTGAGCGAACAAAGCGGATGCCTGACGGGAAGATCTATCACTATATCATGTCAGATGCCGCCGTTGAGAAAGAGGACCAGGCGAAAAAGCGGTGGCGTGCTGAGAACTATACCAGACTAACGGCTGACATCCCTAAAGAAATGATGCAGCAGATCTCCGATGCCGCCGCCAGCAGAAGAATTTCTAAGCGTCAATTCATTATCGAAGCGCTCGAAAATGAGCTGGAAAGATAGAGGAAAGCCGTGTCCGAATCGGACACGGCTTTCCTCATCCCTGCATATCATCCGCGATCTTGGCGTAGGCACGCCGCCGGATCTTGGCAAGGCCGTCCACGCTGACGTGGAGCAACGCCGCCGCCTGTAGACAGCTCTGGCCGTGGACGTCCACCGCCAGCACCGCCGTCTCCTCGTCAGGCGGCAAGCCTACCAGCCGGACGGCCTGCGCCGCCCGGGCCGGGGCCATGGATGACAACAGCGCCCGGATCTCTCGGTTTGTTTTTTCCATGGGTTTTCCAGACTTGCAGAGCGCGTTCCCGCGTGGATGTTGCCATCTTCTGGCCCTCCTTTCAGATGTTTAGCTCGTCCAGTCGGAGCGTTTCTCCCGCACGTCGATGTGGGTAAAGCCCTTCTTGGCGTAGATGCCTACGCCGCCCCAGTCCGGCATCAGCTGTCGGGCGAAGGTCGCCACCGTCTCCGGTTTCTGGCCGCTGACGGAAATATCCGCCGCCATGCCATAGCAGTGCTGGCTGTGGGCCGCACCGTTCACCTTGGCATTGTACTGCGGCGTTCTGTACCCGCTGTGGATGACCACCGGAGCGTCGAAGTGGGCGCGGATGGTTTCCAACACCATCACCAGCCGGGGAGCCACCAAAACAGCGTCACTGCCGTCTCCACATGCAAACTCCCGCACCTTAAAATGGGCGGAGAGCTGCTTGCCCCCGGAGGCGGCTTTGCTGTAAGCGTGGATCTCAACCATTTTTGTCCCCCCAAATCTGATACAGCGCCCGGACCATGTCGGCCCGTGTCACGGTCTCCCCGGCGTTGGCGTCCGTCAGCAGGCCGTAAGCCTTGCCCCATACGAGGGCTTGATCTTCCACCTTGGCCGACCGCTCCCAGAACAGCAGCAGCGTGGGCACCTTTCGGCTGCTGACCACCTTCCCGCCGGGAAAAATGCCCTGCGTGGAGCCGCCGCCGTCCAGCATGAGGGCGTCCACCACGCCCAGCCCCAGCAGCTTATTCTGGAGCTGCTCACGGGTCAGGCTGGTCTTGTCGCACCACAGGCATACCTTGCCGTTGGGCATCCAGCCCACCGCCGTCCGGGCAGCAGGCCGGGCCACGTCGGCGGTCAGGCCCCGGTAGAGCTTGGACCCGCCCTTGAGGATCGGGACGCCGGAGAGGAAAGATCCTCCCCGGTCCGTTAGCATCTGCGGTTTGCCGTCACTGCCAATGGACACGCCCCAGTCCTGGTATTTGTCCCGGCTGATGACCTTGCCGTCGATCACCGTCCAGCCCACCGGCTGAAACTTGCCGTTGAACAGATAGCCGTTAATGATGTGGGTGCAGCCGGTCTTGGCCTTGATCTGCGCCGGGGTCAGCTTGCCGGTGTTGTGGTAGATCTGCGCACGGGCGCAGTCAAACGTATCAACCATTGATTCTCACGGCCTTGGTGGCGTGACCGTCCTCGTCAAAGGTAATGCGGTAATGACCTTCCGGGACCCAGACCTCCTCCTCGGTGTTGGCCTTGGCGGGGTCACGCCGCATGTAATCGTGGAGGTGCTTCACGTCCTCCGGCTCGGTCTCCGCAGGGATAAAGCCCTCCTTCATTTCTTGCTTAGACCAGCCGGTCTGGGGGCCGTCGGGGGTCATGGTATAGTCCAGATGGAAGGTCGCGCCCGCCGCCTTCAGCTCGGCGTTGATCTCGCTCAGCTTCTTGCCGTTCTTCTTGCCTTCGTTGATGATGTTCTCAAAAGTCTTGTTCATAAAATGTACTCCTTTCAAAATTCGGTTGAATCTTCAACCGGTTTTAACTGTTCTTGTCCTCGTTGACCCTCTGGGTCCCGAAATAGAACCCGATGACCACCGTGAAGATGGTCAAAAACTCGCTGCCGCTGATGGTCTCCCGCAGCGCCAGCACCGCGAACACCACCGTCAGGGTGATGGTCACCAGAGACTTCACCGCAAGCAGATTGCCCAGCCGTTTCTTGATGTTTTCCATAGCGTTCTCCTTTCAGCGTTCACTGATATGCTCCAGATCTTGGATCCGGTGATTGATTACCTTGATCTGTTCCTCGATCACCGGCACCCGCTGGGCGAAGCTGTTGTGCTCCCGCACCTCGCGGGTCAGCTCGTCTAATTTGGTGTCGGTGATCGCCTGCTGTTTGCCGTTGGCGATGAGCACGCCCATCAGCGTCAGCCCCCCTGTGATGAGGGCGCAGATTATCGTCTCCGTCATAACACACTCCTTAAAGTTGCAGTTTTAAGGCGCCTATATGTTTTCCCGATCAAAAAAAGCCGCCTTGTCATCCTTGACAAAGCGGCGTGGGCATGTATATAATAGGGCCAGTAAGGACGGCTCACTTTGGTCGGTGCAGGTCGTTCCCCAACAGATTTAGAATCCGTAGAAAAGCCGCTGCCGATTTAGGTGGCGGTTATTTCTTTAGGTCAACGCCTAATTTGATAGCCGCAATCACAAGCATAAGTAACGCAATGGTTTCTGCTGTGCTCATGCGGTCACCCCCTTTACGGGGAAACAACCGTACCGTTCTTACTGGCGAATTCCATCATACACGATTCGCCTTGCTTTGTCAATTTTCTGCGCCGCCCGCTGGGCGGCTCTTTTGTTACTCCGCCTTCGCGGTTCCACCAAACTCAGCAGGCACCAGCTCCGGCAGACCGCACTCGTTGATCAGGATGTCCGCCACCTGCTGTTTCAGCTTCGCGGGGACCTTTTCAAACTCGGTTTTCCCCAGAATCACTCTCTGCGCAAACAACATTGCCATCATGTCTCTTGCTCCTTTCGATAGTAAAAAATATAGGGTCAGGGCGGCCTCCGCCCAGAACTCACGCATAGACGATCGCCGCCATCTCGGCGATGCACTCCTCATAAAACTCCGCCTGATCCGCCTGAGCGCTCACCTGCTCCCGCAGCAGTTTGTTTTCGTTTTCCAGTTTCGCCACCCGCTCGTCGGTGGTAGGCGGCTCCGGCTCCGGGGGAGGCGGGGTATACGCCCCGCCGATGGCCGCGCCATCGTAGGCGGGCAACGCCCCGATCTCTGCGGCGAAGTCCGCCTCGGCCACGATCATGTTGACGATCACGCCGTCCTCTACAATGCAGTATTCCATAGGCTTCCTCCTTTACGCCGCGGATTTCAGGTGCATCCGGATGGCAATGCAGCCGAAACCGCCACGGCCACCAGCGCCAAGATTGGACAAATATGAGCCACCGCCACCACCGCCGCCACCGTATCCGTTGGTGCCCGCATTACCATCGTTTTCGGTTGCAAGGCCGGAATCGCCACCTCCATCTCCACCATATCCTCCTCCGGTTCCTGGAGAACCAGCATTTCCATCACTATCGGAACCGCTGCCACCGCCGCCTCCACCACCGACAAATCCAGATTCTGAAAAAGATAGAAAGCCCTTTTCTGTACCGGCAGACCCATTAAATGCGCTATCGCTTCCCCCGTTACCGGCACCGCCGTTTCCGTTTCCAGATCCTGCGCCGCCAGATGGTGTTCCGTATGCGTACTGGCCACCGCCGCCGCCATATGCTTGAACACTCAGAAATGATGATTTCCCTCCATCGGTCGCTTTTTCGGCTCTTCTGCTTTCTCCGCCAGCGCCAACAATGCAAGGATACGGTGTGTTACTTTCAACGGCAATGCCGGTCTGAATTACACTGTGCCCACCACCGCCGCCACCGCCGCCGCCTGATCCTCGATAGCTGCCAGCGCCATATCCACCGCCACCGCCGCCGCCAACAGCATTCACATCAACAGTTTTAACGTTACCGGAAAATATAACGCTTTTGCTGGCCGTGATTCTCAAAAAGTTCCGGGTAGTCGGCTTGATGGTTTTTGTGATGGTTGTGCCTTTCACCACCGTCAGCGTTTCGACGTAGTCCTCAATATCCGCATAGCCGGTGACCTTGATGGGCCGCTGTCCCTCCCCGATGTAGCCGGTCACCACGCCGCTGGCGTTAGTGTACACCGCCTGTCCGCTCTCGCTGAGGATGCCCTGCACCAGCACCTCCGGGATGGGCTTGCCGTTGGTGTCCTGCACCGTCAACGTGATGGCCGCCGTGTCGGACTTGATGAGCTTCAGCTGCCCCGCGATGCCCGCGAAGGCATCATCCACCGTCCGGTCCGCCGCGCTTCCGAACAGGGAAACCTCCGTGGAATCCTGAAGCAGCGTGGCCTTCCTCAGCTCCGTGCCGGGGTCCGTGGGGTCGTCCTCCAGCGCCAGATACTCATAGCGCAGCAGGCTGCCGTCCTCTGCGTAAACGCCGTAGCGCAGTGCGCCGTTCTCCAGCGCCCGCGTGGGGGTCCGATCTCTCATGCTCTCACTCCTTTGCTCCCGCACACCGTCACGCCGCAGTGGCGTACGGCAGCGGGAATTTGATTTAAAATGAAATTCAGAGCCAGCAGAATCGCCTCGATGCTGTTGGCCTCCGCCGTTGTCAGCCGCCGCATGGTCTCCGGAGTCTCCGGCGTCCCCTCCGGCAGCCGTAGCACCGCCCGCACCGCCGCCACGTTGGCCCGGTAGCGGGCCATCTGGGACGGCACCGGGACATCGCTCTCGTACCACGTGTAAGGATCCAGCGTCTGGGTCGGCTCGTCCCACGTGACCACCGGCCCGGCTGTAAAGCTGCCGGAGCCGGCATTGCCGTAAAATTCTCCGCTTATAACATCATACAGGCCAATATTCCCAGACGGGTTTTTGCACGGAATAAAATCTCGGACGGCAATCTCGTTTTCGTAAATTTTACAATTATAAAGTGTCATGCTTGTTTTTTCTTGAATACTTCCTGACCGATTATTTGCAAATAACGCTAAATTGTAAGGCAAAGAAAACGTCGCGGTCTCCATAGTCGATACGGTTACACCGTCTACAGTGACTACGTTTTTTTTGAAATCAACGTCATGTGGATTTCCGTCTGATAAACCAGAAATTGTTCTATTGGCTTTCCCGTAATGCGCGAAACCTACGCCTAATGAAAAACCGTTTTCTGTCCAACCAATATCTGATCCGAATACTGTATGGCTTCCCGTTTCAGACGTAGAAAATCTAATATTTACGCGCATATTTTGAGTAGGCTTAATCAGGGAATCTATATGCTGCCCTCCATCACTCCTAATGAATTGCACCTCCGTATACCCCTCCGGCAGGCGGGAGCTGGGCGTCACCGCCCGCTCGATCTTCAGCCGCTCATACCCCGGCACGTTGCAGCCCACCCGGCCCAGACGGGCCACCAGATCCTCCAGACAGGCGTCCACCCGGTTGAGGTCGGTGTAGTCGTAGCTGCCCTTCATGATTGCTTGGTTAAAGGCCGTCCGCTCCTCCGCCGTCCACTCTGCCATGGGCTTGCCCAGCAGAGCCTTTAGGGTGTCCGAATCGGACCGCGTCCGGTCCGTGATGAGGGTGGAATAGTCAAAACTCATGCCGTCTCCTCCGATTTATCCCATGCGATCAGCACAAAGCCGTCTCCGCCGGGTTTCCCCGGATGCCCCGGCCCCGGCTGCTTGGTGATGATAAATTTATAGCTGGTGTTCACCACATCCGGTTTCGCGGGGTTGGGCCTGACGGTGTACTCCTTCCAGTATCCCTGCCCCGGATCGCCGCCCTTTCCGCCCGCTGCGCCGTCAGACGTGCCCTTGGCCGGGGAGGCTACGCCGGTGCGGGCGTAGCTGTCGCCGCTGTTGATGTCTGTGTAGCCGTTGGCGTAGCGCTGGCCGTTGGCGGAGGAGTAGACCCCGAAAGTGGTCTCCTCGCCCTCAAGCCCCGCGTCGCCCTTCCGCACCGCTGCCGCGCCGCCCTTGCCGATGTGCACTGCGAAGGTCTGTCCCGCGTTGATGGTCAAAGAATCATACCAGACCTTGCCGCCAAAGCCGGGTGCGCCGTCCTCGCCGTAGCCAGCCGCCACGCCCTGACCCGGCCTCCAGCCGGAGCCGTACACATAGCCGTCCTCGCCGTAGCCGCCGCCCTGACCGCCCTGGCCGATAGCCACCCGGATGTGGGTCACCCCGGCAGGGGCCGTCCAATTGCCGCTCTCTGTCAGCACCACGGAGCGGGAGTAGAGATAGGAGCCGTCCGCCTGTAACAGCTTGCTCTGGCACCCTTGCAGCACGCCGCCTTGGATCTGGAAATTCTGCATCATGCGCCGTGCCGTGGTGGCCTGACTTTCATCCAGCCAGATGGTGTCCACGTCCCCGATCTCACTGGCAGGGTCGCCCCGTCCGGTGGTCTCGATCACGTTTCCGCCGTAGCAGCTGAGGATCAGCCGCGCCGCCGCCAGCGCCTGCGCTGTGGTGTGGATAAACGGATTCTCGATCGTCACTGTCTTTTCACTGCTTGTGGAGTTGCCCGACACCACATATTCCGTGTTGTTCCCATCCGCAAGGTGAAAAATCAGCGCCGCAATGGATTCATTCGCCCGCATTACCGGATAGTTCGATAGGTTCCGCAGCTGTACCCGGTTTCCCTCATTCCACAGCGGCTCCGCCGTCAGATACCCGGTGTCTGCCGCCGCCCGGGGCCATGTGCCGGTAGCCATGCAGGCCCAGCGGATAATATCCCCGCACCGCTTCCCAGTCACGGCCTCCCGGTTGGAAGCCGTCACTGCCAAACCCGCATAGTTGGGATCCACGTGGTACAACCCCGTAAAGTTCGGCCCCAGTTGTCCCACAACCGACGCCATCCATCCGTCCAGCGTGGTCGGAAGTTTCTCCGGTGGGATATACGTCCGTTCCTGTACCAGCCCAATGATATCCACAAGCGACCACTGGATTGACAAACTGTTGTCGCCAGTTTTCCACCCGTCGCCGCTTTGGTAAAATACGCCAAGTTTTTTATACTCGTATCCGTCTCCGGTTTTCACACCGATATACGCTTCCACGCCCTGCCGTTCCTCGATGGACTGAAACAAGCCGTTTTTGTTTCGCGGCTCAAACCGTTTCGATTGGTTTCCGATGTTTAGTTTCAGCGTTCCGTATGGGAGGGTCAGGCAGGAGAAATTCCCCTGATGCGTCGCCTCAAATGCCGCCAGCATCTTCCCTGTCCATTCCTCATACGCACCGGGAATGATCGCCGCGATCCGCGCCCGCCGTCCCGGCAAGCTCCATTTTGTAATTGTTATTTTAATTGTATCCGGGGTCTGCACTGTGAAGCCCTCGAACGCCATCTCTGTATCCCGGTTCCCCGTGATGCTTTTGGAGAAAAACGTCTGCCCCGCCGTGATGACCTCAACCCGAAAGTCAGCCGGAACGCCGTCTGCCGGGTCTGTGGAAAAGAAAATGGAAAATGCCTGCAAAATATCCACGTCGGAAAAAGATTGTTGTACCCACTGCTCGCTTTCAAACGTTCCGTCATCCCCGGAAAGCTCGTCCATTGTGTAAACCGTCTCCGCCTTGAAATTCTCCGGGAAAATGTCAAAAGAGCCGTCCAGCAGCCATCTCCCCCGCTCCAGCGTTGCGTATCGCTCAACCGCATCCGGTTTTTGGTAAAACCCCTCCGAGTTAGTCCACGGTGCCGCGCTGGAAGAAGAGGCCGCGCCGTACTGGATGTCCGGGTCAATGATTGAAATTACAGCCTTCAGCCCCGTCTGCCGGGATTTCCCAACAACTGCGGATAGATACGCCGCTGAACTTTTAATCATGCGGCTCCACCTCCCGCAGTTCTACCGAGAAATCCGCCCATAAAGGCTTTTCATCCCTGCTCCACATGAATTTCGGAGAAGAAAAAGATGCAACAAAAAACTCAGACGTGATCAGCTCCGCCCCATTTGGGGGAAGAAAAGAACAGATAATCGGCTCCCTTTTACCCTTTCGGCACGCCGCGATCACCCGCTCCTTCATTTCCTCTTTAAAATAGCCGTACTGGTAGTCCACGTGCCACACAGAACCCCGTACTTCCTTCACCATGTTTCCGGGGATCATGGTCAGATCCACCGTCAAATCTTCCTCGTAAGCGGTGTATCCTCCCTTAATGCTCTCTGGAAGCAAAACGCCGTACCCACCAACGTCTAAAATCAATTGGTCCATACGTCACCCCTTATGCCGTCTGCGGATTGGCAATCGGCGTACCCGCAGCCGCTGCCGCACGGATCAAAAACGGGAGCGTGTACGTCGCCAGTTTTGTGCCGTCCGGAAGCATGAGATTCAGCGTTGTGGAACCGCCGCCGTCATCCGCCTCTCCCATGCTGTTCACGATTGCCGCGCTGGAAATGCCGATGCCGGAATCTGCAAAGCCTACCGACGCCGTACCGAAGTCCAATCCTGATGTAATGCCACGCTTGATATTGCCGTATTCGTCATCCCAGCCCTCGCCAAGCCCCAGCGCCATGTTTTCGCCGATTCCGGCGAATACGCGGGACGGGGAATGAATGCCAAGAACGCCCTTCACTCCATTCACAATTCCGCCGAAGAAACCGGACACCTTTTCCTTGATCCAGCTCCCCATCGCCTTGATGCCGTCCCACACGCCGCGCACAATGTCCTTACCGACATCGATAACGTCAGGAATAAAATCGACCAACGTTTTAATGATTGTTGCCGCCATATTCAAAACGCCTGTGACCAGTTGCGGGAGGTTTTGCGCCAGCCCTTTGACCAACGCAATGACCATTTGCAGACCCAGCTTGATTATGTCCGGCAGCTTGTCGATGGCATAGGAGACAAATTTTTCGATCATCTCCGGCCCCTTTTCCTGCACCGCAACGCCGATGTTTTCCAGCACTCGCTCCACGACCGGCAAAATGTTTTCCGCCACAGTCACAGCGCTGTCTAACAGCTCCGTAGTCAGCTCCGCCATATCGGCGTTTTCGTCACCGAGACCCGTGATAAAGTTTTCATACGCCGCTTTCATCGACGCGATAGAGCCTTGAATCGTCGTGCTGGCTTCCAGTTGCGTTGTGCCCGTAATGCCCATTTCCGTCTGCACGGTATGGATAGCGTCAACGATGTCCGCGTAGCTGTCAATGGTGTAGTTGGTGTAATTGCCCTGCGCGGCATTTAAGGCGTTCGCATCGTCCAAAAGACGCTGCATTTCCTCCTTCGTGCCGCCATAGCCCAGCTTCAGGTTATCAAGCATGGTGTAGTTCTGCTTGGCGAATCCCTGATAGGCGTTCTGGATAGATTCCATGCTCGAACCCATCTTGTTCGCGTTGTCCGACATGTCGGTAATGGCCAGATTCGCCTTTTCCGCTGCCGCGTCCGTGTCACCGCCCATTGATTGCAGCAGCGACGCGGAAAATGCCGTCACGGTGGTCATGTACTCGTTGGCGCTCATGCCCGCCGTCTGGTATGCGTTCGCGGCGTACTGCATCACGGTATCGGCAGAGGACTTAAAAAGCGTTTCTACGCCGCCAACCAGCTGCTCATACTCACCGTAATTTTCTACAGCCTGCTTTGTAATTGCGACCGCAGCTGCGCCAGCCGCCGCAATCGCAGCGCCGCCGACCTTTGCCGCCGTAACAAGCCCGCCTTTCAGTTTCCCTGCAAGCGTTTCCGCTTTGTTGCTCGTTTCCGAAAAGCCTTTGTCTACGTCTCCGTCGTCTACGCTGATTTTTACAAATAAATCAAGTAGATTCATGTTTCACCACCAATCCGCACCGCGCGATAATATCGGCGGTAATCTCTTCGCACGTCCGGTTGTCCTGCTTCTTCGGCTCAATAATGTCTGCGTATCGCGCCTTGATGTAGTTCCCGCCCGCGTATCGCGCCGTGTTTTCGGCCACAATGCGCAGCGCATCCGTCACATAAATGCGGTACGCGTCGTTTCTTGCTTTTTCATTGAGCCGCGCCACACAGTATCGCAGGAAAGGCTTTATTCTCCTTTGCCCTCGGTATTCTCCTGCGCAGAGCCAGAGGATTTCCCGCTCTGCGCTGAGATAAAAAGCGCGGTAAACGCATCATCGGTCAAAAGCTCCGTCGCGTCGCGCATCAGTTTGACGAGGTTCAGAGCGCCCTTGTAGCTCTCAGCGCTTACGCCCTCGATGGCGGCAAGGATAGCGATGATGTCGCCTTTGTGGCCCTTGAGCAGCGCAGGGAGCGCTTTCCGCGCCTTCTGCGTCGCAAACTTCTTCACCGTCATTCCCTCTGGGATCTTTTCACGCCGGAACATGGCGGAAGCCTTCTCGTCCTCTGCGATGTTGGCAATGGGGTCAATGATGTCTGCGATAACATCAAACACCCGCTCGCCCTGAATGTCGGAAAGTTTCATATCAGCCCTCCGCCGTACCGGCCTTGATGTAGATCTCAAAGGGGACCGTGTCCTGTGCCGCCATGGAGTAGTGGGCGGTATACTCAAATGCAAACTGCCCCTTTGCCTTGTCGCTGGTCTGCAGCTGGAAGCCGCCGGTGGACAGTGCATTCATCAGGTGGATGGCGATGAAGCCGCCATTTTTATCGCCGTTCTTGTCGGAGTAGTCGCCCACCAGCCAGATATCGGAAAAGTCAGCGTCCGACAGATCGTTCCGAGGCGTTACCTTCCCATCGCTGGTACTCACATCAGCAGCACCGCAAAGGCTCTTTGCGATCTTGGTGTCTGCGTTGATGAACGTACCCGTCATCTTCGCCTCCCAAGAATCCAGCCGTTTCAGCTCCTTCATGTTCTTCGGGCAGTTGTCAATGTCTTCGCCAAAATCGGAAAAGCTGGGCGTTGCGGTAAAATTTACGCCGCCGGTAGTCGCGCCGATCTGTCCCGCCTCTCCGATGGTTCCGGTGGCCGGGGTAAAATCGGTGGTCAGAATACCGGCGTTGATCTGTAATTTCTGAAATGCGTCGGAAGGGATTTTTGTAAATTTCATATCGTCGTCCTTTCATCAGTTTTGCGACAGGTATTCCACAGTGATGTTGAGATACCGCCGCTTGATGTTTTTATTGCTTTCGTCCGCGATGTTCTGGCACCACGGGGAGCCGCGCTTGATCCACATTGCCCCTCCGTCATATGGCACGAACGCGCCGCCCATGCCGATGGCGTCAGAGATTTCCTGTGCCTTGGCGTTGGGGATTGCCTCGCTTTCCGTGTAATACCAGAGATTCACTGTCAGAGCAATTTCTCCGCTTTCCCATGACCCTGTGATAAGCTCATAGGTCAGCCACGGGAAAACCGCGTCCTCCGACACGTTGGAAGTCGGATACGCTGTGAGGAATTGAGAAAGCCACGCATGGAGCGCCTTATCCTTTGTCATTTCGGCAGCTCCTTTCGCTCCGCGGTGAAGAATTTCAGAGCCTTAATGATTGCGCCCGCAGACCTCGGCGCGGCCTTTTCCTCGGGATTTGAGGTCACGCGATAGGTAATCCCCGTTTCCGTATCGCGGAAATAATCGTTGTACTCGATGGGAACGCTCTGATTGACCAGTGCGGAATATACCGAGGTAACGCCGTCCTTTTCCGCTTTTCGCGCCTCCATCGATGTGTCAAGAGACTGGTAATTGAGGAACTCCGCTCCCTCTTCCCACGCGGTGATGTAGCCGCCCGCGCCATCAGGCGTGCGCTTTTTCTCCATCAAAATGCACTTGTGGGCAAAATCGTCCAGTAAACTCACGGTTCCACCCCCTTGAGCTTGCGCCAGTCATTTAACCGGCTTTTAAAAGCGCCCTGCCAGCCCGTCCCAGCGCTCGTGTCGGCATTCCCGACGCTCGCCTTGGTGTAACTGTACCCGCCGAAGCTTTCGCTCGTGTATGGGCTTAAAACGGCTTCACCGTTCTTTTCTTCCCACGCGGCGATATCTTCGGCAAGCACAACCACAGCCTTTGACACCGCCAGCGCCCACACCGTCCCGGTAAAGGTTTCATCCGTCAGGTCAGCCGCCGGATATTGATGCAGACCGTCATTAAACACAGAGCCGCAGATGCGGAAATATTGATTGGTCAGGAGAAAGGGCAGCGCAATGCTGCCGTTCTCCACGGTGAACGTGCCCTCGTGAATGTCCACAAGGAACCAGTTGTTCAAATGCCGTAAGACCTGTTCAAGCATCACGCCGCCCCCTTATTTAGCCCGCAGCAGCCGCAGCAACGGTAGCCACGGCAATGCCGTCCAGATACTCAGCCCACAGCTTCATGCCCATGATGGCGTACATATCGCCGGTGGCGCGGCTGTAATCGCCGTCGACGTGAACTCCGATCAGGTTGGTCTCGCCCTTCACGGTGTAGTTCAGGCCCAGCTTGGCAAAGTCGCTGTCGCTGGGGTCCACATAGTACAGGTCGATGTTCTCCACGGGCAGAGCGATCACCTTCTTGGAGGCAATGTACTTCTCAGGCAGCAGGAACAGAGTGCGGTAGCCCATGAAGTTCTCCACGTAGTTGATGCCGAACATGGTCTGCACGGTGATCTCCTTGTCGCCCAGGTAATCGTAAGCGTCGATGATGTTGGCGAAGCCCACCACCTCGGTCACGTCCTTATCCAGACCGGCAAACTTGTCCAGCACCTTGCCCTTAGCCATGGCCAAAGCGCACTGCCACGTCTTCTCGGTCACCTTCAAAGTGCCGGTACCGAGGAAGGTATAGAAGTCGGTCAGGACCTTGTTCTGCAGGGCCACGAGGAAAGCCTCATCGGTCTTCTCCACGGCAACGTCAGCGCCGTACTTTGCCACGCTCTCGATCGTCACGCTCTTGGCATACTTGGAAATGTCGATGTCGCCGTAGGCAACAGGCTCCACCTTCATCTTGGTGAAGGGGATCTCGTCACCCTCAGCCACAGTGCCGCCCTTGAGACCGCCGTCCACGCTGGCCTTGTAGGAAACCAGCTTCGTGCCGGGGGCCTTGCGGATGGGACGCATAATGCCCATGATGTTGCGCAGTGCGTCCCAGTTATCAGCGAAGCGGGACACGAAATCCACCTCACGGGCAGAAGTGGTAAACTGGGCAGAAGTTGTTACGTTAGTTTTCGCAGCCATAAATAGCTCCTTTCAAAAAATCAGTTGTTTTCGCTTGCCATCAGATCGGCAAGCGCTTTCTGGCGCTCCGCCGTAGACATCACATAGCGGCCCTTATCGTCCTTCTTATAGATGTCCTCGCGGGTCTTCGCGCCACCGGTGTTCGCCGGGGGATTGGCAGGATTCGCACCGTGCGCCTGCGTGGTGGAGACAAGCCCCTTGTAGGTGCCGTTTACGAGTGCATCAAGGCTCTTAGTGTCCTTGATCTTCTCGCCGTCCAGCTCCAATGCGGCCATTTCTTCGCCGCAGCCACGCATGGCAAGGTCCAAATTTGCGCCGGTGATGTTTTTGCTCTCAAAGTAAGCGCGCACGGCCTTTTCCTTTGCCGCCTTGCTTTCCTTTGCCGTGACGTCGGATTTGTAAGTTTCAAAGGCCGAGTGTTCCTTCTCGTACTTTTCCTTATAGCCGCCGTCACCCGCTGCCTTGAGGTCGTCCAATTCCTTCTGGACGCTGGGCAGCTTCTCCGCGTCCGCCTTGTACTTCGTGAGATCGTCCTTGAGGGGGTCAACCACGCCCAGATGCAGCGCAACCAAGCGATTTTCGATCTCTTCGGTGCAAGCTTCGCCGAGAATATTTCTAATTTCCGCTCTCGTAAATTTCGCCATGTTATTCGTTCTCCTTTTCCTTGGCCCCAATTCTTCGGGGGCGAACGTTGTATAAAAACCGCTGTACCTCGCGGGTTTTACCTAAAACAAAAGAGCCAACCACCGAGAAAAACTCGGTAGCTGGCTCCTATTGCCCTTTTCCGCGCCCTATTACGCGGAAGTTGAATATTTGATTGTCTTTTTTACCTCTAACACGATATACCCGTCGCCCTTGCGCCGGATCTCCGCGTCATTGCCGCGCCGTATAATGGCCTCGATGGCCTTGATGGTCTCGTTATCCATTTTTTAGCTCGCTTTCCAAAATGTCCCGATACTGTGCGGCATGATCGGCGGCAGCAGGTTTCAGAAACGGCTGCGGTTTATTACCGTGGATCATGTGCCAGTTGCCTACGGGTTGAATAAATCATCTATGCTGATAAACTCATGCAATTTGTATCGAGAATGTATCTTTATAGGGTCGAGTTGGAATATCTCACACCACTCCGTAAGGGTCTTTGTAGCGTTCCCGATTTTGATATTGACGTTTGTACTCCGGTTATTGCACTGTTCTTTAACCGTGGACCACCGGCAATTATCAGGGCAATAGTCACCATCGTTGTCAATGCGGTCAATGGTCAAATCATCCTGATATCCGTGGGACATGGCCCAATCATGGAACGCAATAAAATCAGAACGCCATTCCTCGCATACCTTTATGCCACGTCCGCCGTATCTGTCGTATCGTGCATCATGTTCATTATAACACCTTGCTTTCATGTTTTGCCAGATGTTGTAAATCCTTGTTCCCCCAACCTTAAATCCGGTCTCTGCAAACTTCCTGCGCCCATCGCCCAAGATAAGGTTTTTCTTATCCTGTTCCTTTTTCAAGCAACCACAAGAGCGAATTGCGCCGCATTGCAGGCTATCAGAACGAACAATTTTCACATTTCCACAGTCACACTGACAGACCCAATAGGTTTTTCGCGTTTCCGTTGGATGCAGACCGACTACAACCAATCTGCCAAATCTCTGCCCAGTTAAATCCTTGATGTTTTTGTTGTTTTTCATCGTTCCCACCTCGAATATATTGTACCATATTCGGGCAGAAAAGTCAACGTTTTAACTCAGATTCTATGATTTGTTTGTACTGGCTCAAATGGTCCGCTGCAGATGGCTTTAGGTATGGTTGGGCACGTTGCCCATGCGTAAGGTGAAATTGTCCCTTTGCATCTTGATATACCCAAGGATTCGGCCTGCCACCCGGATAATACTTTCCTGTGCCAAGTTCCGCTTGTGTATCACATAGGCCCCATACTCGCTGTTGGTGCCTATGTAAACCGCATCACCACCTTCGTCTACCACATGGGTAATGCTGTTGCGCAGATTGCCGGTGTCAACGGGGCACAGCTTTTTCGCATATCCCTCTGCCACCAGCCCGATCTTTTCAAGGCCCCGCAGCAGTGCCGCTTTGATCTCAGCAGAAACCTCCGCGCTGTGGTCTTGGATTTCAACGCTCATTTTCAAAACCCTCTTGACTATTTTACGGAAATTGCATATACTACCTATGAGGAAACTCATGTTTCCGTTTTATCGAGGTAATCCTCCGCCCGTTCTGGTGGGGGGTTGCCTCATTTTTTATATCGCCGCGCAAAAAGGACAGACCCGTTATGCAACGCAATTATATCTGCATTAAACGATTTGCTTCTTGTTGCTCTCGCATCCAATACATCAATTAGTTTTTGCTTATCAATCCCATCGGCGACATCAAAAATCACTCCGCCTTGGTTCCCGTGTATCTGCTTTATCGCTTTGCGCAGAGCGCTATCTGCGGCTTTTTCTGTGGAAATCGACTTTATTTCCCATTGCTTCCCTTTCCACAGCATGTCTGGCATTTTCATACCTGGCGTCTGCGATTCTTTCAGTAGCACGAACTTCCCGCCGAATTGATCTCTGAGTTGGTTTGCAATTTCGATTTCGGTCTTGTGCCCCTTTATGTGATATCCGTTTTCGTATCGTACCTTACCCATGCGGGGATTAGCAGAATCTATGTATTTCTTCGTAACATCCTTTTCAGATTTTTCGCTACCCATGTGATATGTGGATAACTGTCTGCCACTGTATCCCTGCTTCGATGCTTCCCACTGTGCGTATGTCATGTCGGATATAAGCCCGTCGCGTGTTCTCCGCAGGCCGTATGATGTATCTACGCCATCCACGACTGAAAGCACCGTACAGCGGCAGTTATACACGAGGTAGCCGGGTGCGGAAGTATCGCCGGGAAACATGATCTCGTTACCATCGACTTTAAACGGCTTGTCAATGTCCACCGTCTGGCCGTCTAACATGGCGTGGGCGTGTCGCGTTCTGCCGTCCAGCGTCGCAAGCCATTGTTTCTTGAGCTTAATGCCCATCTTCTCCGCCGCCGCGTAGCTGTCCATGCGTCCGGCGTTCTGCGCTCCGGTCACGGCAGTTCTGGCCGTGCGGATGGCGGAATCCCGGCTCATGGTGGTGATCCGCTTTTGCAAGTCATCCGCCATGCGCTTGATACTCAACCCCTGTAAGATGGAGCTGGTGACACTGGCCGTAATTTGCCTCTTGCCGTATGCGAGATCGATCCCGCGTTTCAGTGCTCTGTCCTTTGGATAGTACGGCATCAACCCCGGTTGCTCCACGATTAGGCGTTTCACCGTCTGCTCGTCCCACAGGTCAAAGCCCACGTCCCCAGCCACACTCTCGATGGTATACGCCGCATAGTTGCGGTTGAGGGAATAGATACCAGGAGTAGCATCATTGGTGTAAGACACCGCCACAGCGTTTGCATCGGTCACGCGGTGCGCCACCCTGTCACGCATGGCCTGATAGCGTTCCCCACGCCCGATCTGGTTCAGCCGCCATTGCTTATAGTCGGCCTCCGTCCATTCCTTACCGTTTTGCACGGTGCCGATCAGAGCTTTCATTTCCTCGTCGCGCTTTTTGAATTGCTCAAAATACGCGTCGATGGTAGCTTGCAGCTCTTTCCCAGCCTCACGGTACAGCTTCGCAATGCGCCGTTCCAACTTCGCAAGTTCCTTGTCGGTCAGTTGATGCCCAAGATCACTGGTCGCCATCGCCGCTCACCCCCGGCGCGTCCGGATCTTCAATGCTCCGGTCAAGTTCTTCTGCCGCCTTCCGCTTTGCCATGTCCTCGTACTGGTCAATGTCGCCGTTGATGGTCAGCAGCTTCTTTGTGATGTATTCGTCATCGTAATACGCCGCGCCCAGAAGGATGTTCTGTGTTTCCTCGCTCTTGTTGATAATCTGGTTGCGCGTGTAACTCGGCTGGTCCTCAATGCCTGCCAAACGCAGAATCTCAACAATAAACCGCGTTACCTCGGATTCAAACTTGTCCGTCTTCAAATCCAACGGCGCATAGCTGGCCTTGATCGCGGTCGCCGTCTGGTTCCCTGCGGATACCGCCGCCGCGTCAAAGCACTGGAAATCTTCGTACAGCTTTTTCTTGAGCATATCAATGGTGCTGCTGGTGCCCTCATAGGGAGCCTCGATGGTCTTACTTTCCACCTTTGCGCCATCATCGCCGTTGGCGTGGGCTACATGGGTGGTTTTCAGCCGTTCAACAAACTTTGCATCGTCCAGATCCGTCATGCCCTCACAATTGGAAATCACCCAATAGATCAGATTGCCCTCGTCCACGTTGTTTACCATGTTGGAGGACGCCAAATCCAGCGCGTCAATGGTATTGCGCTTGCCGACAATCTCGGATAGGCACCGCTTGTTGTTTTTCAGCGGCACGATGGGGAAACTCGGATAATTCCCACCGTCATAGATTTCGGTTTCGCCAACTTCGGCCTTGCGCTCGATCAGCTTATAACTGCGCTTCGGCTGCATGACGTCCATATTTTCGCCGCTGGGCTGGAAATACTCGGTAAAGCCGTCAATCTCATACAGCGTCGCTCTCAACGGCTTATCCTGTGCCACCTGCCAGAACCGGATACCAGCTTTCATTGCACCGTCTTCCTCATCGTAGAGAGGGACAAACTCAAGCAAGGAGAACACCCGCAAATGCGTCAGATCCCAGAAGCCGAAAGACACGCCTGCGATTTTCGCCTCACGCGCCGCATCCATGACTTCCTGGTCAAAGTCCGGGCATAGCTTGTTTGGTGTTTCCTTCTCCGCGAAGGTCACGCCGTTGCCCAGAAGATACGATACCTCCTGATCCACCGCCAGACCGAAGAATCGGCTGGCCAGCTTGTGGTTTGCCGTCCACATATCCGCGTGGGCGCGGCCCTGCATATCATAGATGATCTTTTCATAGCGGTTGATTGTCGGATTCAGCCCGTTGTAATATTCCTCAGCATCCGCCGCCGTCTTATATGCGTGGGATTCACGGTGCTCGTTGATCGCGCTGCGGATAAACTCCATCCGCGCCTTTTCGTCCTCGCCCACCGCCACAAGGTCATTATATGTCTTAATCTCCGCTCACCCCTTGTCTCAGAATGGAAACATAATCAGAGCTGTCGCGTTTGTTCCACAACCGCTTTACGATGCTGGCCGCGCTGTCCGGCGCGTCATCATGCTCCACGTTCTCGTTGTAATCGCAAATCTGGTCGATATACGCATCATCCGTCCCGGCCACAAAAACCACATTGCGCCATTCCGCCTTGAGATAGCTTGTGATTTTAAGGGATTTGTTCATGCTTTCGTGATAGGTAACGGCCCGTTCCCCCTTCGCGCGCAACGCCTTTGCCAGATAGCCCTTGTCGGCGTTGGTCTCGCAGTAAATCACCCCAGCATTGAAAGACTTCCGAAGCCGGATGATCTCATCCATGCAATCGTCCACATGCTTGTGCCAAAGCCGCCCATAGAGGTAATATGTCGTTCCCTTCTTCCGGGCGACCGTAAACGCCGTGTAGTCATCGCCGCCGTATGCCGCGTCGATATGGCAAATGCCCTGCTCTGCAAGGCAAGGCTCCGCGCCCATTTGCGGCGTGTCAAAGATCACATCATCACTGGCAATGTGCCGCAGCTCGTAGTTTGCTGCAAACAGGGATGACGTCATAGACGATTTAATGGTTTGCAACTCATCCCCGGAGATCAACCCAGTTGAATAGCAATCGTACTTTTCGATATTCGGCATCATGGAAAACGCGTCTTCCTTGTGCCAGGGCGTTCCGGTGTTAAAAATGCGCCCGCCACGATTGCGGATATTCTGTAACTCCTGATAGATCGTTTTTGTATGGTCTCGCTCTGCGCGGGAAATGCGATCCTGCACGTTTACAATATCGTCCGTAAATATGCGGTCAAAATGCTTGCCGGTCAAGGACCCGTTCACGCCGCACGCCACAAGCTGGCTCGTGCCCTTGTTGTCCGCTGCCAGATTCGTGGAAATCTCCGTCGCGGATACCGTTGTCAGGATCAGCGGTTTTCCGTGGATCTTCTCGCACAGTGCCTCCATGTATGGCGATAGCAGCAGATTTCGCACCTGCCGCACAACCTCTTTCACGTCCGCATCCGTTTTTCGCATAAACAGCGTTTTGAGATTCGGCAGAAGGACGATGATCTCCGCCAGCGCAATCGAAACGCACGTTGTTTTGTAGCTGCCACGATGCGCCTGCAAGGTTTTGTCCTCACTACCGCGCACCATATCCTGTATCCATGCGTTGTGCAGCGCGCCCAGCTTATCAAACCCAACGGCATGACCGAACGCAATGGGATTATGTATCAGCAGTTCCGCCGCTTGTATCCGCGTCATTCTGCATCACCATCTTCTCCAACTCGTCCAATGCAATGCCCTTCGCGTCCGTCACCGCCACGTCCACGCTGTCACGCTGCCCCAAAAATTGTTTACCGAGGAAGATCGCCATTGTAGCGTTCTTTTCAGCCAATCGCCATTGGCTCCGACGCAGCGAAATTTTCCCCGCTCCGCGCTTTTGTTTAAATACCTCGGAAAAACTGGCATGATAGGTGCGTTTACACCAACTATCCAGCGTTTTATCAGTCACATCAAACCAGCCGCAGATTTCCTCAAGCGTGCATTGCAGGCCGCAGAGGTTTTCGAACTGCTTCTGATCTATTTCCTTTCTTGGCCTTGCCATACGCGCCCTCCTTTCTCGCAGTCAGTTTTCTCGCCACCAATGTATGCAGGCCATTCATGGCCCCTGTAATATCGCCGGACTTAATCAGCCCGTTCAGTGTTTTCATCTGCTGTGTGGATAAATACTGCTGGTTTTTCTTCAACATCTTCCGCGCAGTCGCCTGAGCATCAGTCATGCAGAAGCACCGCCTTCTTTCCGGTGAACTTCTCCCACCGGTCAACAATGACGTCGGCATACTTCGGGTCAAACTCCATGCAGAAAGCGTGTCTGCCATTCTGCTCCGCTGCCATGATCGTTGTGCCGGAGCCAGCAAACAGGTCAAGTACATTCTCACCCGGCTTACTAGAACACTGCATCTGGTAATCAAACAGCTTAATCGGCTTCATGGTCGGATGCTCCGCAGATTTGACAGGCTTATCGAAATTTAGCACAGTTGTCTGCCTGCGGTTCTTGAAGAAGTAGTGCTTCTTGCCTTCCGTCCATCCGTAAAGGCAAGGCTCATGCGCATCCTCTTCAATCTCGCTCTCACCGTACAGGCAAGGTTCATGTTTCCACTGGAAATCCTGTCTCCCCATTACGAGGGAATTCTTCACCCAAATCAGGCACTGCCGGACGCGCAGCATCGAATCTTTACACGCACCACGGAAGTTATACCCCTCGCTGTCTGCATGCCAGATGTAGAACGGAGCGCCGGGTTTCATAACCATCGCTGCATTGGAGAAAGCATCCGTCAGGAACTGCCTAAAGGCTGCATCTTCCATGTTATCGTTCTTGATTTTACCGGCGGTGCCCTGATAGTCCACATTGTACGGAGGATCGGTGAGAAGAAGATCGATTTGTGCCCCCCCCACAAGCTTTTGTACATCAGTCAGAGATGTACTGTCTCCGCACATGAGGCGATGGTCTCCAAGCTGGTACACATCGCCCAGGTTGCTCTTCGGCTCCGCCGGAATGACAGGTTCATAATCATCCTCGACAACGGAATCGTTCAGTTCATCACGCAGACCCCATTCAAAGTCAAACGCCGACAGGTCAAGACCGGGCAGTTCATCAGCCAACAGGTCAAAGTCCCAATCGCTCTCGTTGCTCTTGTTATCCACCAGCCGCAGGGCGTTCACCTGCTCCGGTGTCAGATCGTCCACGCAGACGCACGGTACTTCTTCCATACCCAGCTTCTTCGCCGCCAGAGCGCGGCAGTGACCGATTACGATCACGCCGTCACGGTCAATCACAATCGGCTGTACGAATCCGTACTGCTTGATGCTCTCCGCAACGTTGTTGATTTGCCGCTTATCATGCTTTTTTGCGTTTGCGGCATACGGCACAATATCCGCAAGCCGCCGTTTTGTGATTTCCATGCCATCCTCCTGTTTTGCTGCCGGCCCCTGCTCCTTGGTTTTCTCGCCGATTTACTTGCTTATCGTCAAAATCAGGGATATGCAACCGTGCCTTATCCATAAGGCTTTCGCAAGCCTTTGAATCTGCCGATTGCTGTAAAAACTCTTTTGCTCTTGCGGCGTCCACAGTAAATGGCGTCTTAATTCCGTTTGCCATGGTCGCCTCCCATTTTGCTACCAGCCCCCACCCCTTGGCCTTACATAGCAGACTTTACCCACCCCGAGGGGCACATCTGGTACGGCATTGCAGTCCTGCCCTACTTTAGCACTTCAGGGAAAATCCCCGTCACTCGCTGTGGTCTCCCCTTACGGGGCACCTATGCCGTATATCTCCGCAGTGAGCCGGTCGGCGCTCCGGCATCTCCAACAATGCGAGTATTTGCGGTCTCGCTTCCGGGCGGCAGATTGCCTTTCTGCCCTCCACTGCGGTACTGCCGTCTAAAACTGCTGCCACCGTGCGCAATCACAGTGACCTGCTGGAACTTCGGCAGCGTAGTTTGTCCAAATGTCCCCTCTGGGACACATCGTTGAGAGGTGCGAGGGGTCCTATACCCAACCGGAATTGCACCGGGGCATCAAGGGCAAGTACCAGTTGCCGGAGATGAGCTGCTTTTACAGGCCGCAGCTTATATATTCTTGGAGCGAGGACGCATCACCCGAAACGCTCCCCGCCATGGTGCAGACGGCAGGATTTGAACCTGCGCATACCTCCTGGTGCGGTGCTCTGCCTACTGAGCTACGTCTGCATACCCCCGGCATCCGCCGGGGTCAGGAGGAAAGAAAGGATGGATGGAAAGAATGAGGATACGGATATAACCCCGCACCCTCATTCTGACACATATTTTTCTGCGCTTGCCCCGAATTGGGGGCAAAGACCAATTTTTTTTGCGATACTATAAAGGTTTACTCTCTCGTTCGCCCTCGTCCCATGCAAGCTCATCCAAGCTGACGTGGTAATGATTTGCTATCAGCTTCAACTGGCTGAGAGCCGGTTCGTTTTCCCCGGTTTCGTACTTCCGTAGCGTATCATGCCCGATCCCAATCAGCTCCGCTTTCACTCTCATGCTTTTAGCAGGCCGCTCAGATTCCCTTAATTTCCGCAGCCGTTCCGGGAAGGTACTCACATAACCACCTCACATAGCCGGAAATTCTCTACCACAGGGCCTCCCGCCGTTTCTGTCCGCACACTGACAAATCGGCCCTTTGGGTGGATGTAAATTACCTCTCCGCGCCGGAACGGATACATCTGCTCATACGTCGGGTGCTGCCGCTCCAGCTGGGACGGTATGGACTTGAATCTGGCCCGAATCACCTGTCCAATTTTCATGATTCCTCCATTTCCAGCAGCTTCACCAGATCCCAGAACTTCCGCGCATCCAGCCCGGTTTCCGTCTTGATCTTCCCAAGCCGGTAGATCACGCTGTTGTGGTGGATGTCCATCTCCTTCGCGGTTTTCACGCAATTCATATCATTCTTGGCATAGATGCGCAGGAGCGATATATCCTCTTTCTGCATAGCTACCTCCCGTATTTGATCTTTTTCAGATCCTTGTATCTGTCCGGGAAGGGAATCAACTCCGCCTTCCCGTTGATGATCTGCGCCAGAACACGATCCATGTGCTCCTGCATGACGTCAGCCGCCGGATCCTTGCAGTTTAAGGCGGGTCTGTATTCCCGCTGGGTCTCCATCCACGCATGCGTGACGCGCATGATGCGGTCATAGCCCCAGCCTTCCGTCTGGTGGAGGGTCATCTGCATGGTGTCGATCATGTACTGGGAGATCAGCCGCTGGGCGGCTTCCACCTTGGCCTGGGCGAATTGCTCGGCGTACCGCTGTATCCCGGATGTCTTACCCATCGTTACGCCTCTCTTTCACGGTTTAACATCCACATTGGGCAGCAGCTCCGTGTGGAAATACATCTGGTAATGATACGGGTCTGTGTGGGTGCCCGTGATGTCCTCCACCACGTACAGCGTGTAGGCGTTGAGGTAGATGTAATTTTTCTTGTAGCTGTCCGGGCCGGTCTTGACGGTGACCACCAGCTCATTGGTGTCGTTGTTGGAAATGCTCAGATAGCCCTCGCACTCCAGGATCACGTTGTCCGTGCGGGCATTGTAGACCGTCACCCGGCGCTCACACTCGAAGTAATCAGCCTGCTTACTCATGTTGTGGTTGACCTTATCTGCCTCGGAGCAGCCTACCAGCAGGGCCAGCAGAAGCGCCGACAGTGCCAGCAGGGCATAAATCTTAAACTTTTTCATGGTTGTTTTCCTTTCGTTCACCATAGCTGCAAAACGTTGTTTCCAGATTCCGCAAAGTGCAGTCCCAGACTTTGCAATAATCAACACTTCCCCCATTGCAAGGCACTTCGACCCCTCCTCTGTACTTACAATCCTTGCATCGTGTAATACGTTTCGCTCTTCTCCGCAACTTATTACTTACGGATACCCAAACCAACGCAGCGGCATATATCGCCAAGCCGAGAACAACTGATACCAGCACAGCACCGCCGACGATCATAAACACTGCACCAATGTTCATCATCACGTTATCTACCATTCACAATCCCCCCGTCCATCATCGCCCCGCAATTGGGGCAGTAATCCGACAACAATTCCAGCCCATTTACAAGCACTTGCGCCGCATCGTGGCAAACAGAGCACTCGTGCCTGTCTGGTGACGGAACAAAATTTCCTGCTTTTTCCCACGAAATCCACCGCCCATGCACCACCGGGGCCACGTCGGCGGCTGGCAGGGCCTCAATATACTGCGACGGCTCAAGCCCTTTTGCCCACGCGTGCTTTGCGGCCTCAATCGCCGCGCTGCGCTCAATGTATTCAGCCATTGTCAGAAGTCCTCCTCACATACGCCACGCAGTTCTCAGGGTCATTCCCACAAAGACATGGCGCATATACGCACGAATCACAAATTGTAAACATCTCAGTTAGTGTCCTTGTCAGCCCTCCTGTTTCAGCTCTTGCACAGTCTGGTGGATACGCTTCGCGCAGGCAGGGCATATTTCCCCCACATCCACTATGACATTCACTATGTCCGGGTTGCTGTCGTAGATGCTTGCGTTGCTCTCCACGCAGACCCTATAAGTTTCCTGAAGATTGTGTATTTCTTTTCCGCAAAGATCACAAAAACGCTTCGTCATGTTCTTTCCTTCCTCCTGTTCCACTCCTTAACAGCATCTTTTTTTGTGTGGCCTCGCTTTGCACCGGCCCCACATCTCTGACACTGTGAGAAGTACCGATAGTACAAATACTCGTTATCATCCGCAAGTATCTCTACGCCCTTATATCCACAAAACGGGCACGGTTTTAAGTCATTCATCCTTCATCGCCTCCACATAGCACCAGCTCTGGGGCGGGCGGCGAAGCGGCAAAGCCCCATTGTTGCAGATACCGTTGTTGTTGCTGTACATGGCGCAGGGCTCACAGCATAGGTCATT
>OLGH01000591.1_pt1 | contig 42982 bp, 38 predicted proteins | sample 1604851 | NCBI WGS metagenome assembly OLGH01 (sample SAMEA3888894, study PRJEB22519) | human gut metagenome | biome: human gut; feature: human-associated habitat; material: faeces | place: Denmark | collected 2010 | reverse complement strand
TGAGAGAAACTATCCGGGGATTTGCCGGGCGATTCATCAGGAAAACGGTGGTCACGGCGAGGCCGTCAATGCGGGACTGCGCAATGCGACGGGCGTCTATTATAAGGTCGTGGACAGCGATGACTGGGTCAACGAAGAGGCATATATGGAGGTTCTGGATACGCTGCGCAAATTTGTCCATGACAATGTGACGCTGGATATGCTGATTACCAACTTCGTTTATGAAAAACAGGGCGCAAAACACAAAAAGGTCATGAACTACAACATGGCGCTCCCAAAACGCCAGCTCATCGACTGGAACGGTGCAAGAGGCTTCCGCCTGGGACAGTATATCCTGATGCATTCGGTCATTTACCGTGTGGAAATGCTTCGGAACTGCGGCTTGGAACTGCCAAAGCATACGTTCTACGTGGATAATATTTTTGTATATCAGCCGCTTCCACACGTAAAATCCATGTACTACCTGGATGTGAATTTCTACCGCTATTTCATCGGACGCGACGATCAGTCGGTCAATGAAAAAGTCATGATCAGCCGTATTGATCAGCAGATACTCGTCACGAAGCTGATGCTGGGATATTACGATGTGACCAAGATCAAGAATCCAAAGCTGCGCCACTACATGGTCCGCTATCTGGAGATCATGATGACAGTTACTTCAATTCTGGCGATCCGCTCGGAGACAGAGGAAAATCTGAAGAAGAAAAAAGAACTGTGGCAGTATCTGAAACAGCAGAATTTCACGCTGTATATGCGCCTGCGCTGGGGCTTCCTCGGACAGGGCGTAAACCTGCCGGGAAAAGGCGGACGGAAGGTGTCGATCGCCTGCTATAAGATTTCGCAGAAGTTTTATGGGTTTAACTAAAAATAGGGCGGATTAGAAAAGAAAATCAAATCTGTCAAAAAATGCAAACAGATTTACAGATATTCTTGAAGAACTGACAGACAGAACTCACAATAAACATGAATATGGAATGTCAGAAATGGCTGATACTCTTTATATTATGATATCACAGAATAGAAGAAAAGATTTGCAGAAATCATTTGACATGCTTACTGGAAATAACAGGCAGTGTGTCTGGATTGCACCATATTACGGTGAGCCGGGTGAAAGACTTGAAGATACTTGTGCATCTGTGATTGACTGGGAGGTGCATTACAGTGACGATTAAATCTGATAGTTTTAATAAAAATAAAACAACAATCAAAAAAAGTGATTCTGTTCTTTCAATTATGGAACTGATATTGCAATGTGTATTATTTGAATCATTTATTCTTATGGAATATATGGGGGTATTTCTGATAAATGACAGCAGGGTATATATGTGCCTCTGGGTTATTCCGGCTGTAATATTTGCATATTATACAAGAAGAAAGATAAAAAAATTCAATCTGTTTATGTTGTGCAATATTGCAATATTTGCGGTATCGGTTGTAATGTCCGGAAACGACAGTGAATTGTTTGCAAACATGTTGTGTGCGATTCTTATATGTGCATACTCAATGTGGCAGAAAAATAATACAGTTCAGAGATATTCAACAGAAAATCTTATAGTTCAGGATGGAAAGACAATTGATGATGCAAAAAAAGCACTTGCAAAGATGTATGCCGGTGAAGATATTCATGTAGTTTTTATAGCAGCACCTGCATTCGGGTACCTTGTGGGATATTGGAGAAATGTACTTCCGCTTATGTATATTGAACTTACATTGTGCATATTGTTTGTAGTGTTAAAAATTATTTATAACAATATGAGCCACCTTAATAATGTTCTCAGCCTTAACAGCAAAAAGAATGATTTTCCGGCAAAACAGATGAAACAGGTAAATACGTTTATTACGGCTGCTTCTGCAATTCTTATTTTGTTTGGAATGCTTATATTTTATAATGGAAGATATGGTGGACTTTTTGGTGTTATAGGAAGTTCAGTGACAGGAGTTGTGAGAATCCTTGTAAAAGGATTTTTATGGCTTCTGGGTAAGTCAGGACCGGAGAGCAGCAATACACCGCAGATGGATGATGAGACGCAGGAAGATATTGAAGATGCTATGCAAAGAGAACTTGAATATCCTGACTCACCGATTATGCAGGCATTGTTTGAGGGGATGGTCTTTGCAATAATAATTGCCATGATAATTGCAATTATTTATATGATAAGAACATATGTAAAGACATTTAACAAGACGAAAAAACTCGGCAGTGACTATATTGAGTATATTTCACTTGATGATGAAAATGTAAGGGCTGATAAAGATGTATCAAAGGTAAAAACAAAAGAACCACGTGAGGTACGTTCAGTAAGGAAGCTTTATAAAAAGCATATACTGAAAGGAACGGGTGGAAAAGCACCTGATGAGACAGTTCTGCCAAGTGTTCTTACAACTGAAAATATTACGGCTGACAGTGAACTTTCAGAAAAAATAACAGCGGTATATGAAAAGGCAAGATATTCCAGAGAGCAGATTACAAAAGAAGAAAAAGCTATTTTTAACAATCTTTGATAATATATAATAAAATACTATTGACATGGTTAAAAATATAATGTATTATTTAGATAATAATTAGCAAAAGCAATGAAGAGGAATAATAGGTATTAACCGGAGTCAGAGAGTTGCCGTGTGGTGCGAGGCAATGGAAGGAAGATATTGAACTCACCTCGGAGCTGCTATCTGAAAGTATTATTATATATGAGTAGGCGTAGCCGGAAGCCAACCGTTATATTGGACAGAATATAAGGCAGAGATGTCCGTATTCAGTGAGTGCACGATTGATTCGTGAATAAGAGTGGTAACGCGTGAGACTATAGTCTTTCGTCTCTTGACAGATGTTTTGTCATGGACGGAAGACTTTTTTATATGACAGGATATTTTGAGCAGATATACTAAAAAATGTCTTGTTATAAAAATACATGCGTTCAAAAAACGAGAAAATTGCAAATGCTTTTTATTGAATTTAAGAATAGTATTAATTTTTTGGAGGTATTAAGATGTTTGATTACAGACAGTACAAGAGAGGTTATTTCATGCCACCTGTAGAGTGCAACGACTGGGTGAAAAAGGAGTATATTGATAAGGCACCAATCTGGTGTTCAGTTGATTTAAGAGATGGAAACCAGGCACTTGTAGAACCGATGAGCCTTGAACAGAAACTTGAATTTTTCAAGCTCCTTGTAAAAGTTGGATTTAAGGAAATCGAAGTTGGTTTCCCGGCTGCATCAGAGACAGAATATGTATTTTTAAGAACACTTATTGAAAAGAACATGATTCCTGATGATGTTACAATTCAGGTCCTTACTCAGGCAAGAGAACATATCATCAAGAAAACATTTGAGGCTGTAAAGGGTGCACCGAGAGCTATTGTTCATGTATACAATTCAACATCTTTAGCACAGCGTGAACAGGTATTCAGAAAGTCAAAAGAAGATATCAAAAAGATTGCTGTTGAGGGTGCAAAGCTTCTTAAAGAACTTGCTGCAAAAGAAGAAGGAAACTTTGCATTTGAATACAGTCCTGAAAGTTTTACAGGAACAGAACCTGAATATGCACTTGAAGTATGTAATGCAGTAATTGATATCTGGGAACCTACAGCTGACAATAAATGCATAATCAACCTTCCTGCTACAGTGGAGATGTCACTTCCTCATGTATTTGCAAGCCAGGTGGAATACATGGATAAGAATCTTCATAACAGGGAAAATGTTATTATTTCGCTTCATCCTCATAATGACCGGGGAACAGGCGTTGCTGATGCAGAACTTGGTCTTCTTGCAGGTGCGGACAGAATTGAGGGAACATTATTCGGTAATGGTGAAAGAACAGGTAATGTTGATGTAATTACACTTGCAATGAATATGTATGCACAGGGTGTTAATCCTGAACTTGATTTATCTAATATGCCTGAACTTTCAGAGACATTTGAAAGACTTACACAGATGAAGATAGATGACAGACATCCGTATTGTGGTAAACTTGTATTTGCAGCTTTCTCAGGTTCACATCAGGATGCTATTTCAAAGGGGATGCATTACCGTATTGAAAATGATACAGAGCATTGGACAGTTCCATATCTTCCAATTAATCCTGAAGATGTAGGACGTACATATGATTCAGATGTTATCAGAATTAACAGCCAGTCAGGAAAGGGTGGCGTTGCATATGTCCTTGAACATAATTATGGAATGATAATACCTAAGAAGATGAGAGAAGATCTCGGTTATGCTGTTAAGGATGTATCAGATGTTAATCATAAAGAGCTTACACCTGGAGAAGTTCTCGAAATATTTGAAAAAAGATATAAGAAATATACACCTGTATTTAAGATTACAGAAGTTCATTTCAGACAGATTGATGGAATCCAGACAACAGTTACAATAGAAAAAGACGGCGAAAAGATTAATGTTGAATCAAAGGGTAACGGACGTCTTGATGCTGTAAGTAATGCACTTTCAGAATATTTCAACCATAACTGCGATATCTGCTGCTATGAAGAGCATACTCTTAATAATAAGGGTTCAGAATCAAGTGCTATTGCATATGTAGGTATTGTAAGTGATGATGGAAAGGAATATTATGGTGCAGGTGTTGACCATGATATTATCCGTGCATCTATAGATGCTCTTGAGTCAGCTATGAACAGAAGTTTGGAAAAGGCTGAATAAAAATGAAAAAAGAGATTATACTTGCTTCGGGGTCGCCTAGAAGAAGAGAACTTCTTAATCAGATTGGAATTGATTTTACTGTGATTACAAGTGACGCCGATGAGATAACAACAGAAAAATCTCCCGAAAAAATAGTTATGCAGCTATCAAGCCTTAAAGCAGAAGCGGTTGCAAAACTTCCTGTTAAAAAAAATACAGCTGCGGTACAAAATAGTGCCGCAGCCTCTTTCGGTGATAGCGATAGTTATGTTATAATAGGAGCTGATACGATTGTCTATGCGGATGGTCAGGTTCTTGGCAAGCCAAGAGATGAGAGACATGCATTTGATATGATAAAAAGTCTTTCGGGCGGCAGCCACAGTGTATATACGGGAGTTACATTTATTTGTGGAAAAGAAAAAACGTCATTTTATGAACAGACAGAAGTTTATGTATATGATATGACAGATGAAGAAATTCTTGATTATATAAAGACAAAAGAGCCGATGGACAAGGCGGGGGCTTATGGCATACAGGGCAGATTTGCGGCTTTTGTATCAAAAATTGAGGGCGATTATAACTCAGTAGTCGGACTGCCTGTTGGCAGAGTATATCAGGAATTAAGAAAGGCCGGGTATATCGGATGATAAAACTTGTTGCAAGTGATTTGGATGGAACGATTCTTCTGAATGGAGCACAGCATGTTGACGATTCAATGTGTGAAACTATAGACATGCTTGGCAGAAAAGGAATAATATTTGCACCCGCAAGCGGCAGACAGTGTGAAAGTCTTGTAAGACTTTTTTCAAAGGTAAAAAGTCCGTTAATGTATATTTCTGATAATGGTGCATTAGTAAGATATAAAGGTGAGACAATTGTAAAGACACCAATGGATTATAATCTTGCAATAGAGATTGCGAAGGATATAATTTCAGTTCCGAATTGCGAGGTACTGTTATCAGGAGAAAAGACAGCATATATAATGCCAAAGACAGAAGAATATCTTATCAGGATGACAAAGGTTGTGCAATATAAGACGACAATAATTAAAAGTCTCGATGAGATTCAGGAAGATATTTTAAAAGTGTCTGTCTGTGATTTGTCAGGGATTGCCAATTCTGAAAAGTATTTTGCGGATAAGTGGTCTGATAAAGCAGCAGCGGCAGTTTCCGGTGACCAATATATGGATTTTATGGATTTGTGTGTCAGCAAGGGGGACGCTTTAAAGAAAGTCCAGAAAATTTATGGCATAGACAGAAGTGAATGTATGGCTTTCGGAGATAATTATAATGACTGTGAAATGTTAAAGCAGGCAGAGTTTTCTTATGCAATGGCATCGGCTGCTGATGATATAAAGAAAAATGCATTATATGTAACTGATTCGGTAGAAAAAATATTAAGAGGAGAGCTGTTATAATGAAAGATGATTTAACATTATGTGCTGAAGTTTTTTTAAAGGAACAGACAAAGCTGTATGATGAACCGGTCGCACAGGATATAGAAGAAGCAAAGGAATTTCTTGAAGATTGTTTTGCACAGGTATTTGACAATATTAAAGAAGTAAGGGAATATCTGAGTGAAGAGGGAATGGACGTTGATGAAATTACGGACGAAGAACTTGCAGAAGAACTTGAAGTGTTCGCTCTTCCGGATGGCAGATTCTTTGTGGTGGAAGGCTGATGCGTATAAGTATTGTATGTGTAGGTAAAATAAAAGAAAAGTTTTACGTACAGGCAGTCTGTGAGTATGTGAAAAGACTATCAAGATACTGCAAGCTCGATATAATAGAACTTCCTGATGAAAAAACACCTGAAAATGCAGGCGAACAGCTTAATCTGGCAATTAAAGCAAAAGAAGGCGACAGGATTCTTTCATCATTAAAAGATGATGCATATGTCATTGCACTTGCAATAGAAGGAAAGATGCTTGATTCAGTTGAATTTTCACAAAAGATAGAAAAACTTGGAATTGATTCAGTAAGTCATATAATGTTTGTTATAGGAGGTTCATTAGGGCTTGATGAGCGTGTACTTAAAAGGGCAGATTATAAACTTAGTTTTTCACATATGACATTTCCACACCAGCTTATGAGAGTTGTGTTGCTGGAACAGATTTATCGTGGGTATAGGATTATGAAAGGTGAACCATACCATAAATAATAAAAAAATAAAACAGGAGCGGTTTATTTTATGGAAAATAAAAAAAGAGGCAGTTTTTCCGGAGGCATAGGATTTGTACTTGCAGCAGCCGGAAGTGCGGTAGGTTTGGGGAATTTATGGAGATTCCCATATTTGGCAGCCCAGTATGGCGGCGGAATATTTATTCTTGTATATATTATTTTGGCACTTACATTTGGTTTTACACTTATGACAACAGAGATTGCAATAGGAAGAAAGACAAAGCTTAGTCCGACAAGAGCATATGGAAACATTGATAAGAGATTTGCTTTTATAGGACCGATATCATTTATAATTCCGGTAATTATTCTTCCGTATTATTGTGTAATCGGCGGATGGGTTATAAAGTATGTTACCGTATTTGCAACAGGTCAGGACATGGCGGCAGCAGACGGTTTGTTTTTTGCAAACTTTATCGGACAGGAATATGCACCGCTTGTATTTTTCTTTATCTTTTTAGGACTCACAGCACTTATAGTAGTTTTGGGTGTTGAAAAAGGTATTGAAAAAGTCAGTAAGTATCTTATGCCTGTGCTTATTCTGCTCGCTATAGTTATATGCATATATATTATGTTTATTCCGGGAGCCGGAGCCGGTATCAAGTATTATCTTCTTCCTGATTTTTCAAAGTTTTCGTTTAAGACAGTCTGTGCGGCAATGGGACAGATGTTTTACTCAATGAGCCTTGCGATGGGAATTATGATAACATATGGTTCATATACAAGAGATGACGTGAGCCTTGTGAAATCAGTAAATGGTATCGAAATTTTTGATACTGGAATTGCATTGCTGGCAGGTATGATGGTTGTTCCGGCTGTATATATTTTCAGTGGTGAAGCAGGAACTTCACAAAGTGGTGCCGGACTTATGTTTATGACACTTCCTAAAGTGTTTTCACAGATGCCTGGCGGACGATTTATCGGATTTATGTTTTTTGCACTTGTATTTCTTGCGGCACTGACAAGCTCTGTATCAATCATGGAAGCAATTACATCTATGCTTATAGACAGATTTCATATAAGCCGTGTATTAAGCTGTGCAATTATAATTGTAGTTGCGGTTGTACTCGGAATACCTTGTTCGCTTGGAAATGGAATATGGTCACATATTACAATAATGGGGATGGATTTCCTTACATTTTTTGATTTTATAAGTAACAGCCTTCTTTTACCGATTGTGGCTTTCTTTACATGTATTATGATTGGCTGGTTTGTAGGTGCTGATTATATTATAGATGAGGCAGCAAAGAATGGTGAGAAGTTTGGAAGAGAGAAGATTTATCGTGTTATGGTTAAATATATAGCACCTGTACTTCTTCTTATAATTCTTGTGTTCTATACACTCGCACAGTTTGGAATTATAAAATATTAAAAATTTTTTTGGATAAAAAATCAAGTGCATATTTTTGACATTTGTTTTATAATAAAGCAAATGTGAATGAAGGAGCTGCTTTTATATGAACAGAAAAGGCTTTATGGTAATGCTTGGCGTTATTTTGATAAATACAATTCTTGCGATTCTTGTTGTTGTGCTTGGAATTGTAATAAAAAGCAGAATGTAATAATTAAAATTTTTATACAAAGGAAAGGGACTTCATATGAGAAAATTTCTGAATGAGTTTAAAACATTTATAAGCAGAGGCAATGTCATGGATATGGCAGTTGGTATTATCATCGGTGGTGCATTTACAAGCATAGTTACATCACTTGTCAATGATATTATCAATCCGGTTCTTGGATTGTTTGGCGGAATGAATTTTGACAAGTTGAGTGTTAATCTTCTTGGAGAAGTAACTTTATATTACGGAAAGTTTATTACAGCAGTTATTAATTTTCTTATTATGGCCTTGATAATCTTTATTATGATTAAGGCAATTAATTCTGCTTCAGAGAAGTTTTCACGTAAAGAAAAAGAGAAGCCTACAACAAAGACATGCCCATATTGCAAAACTAAGATTGCAATAGATGCAGTAAGATGTCCTAATTGTACTTCACATCTTGAAGACGGCGTCAGCAAAAGCTGACGCTATACTTTTGTAAATCAGGACAGAACATAATCATTTATTTGTAATAAAGAATTTATATATGGAGGCAGATTGTGAAAAAACAGAGAAAAAAGAAACTTATTGCGGCTGTAATTGTTGCATTTGTGTCATTGCTGATATTTGGATATATCAAATTTTTTAACGGAACATTTATTTACATTTCGACAGGATTTGGAAAAGACGGACTTTTAAAGACTGGAAATAAAAAGGCATCAGTTATGGAAGCAGATATTCTTCTTTCTGATGCAAAAAGTGAATATGAAGATTTATTTGGAACAGATATCTGGAATCAGAGTGTCGGTGATGTGAAATTTGATGAGTATGTAAAAGAACAGGTAAAAGCCAAGCTTGAACGTGTTTACTGCATGAATGTTTTAGCTGATAAAAAAGGTGTTGTACTCTCAAGAAACCAGAAGACAGCTGTATCTGATGCGGCAGAGGAATATTATAATTCATTAAGTGATGAAAAAAGGAATGAATTTAATATTACAAAAGAAAAACTTGTTAATATGTTTACCAGCTTTGCAATAGCAGATACACTATATAATGATTTGACAGATAATCTTGATATAGAAGTAAGCTATGATGAAGCGAGAGTTATAACAGTACAGTATATCTGTGCAGATACGCTTGAAGATATAAAAAAAGCACAGGAAAGACTTGATAATAAAGAAATTTTCTATGTTGTTGCAAAAGATTATAATGGTGAAGAATATGAGAGAGAATGCCGCAGAGGAGAACTTGACCAGAATTTTGAAAATGCGGCTTATAATCTGAAAAGCGGCGAAGTAAGTGATATTGTTGAATCGGATGGCAGATATTATATTATAAAATGTAACAGCGATAATGATAAATCAAAAACAGAGGCTAACAAAACAGCAATTCTTGAAAAGAGAAAACTTGAAGCATTTAACAGCGAATTTGAGTCATTTGAGGCAAAGCAGTATGTTGAATTTAATAATAAAGCATGGAATGAAATAAAGCTTACATCAATTGGAAATATTAATGTAAAATTTGAAGAGGTATTTAACAGTCACTTGAAACAGTAGAAGGGAGAAATCTTTACATGGCTAATCAGAAGTACGATGCGTCCAGTATTTCAATTCTTGAAGGACTTGAGGCAGTAAGAAAACGTCCTGGAATGTATATTGGAAGTGTGGGAACAAAAGGTCTTAATCATCTTATATATGAAATTGCGGATAATGCCGTTGATGAGCATCTTGCTGGATATTGCAGTGAGATAAGGGTAACTTTGAATAATGATGGTACAGCAACAATAAAGGATAACGGTCGTGGAATTCCTGTAGGAATTCACCCGAAAGCAGGAATACCGGCAGTTGAAGTTGTATTTACAGTGCTCCACGCAGGAGGAAAGTTTGGAGACGGCGGATATAAGATTTCCGGTGGTCTTCATGGTGTTGGTGCATCTGTTGTCAATGCACTTTCAAAGTGGCTTGAAGTTGAAATAAGAGTTGGTGGAGAAGTTTATTTCCAGAGATATGAACGCGGAAAGGCTGTTGCACCACTTGAAAAAACCGGAACATGCCGTAAAAATGATACAGGAACAACTGTAACATTTCTTCCGGATGATGAAATATTTGAAAAAACGAGATTTAAGTCAGAGGCAATAAAGAGCAGGCTGCATGAGACAGCATATCTTAATCCGGGACTTACAATTTATTTTGAAGATAAAAGACAGGGCAGTGAAGAGACAATTGAGTATAATGAGCCGGACGGAATTAAGGCATATGTAAAAGACTTAAATGAGGGAAAAGAAACAGTAACTGATATTGTTTATTTTAAAAAGAGCCAGGATGGCATAGAAGTTGAAGCTGCATTTCAGTATGTCAATGAATTTGAGGAAAATATACTGGGATTCTGTAATAATATTTATACGCAGGAAGGCGGTACACATATTACGGGATTTAAGACCAAGTTTACTATGGTAATCAACCAATATGCCAGAGAGCTTGGAATATTAAAGGATAAGGATGCCAATTTTACAGGTCTTGATGTAAGAAACGGAATGACAGCGATTGTTGCCGTAAAACATCCGGCACCAAGATTTGAAGGACAGACTAAGACAAAGCTTGATAATCCTGATGCAGGAACAGTAGTAAGTGCTGTCACTAATGATGAAGTACAGCTTTATTTTGACAGAAATATAGAGTCCTTAAAGGCTGTTATTGCATGTGCAGAAAAATCGGCAAAAATAAGAAAAGCGGAAGAAAAAGCAAAGACTAATCTTCTCACAAAACCTAAGTTTTCAATAGACAGCAACGGAAAACTTGCAAACTGTGAGAGCAAGGATGCATCAGAATGTGAAGTTTTTATCGTTGAGGGTGATTCTGCCGGAGGCTCTGCAAAAACAGCGAGAAACAGGCGTACACAGGCTATCCTGCCTATACGAGGTAAAATATTAAATGTAGAGAAAGCTTCAATAGACAAGGTTCTGGCTAACGCTGAGATAAAAACAATGATTAATTCATTCGGCTGTGGTTTCCTTGAAGGATATGGAAATGATTTTGATATAAATAAGCTCCGCTATGACAAAATTATCATTATGACGGATGCCGATGTTGATGGTGCACATATTGATACGCTCCTGCTCACATTTTTCTACAGATTTATGCCGGAACTTATTAATCAGGGACATGTATATATTGCAACACCTCCGCTCTACAGGGCTGAGATTAAAAAGGGAACAAAATCAAAGTCAAAGGGAGAATTCCAATATCTTTATGATGATAAGGCACTTGAAAAATACAGAAAAGAGCATGCTGCCGGTTCATTTACGCTTCAAAGATACAAGGGTCTTGGTGAGATGGATCCTGACCAGCTCTGGGAGACAACGCTTAATCCTGAAACGCGGATTTTAAAGCAGGTAGAAATAGAGGATGCAAGACTTGCAGCAGAAGTAACTTCAATGCTTATGGGCAGTGATGTTTCGCCGAGAAGGCAGTTTATTTATACACATGCTGAAGAGGCAGAAATAGATGCCTGATTTTAATATATAATTTTAAGTATAAAAATATTATCTTATAACGGAAAGATTGAGGAAAAAAGACAATGGCAGAAAATATCGTTAAGACCGAATATTCGGAACTTATGCAGAAGTCTTATATAGATTATTCCATGAGCGTAATTACAGCAAGGGCACTTCCTGATGTAAGAGATGGTTTGAAACCGGTACAGAGACGTGTTCTTTATGCTATGGACCAGCTTGGACTTAATTATGACAAACCGCATAGAAAATCGGCACGTATTGTCGGTGATGCAATGGGTAAATATCATCCACATGGTGACAGCTCAATTTATGAGACACTTGTTGTAATGTCCCAGGATTTTAAGAAGGGCATGGCACTTGTTGACGGGCATGGTAATTTTGGCTCTATAGAGGGTGATGGTGCCGCCGCTATGCGATATACAGAAGCTAAATTAAAGAAATTTACACAGGATGTATATCTTGCCGACCTGGACAAAGATGTAGTTGATTTTATTCCAAACTTTGATGAAACTGAAAAAGAGCCGGCGGTTCTTCCTGTAAGAGTTCCAAACCTTCTTGTAAATGGTGCTGATGGCATCGCAGTAGGAATGACAACTAATATTCCTACACATAATCTTGGAGAGGTTATAGATGCGGTATGTGCATACATGGATAATATAAATATTACCACGCAGGAACTTATGCAATACTGCCCGGGACCAGATTTTCCGACAGGGGGTCTTGTTGTAAATAAGAGTGAACTTCCGGCAATATATGAGACAGGAACAGGCAAAATAAAGTTAAGAGGCAAGGTGGTATTTGAGCCTGCACAAAAGCGTGGTGAAAAAGACAAACTTGTGATAACTGAGATTCCATATACTATGATTGGTGCCAATATCGGCAAATTTATATCGGATGTTGTTGAGCTTATCGAGAGCAAAAAAGCAACGGATATTGTTGATATTTCAAATGAATCTTCAAAAGAGGGAATTCGTATTGTACTTGAATTAAAGAAAAATGCTGATGTAGAAAATCTAAAAAATCTTTTGTATAAAAAGACAAAACTTGAAGATACATTTGGCGTAAATATGCTTGCAATTGTTGACGGACGTCCGGAAACACTTGGAATTAAAAAAATAATAGAGCATCATATCAATTTTCAGTATGAAATAGCAACAAGAAAATATACAACACTTCTTAATAAAGAGCTTGCAAATAAAGAAATTAAAGAAGGTCTTATACGTGCATGTGATATAATTGACCTTATAATTGAGATTTTAAGAGGCAGCACTAATCTGAAAATGGCAAAAGAGTGTCTGATGACAGGTAATGCTGAGGGCATAAAATTCAAGTCGGAAGCGTCAAAAAAACAGGCTTCACAGCTCGATTTTACTGAGAGACAGGCATCTGCAATACTTGAGATGCGTCTTTATAAACTTATAGGTCTTGAAATACTTGCATTGCAAAAAGAATATGATGAAGCTTGTAAAAAGATTGCCAGATATGAGAAAATTCTTGGCAGCAGAAAAGAAATGGCAAAAGTCATTAAAGAAGATTTAATGAAAATCAAGAAAGAATATGCAGTTGACAGACGCACAGTTATAGAAGACGGAAAAGAAGCAGTATTTATAGAAAAAAAGATACCTGAACAGGAAGTAATGTTTATTATGGACCGTTTTGGATATGCAAAAACAATTGATATGGCTGCATATGAGAGAAATAAAGAAGCTGTCCACAATGAATATAAGTATATTTTCTCATGTATGAATACAGATAAAATCTGTATTTTTACTGATAATGGCATGCTGCATCAGATTAAAGTTAAGGATATACCATTTTCTACAAAATTTAGGGATAAAGGTACACCAATTGATAATCTCGGCAATTATGACAGCAGTGGTGAACGTATAATTTATCTTTGTGCTTCAGAAAGAATAAGACAGAAAAGGCTTCTGTTTGTTACAAAACTTGGAATGATGAAGCTTGTTGATACATCTGAATTTGATGTTATGAAAAAAACGGTTGCATCAACAAAACTTACAGATGGTGATGAACTTATAGGAATTTATGAAACTGATGCGAGGACAGAGGTTCTGTCCAAGTTTAATTACGACGGGACAGTTGGCGAAGAAGAGGTCGTTTCAAGTGACCAGAATATTATATTACAGACTGCAAATGGTGTATTTTTGAAATTCCCGCTTACAGATGTTCCTCAGAAGAAGAAAAATGCAGTCGGTGTGCGTGGCATAAAACTTGGCAGTGATGATTATATCGAAGATGTATATATACTTACAAATGGTGATGAATTATCAATAGATTATAAAGGGAAAATGCTTGATTTTGGAAAAATGAAAATGGCACACAGGGATACTAAGGGGACGAAAGTCCGTAGATAAAAATTGAATAATAATTAGAAAAATCAGATATTTTTTTGCCTCGGGATTTTACAATCCAATATGCAAAAAAATATCTGATTTTTTAATACAATGATTTTATCTGCGGACTTTGTCCGGGTCAGGCAGGAAAATTGCTGCTTTTCATGTAGTCATCATAGATGGCAATGACTTTATTCATTACGTCAGCACCCGGAGCACCGAGAGTAAGACGTTTTTCTACACATGTCTTTAAGCTGATTGCATCATAAATGTCATTTTCAAATACAGGGCTGATTTTTTTATACTCGTCAAGAGAAAGGTCGTCAAGAGCAATTCCTTTGTCGATGCATAAAAGAACGAGCTGGCCAACAATACCATGTGCATCACGGAAAGGAACCCCTTTCTTTACGAGATAGTCAGCGGCATCTGTAGCATTAGTGAAGCCCTTCTTTGCACTGTCTTCCATACGGGCCGGGTTGAATTTCATTGTGTCAATCATGCCTTTGAAGAGGCTTACACAGCCTTTGACAGTATCAATGGCATCAAATGAGAGCTCTTTATCTTCCTGCATGTCTTTATTGTATGCAAGAGGAATTCCTTTCATTGTAGTAAGAAGACTTATCAAAGCACCGTAAACACGGCCTGTCTTTCCTCTTACAAGTTCTGCAATATCCGGATTTTTCTTTTGAGGCATAATGCTTGAACCTGTGCTGTAAGCATCGTCTAACTCGATGAATTTATATTCATTTGAATTCCAGATACAGATTTCCTCTGAAAAGCGGCTGAGGTGCATCATTATAGTTGAAAGTGCATTTAAAAACTCAATAAGGTAATCCCTGTCTGAAACAGAATCCATACTGTTTAATGTAGGACCATAAAAGTCAAGAAGTTCGGCAGTCATCTCGCGGTCAAGAGGATAAGTTGTTCCGGCAAGTGCACCTGCTCCGAGAGGGCAGTAGTTCATTCTCTTGTAAATGTCGGCAAGTCTGCTTCTGTCACGCTTGAACATTTCAAAGTAAGCACCAAAATGGTGTGCAACAGTAACAGGCTGTGCTTTCTGAAGATGGGTGAACCCAGGCATGTAAGTGTGTACATTTTCTTTGATGATTCTTAAAATAACTTTCATGAGAGCTTTTACTTCATCGTCAATGTTTTTAACTTCATCTCTTGTATATAATCTCATATCAAGGGCAACCTGGTCATTTCTGCTTCGTCCTGTGTGAAGTTTTTTGCCGGCATCACCAATTCTTTCAATTAATGTTGCTTCCATAAATGTGTGGATATCTTCGTATTCATCCGTGATTTCAAGCTTTCCGCTCTCTATATCAGCAAGTATAGAAGTAAGACCATCTTGAATCTTAGTGCTTTCTTCCTCAGAGATAATTCCTGCTGCACCAAGCATTTTTGCGTGTGCAATGCTTCCCTGAATGTCCTGTTTGTAAAATTTCTGGTCAAAAGAAATAGATGCATTGAAATTATTTACAAGTTTATCAGTTTCTTTTGTGAAGCGTCCGCCCCAAAGTTTCATATTATTGTTCCTCCGTAGTGTTAGTATCCGATTCTGTAAGAGAATCATTATTTGCATGATTGTTGAAAATAACAATGAGCTTCTGTTTGAGTTTTTTATCTATGCCACACCGTTTTGCAACAGCAGTGCCAATTAATATAATAATGCATATAAATGTAATAATGCAACCCTTAATAAGATTTACTGGCATAAATTTCAATTTTACGCTGTGGGTGCCTTTAGTAATATCAACTGCAAGCAGTGCATCTGCTATGCTGTATGTGCTGCATTTTTTGCCATCAATATATACAGACCAGCCTTTGTCGTAAGGTATTGAAAAAAGAAAAGTTCCGTCGCTGTCACATGTTACCGAACCTGTAAAGCCTGTTGAATTCCATTTTTCTACCTGAAATGAATTGTCGTTTAAAATATTATATGCCTGTTTAAATTTATTTTCGTTTAAAATGTATACATGAAGATTCATTGATGTTTCGGCACTTACATTGATCGAGTCGCCGGCATTGACATATCCGATATCAACTGTCCTGTTACCGCTTTTTAATCCTGAATATCCGGTTGTATTTCCATTGATTGTAACGCCGATGTTATCAACACCTTCCTTTTGGATTACAAGATACATATGTCCGCTTGATGACGGCGAAAATGTCACATCAATCTGTGACGGATATACAAAGCATTCAGTAAATGTATCCTTAACTCCTGTCAATGCTTCAATAAGCGAATTTTGGTTTTCAATTCCGTTATAAATAGTGTCGGGTTTCCATTTCTCAGAAAGATTTCCGTCTGAAACATATCCGGCCGGAAGAGTATATTCATTTTTATATATAAATTCTCCGTCATACCCATTGTAATAAGTTCTTAGTGAATCTGTTGAAAGAAGTTTATTGCTTATAAGATATTTAACGGAAAAAAGTGAGTTGGTCACGATTGTTGAACCGTCATATCCGTAAGCATTAGTTGAACTTACCATTCCAAGATATTTGTAAAGCTGTGACATTCCGGCACTGCATGTTGATGAAAATGTCGATATAGTATGGTAATTGTGCCATGCACCGTCATTTTTGCTCCTTGCACCTGTTATTTTATCCATGCGGTAGAAAGAGTCGTCGTTGTCAGAAACATCAGAGGTGACTGTTTTTACGGCATTATAATCAAGCAGATATGCTGTGCGGCTTGTTGTTCCAAGCCCTGTAGATTCCATATTAATAGTACATTCAACAACACTTACACATAAAACGGCAAAAAATATGACCGGAATTTTGAAATTCTTTGTCTTTTTTAGATATATGAGCAATGCATAAATCAAAATAAAAGCACCGCTTATATAAAATATTTTAAAATCGTAGGTGTCGCTGTCTTTAAATATCTGTTCTGCAAGCACAAGGAATATAATTGAAAACCATACTGAGGCACTAATCTGTTTTACAGTTGACTGCCTTATCCGGTAAAAGGCCTCATAGCTCATGCTTAAAAGAAAGAATATATAAATAAATGACTGGCGGCATGGAAGGCTGTTTGGATAGTGGAAACCATGCCATATAAAGTTAGGTATATTAAGATTAAATGCAAGTAAAAATACGAGAAGTATAATGCATTTACCAATTTTTTCAGCCGGTTTAATTTTTTTATTCATTATATAAAGTGGTATGAGTAAAAAAACAGCAACACCACAGTATATATTAGGATAATGTTCAAGACCGAGATGAACCGGAACATTAATCAGTTGTCTTACAAGCATTTCCATTACCGAAAAATAGGATGTAAGTTTTGTCGGAAATGAAGTAGATGAGGAAGCTGACAGTGAAAAAGTATACATTTCCGGGAGAAGCAGGCATGCGGCAAGTCCTCCGGCTATCAGTGAATAAAAAATCCAGCGTAATATCTTTTTAATATATATTCCAAATGATTTGTCACCGTCATATGCAATCATAAGCACAATGAAATACAGGCATACACTTATGCAGACCATAATTGAAATATAATAATTTGTAAAAATACATAAACCGAGGCTTATGCAGTACAAATAGCATTTATTTTCATCTACAAGTTTTTCAAGACCCAGCATTATAAGCGGAATAAGCACTATGCAGTCAAGCCACATAATGTTCCAGCTGTATGCAGCACTGTAAGCTGATAACGCATAAAACATGCCAAAAAGTGCAATTGTACATTTTTTTGTATGAAAATGTTTTGAAATATAATATGAAAATGTTACAGATGAGGCACAAAGCTTCATAACGATAAGCATATTCATAATTTCAATCATATATTTCTGTGGCAGCAGTGCTATAAGCCAGTTTATGGGACTTGCAAGGTAATATGCAAAAAGTGATGTGAAATTGACCCCCATGCCGATATCCCATGAATACAGGAGTGTATCACCTGTACGCAGTTTGTGCCATAATTCAGAATAAAATGGTGCATACTGGTGATACATATCTGAGCGTAGATAGCAGTCATTCCCGAAAGGAAAGATGTCACGCAGATAATATAATGCAAGAAAAATAAGTGCCGGTATGCAAAAAGACAGAATAAATGTAATATTGCCGGCGGGAATTGACTGAGATGTATTATCAATCAGGCTGAAATTAAAACTTTTTTTCTTGTTTTCTTTATTAACAGTTTCCAATGTAAACCTCCAAGTTTATGATACATTTTTATAATTAATAATTGTACTATATTTTTGTATTATTTGCACTTGTATTATTAAAAATATTTAGGTAAAATATAAATGTACGTCAATGGGTTATTAATTCTTTAGGGGAATTAAGGAGATGTACAATGAGTTATATAAAAAAATATATAAATAAACTATATCTGAGGTTTGGTTATAAAACAAAATATATATATGGGGCATTATTTGTACTGGCTGCATGTATTATATGTTGTTTTTTACGTTTTACAGAATCAGAAAGTGAAAATGGCAGCATAAAAGATTATAATATGTCGCAAAACACAGCTGTTATTTCGGATGCTTCTGCATATGACGGAACAAAATCATATGAAGAAAAAGAGGAGAATATCTGTGTATATGTATGCGGCAGTGTTAATAATCCCGGTGTCTATGAGGCAGCAAAAGATGCAAGGATATATGAAATTGTAGATATGGCAGGCGGAATGACACAAGGAGCTGTTCCTGAAAGTATTAATATGGCAGGCTATGTGTCAGATGGGCAGATGATTTATATTCCCGGTGAACAGGATATATCATCAGGCGGTGTGACACCGGCTGGAAACAGCACAGAGATGTCGAATGTAAAACTGATAAATATAAACACCGCAGGTGTAAGTGAACTTATGACGCTTCCGGGAATAGGAGAGTCAAGAGCTAATGATATAATCCGTTACAGGACGGAAAATGGTGGATTTGGATGTATTGAAGATATAAAAAAGGTAAGCGGCATAAAAGATGCTGCGTATTCTAAAATAAAAGATTTGATACAAGTGTGAATTTTTGTGGAGGATATAAAATAATGGCTGTAAAAGTATTGGTTGTAGATGATGAAAAGCTTATTGTTAAAGGACTCAAGTTCAGTCTTGAGCAGGATGATATGGAAGTTGAATGTGCATATGACGGGGAGGAAGCACTTGAGTATGCAAAGAATAACCAATATGATATTATTCTTCTTGATATAATGCTTCCAAAACTTGACGGAATGCAGGTATGCCAGCAGATACGTGAATTTTCCAATATTCCTATTATAATGCTTACAGCAAAAGGCGATGATATGGATAAAATTCTCGGACTTGAGTATGGTGCCGATGATTATGTGACAAAACCATTTAATATTCTTGAAGTAAAAGCAAGAATGAAAGCAATATTAAGAAGAAATAATAAGTCAGGAAGCAAACCGGTACAGACCAACATTATAAATGCAGCTGATATGAAGCTTGACTGTGACAGCAGAAGTCTTTATATCGCAGGCAGAGAGATTAATCTTACATCAAGGGAATTTGATATATTGGAGCTTCTTGTTAAAAATCCGGGTAAAGTATACAGCCGTGATAATCTTTTAAAGAAAGTATGGGGTGAAGAGTATCCTGGAGATGCCAGAACAGTGGATGTACACGTAAGAAGGCTTCGTGAGAAAATAGAGTCAAATCCAAGTGAACCAAAATATGTTCATACACGCTGGGGGGTAGGTTATTATTACAATGCCTGATAATATTAAAAATAATAAAAGAACAGATGATTTTAATAAAGTAAAAAAGAATTTCAAAAATCTGCTTTTCAGAATGAAAAGCACAAAGACGTGGATATTTATATTTTTTGTTGGTCTGCTTGCAGCAGTTATGATAATTGTTGAAAATGTGTCATATTATTTCTTTCAAAAAAATCTCATCGAAATAGAAATGGCACAGTTGCAGACAAGTGCTGCAGTCATGTCAGGAGAATTCTCTTCATATGCTTCATTTAGTGAGGCAGAAAAAAACGGAGTATATGAAAGAATGCGGCGATATTCTGCTATGAATTCAGTGAGAATAAGGGTTATTGATGAAAGATTTGTGATTGTTTCTGATTCTTATCTTGTAGAATATGGTAGAAACATAATTAATTCCAATGTTATTAATTCATTTACAACAGGAAAAAGTATCTCATTTTATGACAGAAAAAATACCAATATTGAGGTTGCTGTTCCGATAAACGGAACTGACGGGAGCATACTTGGCGTACTTGTTGTGAGCAAAGACCTTGATGAAGTATATAAGAACAGTGTAAATGATAACATATTTACAGTTATGGTTGCAGTTATTGCAGTTGCTGTTATTCTGGTTCTGCTTTTTGAGAGAGGAATAGGAAAATCCTATAGAAAAGCATATAAGATAGTTGAAGATGTTGCAAACGGACATACAGATAAGAGAATACCTGCAAAAGGAAGCTATGAGTTAAGGCAGTTTGCAAAAGATTTTAATAATATAATGGACAGGGCAGGTATGCTTGATGAAAGCAGGCAGGAATTTGTATCTAACGTGTCACATGAATTAAAAACGCCTATTACTTCAATAAAGGTACTTGCTGATTCACTTAATATGCAGGATGATGTTCCGATTGAGCTTTATAAAGAATTCATGCAGGATATTACTAATGAAATTGACAGAGAGAGTAAGATTATTGAAGATTTACTCTCTCTTGTAAAGATGGACAAGTCGGCAGCTGTTATGAATATAAGCTCTGTTAATGTCAACGAAATGCTTGAAATAGTATTAAAGAGATTAAAACCTATTGCACAAAAGAAGAATGTTGAACTCCTTTTTGAAAGTTTCAGACCTGTCGTTGCAGAGATTGATGAAGTCAAGTTTACACTGGTAATATCAAATCTTGTAGAAAATGCAATAAAGTATAATGTCAGTGATGGCTGGGTACATGTGTCTCTTAATGCGGATTATCAATATTTTTATGTGCGTGTTGAAGATTCAGGTATTGGAATACCGAAAGAGAGCCAGGATCTTGTATTTGACAGATTTTACAGGGTTGATAAAGCACGTTCAAGACAGACCGGAGGCACAGGTCTTGGACTTGCAATTGTACAGAATATTGTTCTTTTGCATCATGGCACAATAAAACTTCATAGTGAAGAAGGAACTGGAACAACATTTACAGTCCGTATTCCGCTTAACTATGTAGGATGACAGGATAAGAATAATAAGAGGGAATAAGTATGAGGTCATTGTTAAAAAAAATAACAGGAATATGTCTTTTGACGGTAATATCTGTATGCATGATTATTCCGTCAGCAGGTTGTTCCACGAAAAATGCAAAAAATAAATATAAACTATTTTATAAAAATGCTTCATCAAACAAACTTGTGACGGTTGATTACAGCACACAGACACAGAAGTTAGATGAGCTTGTGCCGGAGCTTCTTAATAAGATGAACCAGAAGGTGAAAAATAAAAAATTAAGTATTTTAAAACCGGAAGAAGTAAATATTGAGAAGTGCGATATAAAAAATAATACAGTAAATATTTATTTTAATAATGGATATAATGATATGTCGGAATATGATGAATTATTTTATCGTGCCGGAGTTGTAAAAATGCTGACGCAGATTCATGATATAAGTTATGTCCAGTTCTATGTAGGCGATTCACAGGCAAAATATAAAGATGGTTCGTATATAGGGCTTATGACAAAAGACAGTTTTGTAGATGATACAAATGAGTCACTTGGAAATATTGAATGGAGAAAAGTGGATTTGTATTATTCTAATAAAATGGGAGATAAGCTTGTGAAAAAGGTAGAAAGTGTCGCTTACAGCAAAAATACGTCTCTTGAAAGAATAATAGTTGAACAGCTTATAAAGGGACCGGGAGATTCGACAATGAATTCAACACTTCCATCTGATTTAAAGCTGCTTAGTATATCAGTGAGTGATGGCATATGTTACGTTAATTTAAGCTCATCATTTTTAACTGAGATGGTAAATGTAACCAGTGAGATTCCTGTATATTCGATAGTCAATTCACTTTGCAGCCTTGGTAATATAAGCGGTGTAAAAATAATGATTAATGGTGATTCGGCGAAGAGTTACAGGGAGAGCATAAGTCTTGAAAATGTCTTGAAATTTAACAGTGAGGTGATTAGCTCATAAAAAGACCGATGGTATTGCTGGCTGTACTTTTTCTGGCAGCAGATGTAAGCACAGCCTGCACAGGTTATTGGTTTGTGGCAGCAGCCGTAGTTACATATTTAATTGCGGCTGCCATTGTTCACAAAAATAAATTCTTTTGCTATTTTGGCATCTTTTTTACATTTTGTATCTATTGTGCCTTTATGACGGCACAGTCGGAAAACACTTCAATGATTGATATGTATAATAAAACACAGGCAGTTATTACAGGGACAGTTTCCAGAATAAATAATACCGGATATGGAAAAAGTATCACATTAAAAGAATGTGAAATAAAAACAGAATATGGAAATTCGCACGAAAATGTAATTGTATATGTAAATAATGATGAAGTTTTCATAAAAGAAGGCTTTGTAATAGAAGTAAGCGGAAGTATAAGAAAATTTGAAAAGGCAAGAAATGAAGGAATGTTTGATGCGTATACTTATTACAAATCAAACGGAATTGCATACAGATGTGAAGCCGGCAAAATAGTAGTTACAGGGCAGAAAAACTCAATTGAATATATAATGCCTGAAATAAAAAATAAAATAAATAATATATATGAAAAAATTACAGATAACGAAACAAAAGGATTTCTTAATGCTGTAATTCTTGGAGATAAATCAGAAATAGATGATGAAATGTATGAGCTTTACAGAAACAATGGAATAGCACATATACTTGCAATAAGCGGGCTTCATATAACATTTCTTGCGTCATTTGTTTATAATATGTTAAGGAAACGTGGACTTGCATTTTTTCCAGCATTTGGAATATGTGCTTTATTTCTTGTGTTTTATAGCATTATGACAGGGAATTCTGTGTCTGCAAAAAGAGCAGTAATAATGTATATGGTCAAAATGGGAGCTGAGTTTGCCGGAAGGACATATGATACATTGTCATCACTTGCATTTGCAATGATTATTATATGTGCCGAAAATGTAAATATTATATATAATCCCGGATTTTTATTGTCATTCACAGCAATAGCAGGCATTGCTATATTTTGTCCGGCTGTAGTAAAAAGCATGAAAAAAATAATAAAAACTCAGAATAAATATATTAGCAAGATTATAGAAATGGTTTCTGTGAGTGTGGGGATAAGTGTTTTTATGATGCCTCTTATAGCATATAATTATTTTGAGATTCCGTTGTATGCACCATTTCTTAATCTGATAATTATTCCGTTAATGTCAGTCGTAATATTATGTGCTGTGGCAGCAGTCATTCTGTCATTTATATCAATGAGTGCAGCATCTTTTATAATTGGTGCTGTAAGCATAATAATAAAGTTGTATACAGCATTTTGTAAAATTATAAATATCATGCCGTATAGCAGAATTATAACAGGCAGACCTGAAAAATCATCATGTATTATTTTTTATATAATATTAATTATTATGTCGGCGGCAATATTAAATAATAAAAAAAATATTATGAAAAAATTTCCGCTTATAATAATTGTATCAATAATTATATTGTTTGCAAAGGATACGAAAACAGTTGAGGCCGATTTTATTGATGTCGGGCAGGGTGACAGCATTTTAGTCAGGGAAAAATCGGGAACAGTAATGTTATTTGACGGAGGAAGTTCGGATATAAAAAATGTAGGTGAAAAAAGAATATATCCGCTTATAAAATGCAAAGGAATTAAAAAAATTGATTATATATTTATAAGCCATACGGACAATGATCATATAAATGGAATTATGGAACTTATAGAATTAAGCGGAAGTGATTTAAAAATAAAGAATATAATACTTCCATTAATAAAAAATGCTTCACAGGATGAAAATTATAATAATATAATAAAAAAATCATGTGAAAAAGGAATAAATATTAATTATGTAAATACGGGAAGTAAATTTAATTTAAAAAATGATTTTTCGGTAACATGTATTCATCCTGATAATGGATATATATATTCGGATGCCAATGATTATTCCGCAGTATACATATTAAAAAAAGATGATTTTAAAATGCTTCTGACAGGTGATACAGAAAAGAAGGCAGAGGATAATATTTTAAAAAATAAAGATGTAAGAGAAGAATTGAAAAATATGACTGTGCTGAAGGCTGCACATCATGGTTCTGCATCATCATCCGGTGAAGAATTTATAAAACTTGTAAACCCTGAGGTCACGGTTATCTCATGTGGAATCAATAACAGATACGGACATCCGAAAGAGAGTACACTTGAAATGTTGAAAAAATATAACAGCGATATTTATGTGACAAAGGAATGTGGGCAGGTTATGATAAGGTATACGAAAGATAAATTTTACGTCAAAACATTGTAAATAGGTAAAAAATAAGATACAATTGCCTCTGACGCAAAGTTTGTATGTCTGAAAGAGAAGAAAAATTGTATGAAAATAATAAATGAACATATAAAATCAAATGAATATAAAAATGTATATCTTTTATATGGTGATGAGCCGTATCTTAAAAAGCAGTACAGGGATAAATTAAAGCAGGCAATTGCCGGTGATGACACCATGAATTATTCTTATTATGAAGGCGATAAGATATCTGTAAAAGAGATAAAAGATATGGGCGATACGCTTCCATTTTTTGCAGAGCACAGATTGATAGTGGTTGAAAACAGTGGATTTTTCAAATCATCAAATGATGAACTTGCCGATTATATAAGAAATATTCCGGATTATCTTATTATTATATTTGTTGAGACGGAAGTTGATAAAAGAAATAAAGTTTATAAAGCAGTTAATGATATTGGATATATTTCCGAGATGAAACAGCAGACTCCTGCCGTTCTGGAAAAATGGATAGCAGGTCTTTTAAAAGCAGAAGGAAAAGTTATAACAAGACCGGCTGCAGAACTTATTCTTAATAAAACAGGAGCTTCGATGGATCTGATAAGAGCAGAACTTGATAAGATAATAAGTTATTGCGGAGACAGAAATGAAGTGACTGAAAAAGATATAGAGGACATATGTACAACACAGACAGTAAGCCGCATTTTTGATATGATAGCTGCGATTGCATCAAAAAAACAGCAGCAGGCACTTGAATTATATTATGACCTTCTTACGCTCAAAGAGCCGCCGATGCGTATATTATATCTTATAGTAAGACAGTTTAACGGGATTTTTCAGGTGCAGGAAGAACTTAATCATGGACGGAGTAATGCCGACATTGCAAGAACAATGGGAGCAGCACCATTTATAGTAAATAAATATGCCGCACAGGCTAAAAATTTTACTCCGTCACAGTTAAAAGAAGCACTTACTGATTGTGCCCAGGCAGAAGAAGACGTAAAAACAGGCAGACTTAATGAAAAAATGGCAGTAGAATTGATAATAGTTAAATATTCTGCTAAAAATAAAAAGTAAAATCCAGAAAGACTTTTATTTTTATGAAACACTCTTGTGTTTTATGTTAAGAATTGCAGACAAAATCATTGCAAGAATCTGTGCAATACTCATACTCCACCATACGGCCGGCTCCCCGAAAAAACGAGGGAATATAATAAGCAGTAAAAAGAAAAATATAATTTCTGAATAAACGATTACTGAAGATTTTACAGCTTCCTGTGTCGCATAAAAAGATGAAGTTGAAACTCTTGCATATGCGAGAAATAAAAATCCGACAAGAAGTATAGGCATATTATCGCCGACCATTCTTGTTACAGTTTCAGAAGCACCGAAAAGATTACCGGTATGATACCTTAAAACATACAGTAATACAAAAGATAATGCGGCAATAATTTCGGCTGTTATATATGCGAGATGTTTTGTCTTGTGCAATGCAGTCATGTCACCACGACCGAAGTAATCGCTTAAAAGCGGCTGGCATCCGTCACCAACACCTTGAAGAATCAGATATACAAAATATGTTGCATATGAAATTACAGCATAACATGCAACGGATGATTCCCCACCGTATTTTAAGAGGAATAAATTCATAAGGAGAAGTGTTATGTTAGGGCATAGAGTAATTCCAAATGCAGAAATTCCGTTTTTAAAAATTCTTAAAAACATCGTTGGTTTGAAATGCAGTCTGTATACAGGGATTTTTTTCCATAAAAGATAACATGTTCCTATAACAGCTGTTATGAACTGACCTGTAACAGTAGCAAGTGCTGCACCGGCAACTCCTTTTCCAAGTACCCATACAAAAGTATAATCTAATATTACATTTGTGATAAAACCGGAAATCATTGTAATCATACTGAATGAAGCACCACCATTATTTCTTACGAGCGGTGTCATTCCCGTTCCGAAAATCTGACAGAATGACCCTAAAATAACGACGGAAAGATAGCTGCGTCCGTATTCGGCAATAATTCCCGTTGCACCAAGAATTTTAAGAATAGGTGTCATAAGCGGAAGTACAATAAGCGGCATTAATATGCTTGATATAAGCAGGCATGTTATTGTGGCACGAAGATATTTAAGTGCATTTTCCTCTTTTCCGGCAGCTTTTAATATTGAATATTGTATTGAACCTCCCATTCCTATGCCGGTTCCGAGTGCCTGTAATATAGAAACAACAGGAAAAACTACATTAATAGCGGTCATGCCGGCATCACCTACATTGTTGCCGACAAAATATCCATCCACAATTGAATATATGCCTGAAAGAGCAAATGCCAGAATTGATGGCATTACAAAGCGGAAAAATTTCTTTGAGTACATAAAAATCCCCATTTCTAAAATATTTTTTATATGAAAAGGAGCAGGCAGGATTTAATTTCATGCGGCTCCCTTTTTGTAATAAACATAAAATATTATTATATCACACTTTTTGAAAAATAAAACAGAAAAAAATATATATTTTCTGTTGCATATTTAATAAATATATACTATACTTTTGTTAACTTAAAAATACGTGAAAATAGTGTCAGAACTGATGCTGTAATAAGAGTAAGGAAGTGTTTAATATGTCTGGATTAAGTAAAAATGTAAAGATTATTATTGCGGCAGCTGTGTCAGTTTTAATTCTTGTTGCAGGTATAGCGACAGGAATACTAATATCTTCCCATAGAGGAGACAAAGATTCTTACAAGGCAAGTGAGGAATCAGATAGCAGAAATGAGCAGGTTATAAGCAGCAACGGTACACAGAAAGATAAAGAACAGGATAAAAAGTGGACGGATGCGGCAGCAGAGTTTAAAGCTGTTAATTCGTGGGAATCAGAAGGCAAGAAGTTTACACAGTATGAACTTACTGTTACCAATCATGGAAGCAGTGCAATTGATGAATGGAAGATAAATTTTCCGGTCGGGAGTACAACACAGCTGTCACAGAGCTGGAACTGCGACATAAGTGTTGATAACAATAATGGAAACGTAAGGTTTATACTTGTGCCTGCTGATTATAATAAAAAGCTTGAAGCCGGTGCCAAAACACAGGGAATAGGTTTTATTGTCAGTATGACAGATGACTATAAGCTTGGAGATTATGATATTGAAACTGTTGTGACAGATGATACGCTTACAGCGTCGAATGTATCAGATCAGGTATCAAGTCAGGTATCAGTTCTGGATGATGAAAATGCGGATTCACAGGATGATAAAAATGCGGATTCACAGGATAATAATAGCCGGGAGAGTAATGATAATGAAGATTTGTCAGGTCAGCTTCATGTTTCAGGGACTGATATTATAGACGGCAATGGCAATGTTGTCAGGCTGAAAGGTGTGAGCACACATGGGCTTGCATGGTATCCGCAGTATGTCAATTATGATGCATTCCGTACTTTGAGGGATGATTGGGGTGTTAATGTAATAAGGCTTGCCATGTATACACAGGAGTATGGGGGATATTGTAACGGCGGTGACAGAGAAGGTCTTAAACAGCTTATAGATAATGGTGTTTCATATGCATCACAGCTTGGAATGTATGTGATTATAGACTGGCATATTTTAAGTGACGGCAATCCTAATCAGCATAAGGATGAAGCATTGGAATTCTTTGACGAAATGTCGTCAAAATATGCAGGATATAATAATGTAATATATGAAATATGTAATGAACCTCAGAATTCCGACTGGAACAGTCAGATAAAGCCTTATGCACAGGAGGTTATAGCACGAATACGACAGCATACGGATGCACTTATTCTTGTAGGAACAAACAGGTGGTCACAGGATGTCGATGAGGTTATAGGCAACAGACTTGATGATGATAATGTAATGTATGTTGTTCATTTTTATGCAGGAACACAGAAGGAATGGGTAAGAAATAAGATGATTGCTGCACTTGACGCAGGGATTCCTGTATTTATAAGTGAATGCAGCATATGTGATGCATCAGGAAACGGTGGTATAGATTATGGTTCGGCTGATGCGTGGTTTTCACTTCTTAACGAAAGAGGAATAAGTTATATAGCTTGGAGCTTGAGCAATAAAAGTGAGACGTCTGCACTTATAAATTCGTGGTGTGATAAGTTGAGTGACTGGAGTGATGATGATTTATCAGATACAGGAAGATGGTTCAAGAATATGATGAGCAGGTAAAAACTTTGACATGCAGTTCCATAAGACATAATGGTCCAATGAATGGTTCAATTGTGGACAGGACAAAATAAAAGCACTGAATGTGAGTGGGTGACGAACATTCAGTGCTTTTTTATAAATTATAAAGAGTTTACAGCCTTTGTTATGCGAGATACCTTTCTTGCAGCTGTGTTCTTGTGGAAAATTCCCTTTGAAGCAGCCTTAGAAATCTCAGCGATAGCAACTGGAAGAGCAGCCTGAGCAGCTTCCTTGTCGTTAGCAGCAACAGCAGCGTCAACCTTCTTGATATAAGTTTTTACTCTTGATTTAACAGCCTTATTTCTATCAGCTCTAACCTGACTTGTAAGGACTCTCTTTTTCGCAGATTTAATGTTAGCCAAATCCGTACACCTCCAAAAATATTTATTATTAGTTAAATTAATTGTGATTTGTTTTACATTAAAGCCGGACACGGACGATCTAATGTAAACATACCTCTGTATTCTATAATATCGATGTGATTATGTCAATAAAAAATATAATAAATTTTATAAATTACAATAAAAAGCAGTTAATCTGACAAGAATATAGATATAAAAGAATAATATTCAAAAGGAGTGACTGTTTATGGGAAATATAAATATAAGAACGGACCTTGCAGTTGAGCTTAATGAGGCTGTTGACAAAAGTGACAGCCGTTACAGTGGTGTAATTGTAAGAGAGCATATTGATAAAGTGTCTTTGGTAAAAGTGACGACACTAGAGATAATAAATGAGGAAGGTGAAAAACTGTTTAATAGAAAAGCGGGCATATATATAACTATAGAAGCAGAGGGTCTCGGTGAAAATGATGATTTTTATAATGAGAGAGTAATAGAGATTATTTCCGGACAGATAGATGCGTTAATACGTCCATGTATATCAAAAAATAACAAACTGCTTGTTGTTGGGCTTGGAAACAGGAACGTAACAGCGGACTCACTGGGACCCGATGTTGTTGATAAATTAATAATAAATAGTCATATACATGGTGAAAAAGATGAAATTTCAGTCAGGCTGTCAGCATTATCTCCGGGAGTTATGGCACAGACAGGAATAGAGACTTCGAGCATAATAAAAGGGATAGCAGATGAGATTGATCCAGGAGTGATTATTGTTATAGATGCATTGGCTGCAAGAAACACACAGAGACTTAATAAGACAATCCAGATTTCAAACAGGGGAATTAATCCGGGGTCAGGCGTTGGAAATCACAGAACAGGGATAACATCGGATAATATAGGAGTCCCTGTGATTGCAGTGGGAGTGCCGACAGTAATAGATGCAGCAACGATAATAGGTGATGTAACGAAAGATTATGAAAATATTCCCAAACACCTTTCGGATATGTATGTTACACCGAAAGATATTGATGAAAATATACGGATTACAGCAGAAATTATAGCTGAATCAATAAATGAACTTGTTTATGCATAAAGTTTTACAGATGTTCATATAGATAGTGTAGCCGGGAATAAATCAGGCGGTGCATAGCGGAGGCGGGAAATGTCGGTGAAAAAATATAGACGTGCTGTTTTTTTGATAATAATGCTGATATTGACAATTGTGTTTTATTTTATTTTTTGTGGAGGTAAAAATGCAATTGGAAATGTTCTCGCCGGAGTAATAAATGGTGCGGGAAATTTCCTTGCAGGAGAGTATGTGCCGTCATATACATTTTATGATTCGGTAGAATTACAGTCGGAATATACATTAAAGAATTCAATTTTAAATGATATTTATCCGACAGGTGAATATTACAGAATATATGCAGGGCAGGGCGAAGCGTGTGTATCATATGACGGTTATGTTGATACAATAGCACAGGTTGTAAATATAACAGGTCAGGATGATAATAAAGAAGATAATAACCAGAATCAGGAAAATGATGTTTCTGTGGAATCAGATAAAGCCACAGGTGGTGAAACAGAAAGTGAAAAAAGCACAAATATAATAGCTGCTGATACAGTTACAGGTAATGTCTATGACAGGCAGGATCTTAATGATTATAATTTCTGTCAGCAGTTTTATACTGTTACAAGCATTACGAGTCTTACAAAAGAAATATTCAGACCTTCAGAGTTTCTTGATAAAGATATGAAAATCACACATGATTCGTCAAGTCCGCAGATTCTTATTTTTCATACACATTCACAGGAAAAATTTGCGGATTCAACAGATGATGATTCAACATCAATACTTGGCGTTGGTGATTACCTCACAGAACTTCTGACCGGTAAAGGGTACAACGTTATACATGACAGGAGTGTTTATGATTATGTTGATGGTAAACTTGACAGGAGCAAGGCATATACTTATGCCGAACAGGGGATAGAATCAATTCTTGAAAGCAATCCTTCAATAGAAGTTGTTATTGACCTCCACAGGGATGGAGTGGCAGATACAACACATCTTGTGACGGAAGTTGACGGCAGGCAGATGGCTAAAATAATGTTTTTTAACGGAATAAGCTATAGCAATGTTAAGGGGAATATAAATTATCTGTATAATCCATACAGGGATGACAACCTGGCAATGAGTCTTCAGATGCATCTTATCGGGGAGGCATATTATCCTGGATTTCTTCGCAGAAATTATATTAATGCATACAGATACTGCCTCCATGAGCGTGCAAAATCAATGCTCATTGAGGCAGGAGCACAGACCAATACATTTGAAGAGGTAAAAAATGCAATGGAACCGCTGGCAGATATGCTTGATAAACTGCTTACAGGAGTAAGAGCATATTAAATGAGAAAAAATTATGCTTGATGTGTTATCATGTATATAATTTAATCAGTTAGGCATTGATATAATTTATCTATTGATTCATTAATTTTATCATCGGAGAGGGCTGAATAGTTAATTACCAGCGTATGGTCGATTGCAAGGCTTTTGTCTGCATAATATCCTGACAGACATGATATTTTAAGCCCTTTTTGCATAGCACGTTCAATAAGCTTTTCATCGCTAAGAGTGGTGTTTGCGTGAAGCAGAAAATGAAGTCCGGCATTTTCCTCATGAATAGTTATAATTGAGGAAAGAGGACTTTTATTTATAGCATCAATAAACATATCACGCTGGCGGCGGTAAAGAATTCTCGTGCGGTTTATATGTTTTTCAAAATACCCTTTATTAATAAAAGCAGCAAGTGTATACTGTTCAAAATTTGATACGGTACAGGCATAAAAATTAAGTTTTTCTTTAAAAAGCTGCATGAGCTGCATTGGAAGCACCATGTAGCTTATTCTTATTGTAGGAGAGAGTGTTTTTGTAAATGTATTCATATAAATTACTTTTCCGGATACATCAATACTTTCAAGCGAAGGTATAGGCTTTCCTAAAAGCCTGAATTCACTGTCATAATCATCTTCAATTATGTATCGTGATTCGCAGTTTAATGCCCATCCAAGAATTTCATAGCGGCGTCCTATTGGAGTGACAATTCCGGTAGGGTAGTGATGTGATGGCGAAAGATGGAGAATATCCGCATTTCCGGCCTTTAATGCATCTATATTAACACCTTCTTCATCAATGGGAATGCTTACACATTTTACATTGTTGCTATTATAAATTTTGCGTATTTTTTCGTATCCTGGGTCTTCAACCGCAAATGTTTTATCGCGTCCGAGAAGCTGTATAATGAGAGTATAAAGATATTCAGTTCCGGCACCTATTATAATCTGTTCAGGATGTACATTCATGCCTCTAAATTCTTTTAAATGGCTGCATATGGCAGCTCGAAGCTCATATATTCCCTCTGATGGTGATGGCTGTAAGAGTGCATCACGTCTGTCAGCCATAATTTCTTTCATAAGTTTTGACCATGTGTAAAAAGGAAAATTATCGGCATTTATCCTGTTTGAAGCAAGGTCTGCAAAACAGTTGTCTGAAGGATTTGGTTTGATATGCAGATTTTTATAAACAGGAGATTTTACGGAAATATCTGCGTTACGTTCTTTAAATTCATTTTCATATGCCGGGATAAGTATCTGGCTGATATCAGATACATAGTAGCCCTTTTTGGGAATAGAATAAATATATCCTTCAGCGATAAGCTGTTCATAAGCATTTTCAACTGTGATTGTGCTTATTCCGAGATTTTTGGCAAAATTACGCTTGGATGGAAGTTTATATCCATTGGTCAGATTGTGCTTTAAAATATCGTCACGTATACATTTGTACAGATATTCATACATGCTGTCAGAACCTGTATTTTCAAAAGAATATGTAAGCATAAAATTACCTCTTTCAGTTATATTTAAAGAATAACAATTGTTTAACTCAATATACACTATTTGAAAAATTATGTCAAAATTACATCAAAAAATATCAAAAATATATTGACAATTAAATAAAATTAATATATAGTGAATATAAATTATTAATACTATTTATTTCTTGCACGAGTTTTCGTGTTCTTATTTGTATATATGCATAAGAGGCATATATACAAGTCGGTGCAGTCATTATACCTGCTTCTATTGCCTTATACAGGACTTTTCTTTTTAATTCCATAAGGTTACAGATTTTTCGGGTAAGATTCCACTGGTGTTTATGTAAATATCCGTGTGTATACGGTTTATTTAAATATTATATTAAAGGAGAGTAACTTATTATGGAGTACAGGGAGTTTCTGGAAAATGTACGAAAGGAGGTAGAATCAAGGTATGACAGTAATGTCAGCGTCACGCTTAATCATGTCATGAAAAATAACGGAACGGAGCTTGACGGCATTACAATAATGGAAAAAGATAAGAATATCGCACCTACAATATATATTAATTCTTTTTATGACAGATACAGGGAAGGGGTTTCTTTAAAAGCTGTTGTAAGTGAGATTATACGTATTTATAATCAGAATAAGAATTCAATTAATATTAATGCTGATTATTTTGAAAATTATGAAAATGTCAGAAAAACAATCGTGTATAAGCTTGTCAATTATCAGAAGAATAAAAAACTTCTGGAAGATGTGCCATACAAAAGAGTGCTTGACCTTGCTGTAGTTTTTTACTGCCTGATAGAGCAAAGGAAAGGTGTGAGTGCAACGGCACTTATTCATAATGAACATTTAAGAATCTGGAATGTGACAGAGGATGAAATTTATAATGATGCATTGAAGAATACACCTGTTCTGCTTGCCGGCAGCATTGTGCCTATGAGTAAAATATTAAGTGAGATTGCAGGAACAGCTCCGGTTGATAATGACGAGAAAGTGTGTGAATACACAGGCGAAGACATTTTATATGTACTCACCAATTCTTCAAGGGTAAATGGTGCCGCATGTATATTATATGATAATCTTCTTAAAAAATTTGCGAATGATGTACATTCTGATTTATACATACTTCCGTCATCTGTTCATGAGGTCATTATTGTTCCTAAAAAGAATGCATTTGATAAATCTGAACTTGCAGATATGGTAAGGGAAGTGAATGAACAGGGAGTTTCGCAGGATGAGATTCTGTCTGATAATGTGTATGAATATAACAGAAAGAATGGACTTATTACAATGTGATAAAAATAGTAGAAACAGATATTAAATAAAGACAGTATGTGCATGATGGGGGTCGAACCCACGGCCTTTCGCTCCGGAGGCGAACGCTCTATCCACTGAGCTACATGCACATGCTGTATTATTTTACATTATAAAAACAAAAAAAGCAAGATGGTTGAAATGACGAAATGATTTTGTTAAAATTATATTATTTATTAATAACAGGAATGAAAGCATATGGATGATGGAGTAAGAATTAATAAGTTCCTCGGTTCGGCAGGATATTGTTCGAGAAGAGAAGCGGACAGGCTTGTCGGTGAGGGACGTGTTTTTATAGATGGAAATATGGCAGATATGGGAAGCCGTGTTATGCCGGGACAGAAGGTATATGTTGATGGTAAGGCAGTTGTTCCGGAAGAAGAAAATATACTTATAGCAGTGAATAAACCAAGAGGAATAGTATGCACCACAACTGATAAACAGGGGGCTAATAATATAGTTGATTTTCTTGGATGTGACAAAAGAATTTACCCTGTCGGAAGACTTGACAAAGATTCAGAAGGCCTGCTTTTAATGACTAATGATGGTGAACTGATGAATAATATTCTCACGGGGAAAAATGAGCATGAGAAAGAATATATAGTTGAGGTAGATAAAAATCTTTCAGATGATTTTGAATGCAGAATGTCAGAACCGATGTATTTAAAAGAACTTGATAAAACGACAAGACCGTGCCGTGTTATTAAGGCAGGGAAAAAAACATTCAGGATAATTTTAAAACAGGGATTAAACAGACAGATAAGACGCATGTGTTCCAATCTTGGATATAAAGTCGTAAAATTGAAAAGAATAAGAATAATGAATATAGAACTGAATGATTTGCCAGCCGGTGCAACAAGAAAAATTGAAGGCAGCGAATATGAAAAATTAATGAATCTTATCAATAAGAAATAAGGACAGAAAGTGGTAACGGAAATGACGGATTTGGAAAGAATTAAAGAGCTTGTAAGCATATTAAACAAGGCAGGAAAAAGTTATTATTCAGAAGGCGTTGAGATAATGAGCAACTTTGAATATGATAAGCTTTATGACGAACTTGTAAAACTTGAAGAAAAAACTAAGATTGTTCTTTCGGACAGCCCTACTGTTAATGTTGGATATGAAACGCTCAGTGAGCTTCCAAAGGAAAGACATGACAGTCCTATGTTAAGCCTTGATAAGACAAAAAATCCCGACGAGCTGGTGGACTGGCTTGGAAGCCAGAGAGGTCTGTTATCATGGAAACTTGACGGGCTTACTATAGTCCTGACATATGAAAATGGCGAACTTTTAAAAGCTGTAACAAGAGGAAATGGCGAAGTTGGGGAAATTATTACACAGAATGCAAAAGTATTTAAAAATGTTCCGTTGTCAATTCCTTTTAAAGGCAGACTTGTTATAAGAGGAGAGGCAATTATAACTTATTCTGACTTTGAAAAAATCAATGAAAAGATTCCTGAGATAGATGCAAAATATAAGAATCCAAGAAATCTTTGCAGCGGTTCAGTACGCCAGCTTAATAATAAGATTACTGAAGAAAGAAATGTAAGATTTTTTGCATTTTCGCTTGTTTCTGCAGATGGACAGGATTTTAAGAATTCAAGGAAAGTACAGTTTGAATGGCTTAAAGAACAGGGATTTTCTGTAGTTGAATACAAAGAAGTTACATCAGAAAATCTCAAAGACACAATTATGTGGTTTGAAGATAAGATAAAAGATAATGATTTTCCATCAGACGGACTTGTAATATTGTATGATGATATCGCATATGGCGATTCACTTGGAAGAACGGCTAAGTTTCCACGTAATTCAATGGCATTTAAGTGGACTGATGAGACAGCCGTAACACATCTTAGAAAGATTGAATGGAGTGCGTCAAGGACAGGGCTGATAAATCCTATAGCGGTATTTGATACGGTTGAGCTTGAGGGCACAAAAGTTTCAAGGGCAAGTGTTCATAATATAAGCATTATGGAAGGCTTACAGCTTGGAATAGGTGATGAGATAAGTGTCTTTAAAGCTAATATGATTATTCCGCAGATAGCAGATAATTTTACAAGAAGCGGCAATGTTGAGATTCCTTTGGAGTGTCCTGTCTGTAAAGGAAAGACACAAATAAAGCAGATTAATGATGTCAAATCACTGTATTGTATGAATGAAGAATGTCAGGCAAAGCATGTAAAGAGATTTGCACATTTTGTTTCAAGGGATGCAATGAATATTGACGGACTTTCAGAGGCTACACTTGAGAAATTTATCCAGAATGGTCTTATAAAAGATTTTACGGATTTATATCATCTTGACAGATATAAGGACATAATATCAGGCATGGAAGGATTTGGTGAAAAGTCGTGTGAAAATATTCTTAATGCTGTTGAACAGTCAAGAAAGACAATTATGGCAAAGGTTATATACAGTCTCGGAATTCCGGGAATAGGACTTTCAAATGCCAAGATGATTGTAAAAGCAATTGGTTCAGATAAAGAACAGCTTACGACAGCAGACCGTCCGGCACTTGAAGCTGTAAAAGGTGTAGGAGCTGTACTTGCTGATGCATTTGTTTCCTATTTTGAAAATGAGAATAACAGGGCATTATTTGAAAAGTTATTAAAAGAGCTGGATATTGAAAAAGAAGAAGATAATAATTCTGAAAATGCAGATGCTCTTGAAGGTAAAGTTTTTGTTATAACGGGTTCACTAAGTCATTTTAATAACAGAAATGAATTAAAAGACCTGATAGAATCAATGGGTGGAAAGGTCACAGGGTCTGTTACAGGTAATACAAGTTATCTCATTAATAATGATGTAACATCTACATCATCAAAGAATAAAAATGCATCAAAGCTTGGAATACCGATTATAAGTGAAGAAGAATTCCTCGATATTGCAGGCAGAAAAGATTTGATGTAATATACAGGTGTTATTAAATTTAGAAAAATTATGTTTACAGATTATATAAATTGATTTGGGAAAGGCGGAGGTTATGCCAATCAGGATACAGAGTGATTTGCCGGCAAAGGCGGAACTTGAGGATGAAAATATATTTGTCATGGATGAGAACAGGGCTCTTTCACAGGATTTCAGAGAGCTTAGAATAGTGATTCTTAATCTCATGCCTATAAAACAGGATACAGAGCTTCAGCTCTTAAGAGGACTTTCTAATACACCTCTTCAGATAGATGTGACATTTCTACAGATGGAGAGCCATGTTTCTAAGAATACGTCAGTTTCACATTTAAAAAAGTTTTATGTTACATTTCCGGAGATAATGAGAAAGAAATTTGATGGAATGATTATAACAGGTGCACCGGTTGAGAAGATGGATTTTGAGCAGGTAGATTACTGGGATGAGCTTACAAGAATTATGGAGTGGTCAAAGACTCATGTAACATCAACGCTTCATATATGCTGGGGTGCACAGGCAGGATTGTATTATCATTATGGAGTTAAGAAAGTGCTTCTGGATAAGAAACTTTCAGGTGTTTACAGACATCATGTAATGAATAAACGTGAACCGCTTGTACGCGGTTTTGATGATTTTTTCATGGCACCTCATTCGAGATATACAGAAGCCTGCCGTGAAGATATACTTTCTAATCCAAATCTTAAAGTACTTGCGGATTCCAAAGAAGCCGGAATTTATATTGTTATGGAAAAAGAAGGAAAACAGATATTTGTTATGGGACATCCGGAATATGACCGTGTAACACTTGATGGTGAGTATAAGCGTGATATTGAAAAAGGATTAGATATTGAACTCCCGGTTAATTATTATCCTGATGATGACTGTAACCGCAGGCCGGTTCTTTCATGGAGAAGCCATGCGAATAATCTTTATACGAATTGGCTTAATTATTATGTTTATCAGATAACTCCGTATAATCTTGATTAAAACCGTGATAAATGCGGTGTTTAGTGCGGCTTTCTAAATTGCAAAAGCAAAACACTTACACCACAAAAATCCACGTATTTCTATGTATTTCAATGGCAAAATGGTGTAAAAATGGTGTACGGAAATTTTGATGGTGTACGGATAAAAACAATTAAATAAAAGAGTTATTGCGTGATGTAAATATGAGAAGAACTTGAGAATGTTCTTCTCTTTTTTTATGTCAAAATATAATCAGAAAGAGAGGTAGTGCAAATGTTTTCTGATGAAGTTAGAGAAAAAATCTTGAGCAAAGAAGAATTACAGAAGCTTGACTTAGTAACATTATCTCTTGTTATCCACGCAATCGAGGAAGTTTTAGAGGAGGCAGACAATGAACAATCCTTATCAGACACCTATAATGAATAATTATTTACCACAATATGGAGCATATCAATACAACCCTATGGCAAATATGCAGAGATTCCAGTCACAGGAACAGATACAGTCACAAATCCAACAACCTGTGCCACAGCAGATAGCAGGCATTAACGGAAGAATAGTACAGGCAGTTGAAAATATTAATGCTAATGAAGTACCTATGGATGGCTCAATGGCATTTTCCCCGAAGCAGGATATGTCGGAGATTTATGTTAAGGGCTGGAATGCTGATGGAACAATTAAGACGATTGTGTATAAGCCTTATACAGTCCCTAAAGATAATCAGGCAGTAAATTCTATGGCTAATACAGAAAACGCTAAATTTACCCTATCAGACGAAAGCACACAGCTATTTTTGAATAAGTTTGAGGAATTATCAGAGAAGATAGGGCAGTTAGAAGATAGATTTGATAAATCTTTAGGAACGCAGAGAAAATCTTCGAGAACTCAAAGCAAGGGCGGTGATGAAGAATGAACCCAATTAACATTTTTCAGATGATGAAAGCTGGTCCGCAACAGTTTATACAGCAGATGATGGGAAATAATCAAATTATGAGCAATCCTATGATGAAAAACACTATGCAGATGGCACAGCAGGGTAATATGCAAGGCATAGAGCAGATGGCTAGAAATTTATGCAAGGAAAAGGGATTAAATGCAGATGATGTATTTAATCAGATAAAAAGCAGATTTGGTAATTAGTAGCATATTAGATGTCTTTGCAAACTACCTAGGTGACATCTTTATGAATATATTTTTAGGAGGTAACAATATGTTTTCAAACTCAAATTGTGCCAGCGTACCATTAGTCGCTAATATTGACGGCAACGGCAATAACGGCGGATGGGCTGATGGTGGATGGCTTTGGATAATCGTTGTATTTGCCTTACTCTTTGGATGGGGCAATGGCGGTTTTGGCGGTTTTGGTGGCAACAATGGCGGTGGCTATGTTGCGACAGCGGCTACACAGGCTGATATTCAGAGAGGATTTGATAATTCAGCAGTTATCAGCAAGTTAGACGGCATTTCAAACGGCTTATGTGATGGCTTCTATGCTATGAACAATAGTATGCTCACAGGTTTTAATGGTATTAACACAAATATCATGCAGACTGGCTATGGCATACAGCAGGCTATTATGGTTATGCGTATGGCTGTGGTTGCAACACCGGCTGTAACTGCTAAAACTGAATAATTGAGTATCTTAATTGAGTTTAACTCGATTATGTCTGCTAAGCAGTATTACTTACAAACACAAAGGGCAGGCTATAATGTTTGCCCTTATTTTTATGAAAGAGAGGTAAAAATAATGGAAATAACAGGAATTGCATTACAAACAGTTGCCGCCGGAGAAGATGTGGCATTTACAGAAACACCGGTATGCGGAACTAAATGCATAGTCCACAGACAAGGAAGTGGAATCATTAAGTTAAGAGGTATTACAAATCAGTGTAGAGCAAGATTTTTAGTATCTTATAGTGGGAACATTCAGATACCTACAGGTGGTACAGTTGGAGCTATTTCACTTGCCATTGCAGTAGACGGAGAGCCTTTACAGTCGACACGAATGATTGTAACACCAGCCGCAGTTGAGAATTTCTTTAATGTATCAGCACAGGCATATGTTGATGTACCTTGTGGCTGTTGCAGTACTGTAGCGGTGCAGAATACATCTACACAGGCTATTGAAGTCCAGAACAGTAATTTGATTGCAGTAAGGGAGGCTTGATATTATGCATAAATGGGCTAAACAGATTATGGAATGTGTCAAGGCTAAAGTTGAAGCAATCGGATTAGATAGCTTTGAGGGGCAGAACCTTGACGATTTAAAGGATTTTACAGAAATAGCGAAGAACATAGCTTGCTTTGACAAGGATTACAGAATTGTTGAAGCTATGGAAAAGTCAGAAGATAATGAGGATATCATGCGTATGCTTGAACAGTACGAAGATTATCCAGACAGAAGATACTACGACCACTACCGCTATGCTAAGACGAATTGGCAAACGCAATGCAAAGGACACAAGGAATTGCAGAGGACTTAGATACAAGTGGCGTTGCGGCGGCAACTGACCTTGAATATCAAGTAAGGGAACTTGAAAAAGCTGTAAAATCTAACGAAGATTCTTATAACAATGCTAAAGATGAATGGATTAGAGCTACGAACGACATGGAATATTGTTCAAACGAAATGACAAGCACCATGTCAAGCAACACTCAAAAAACGCATGATGAAATGATTAATACGTTTGAAAATGTAAAAAATGAAATTGCTACAAGGCTTGGAATTATTGGCAGTGATACTGAAAACACATTTTCAAAAATGGGAAATATTGGTGCTAATGCAGGAAAATCGCTAAGTGACAATTTTGCAAATAATATTAATAATATACCATATGCGGCAGTAAGAGCTTTTCAAGGTATTGTCAATGGTGTAAATGCAGGAAGCATTGGAGAAGATACCGGAATTCAATTGATGAACTCTTTGGAAGACACAATCAATAATAATGCTTGGCGAATTAGAAACAGTTTGTCTAACAGTTTTACAAGTAAATTTACAGGTGAAGTTTTAGATAGTGACGGCAATGTTTCTGCAAGTGCTTTTCATATTAAAATTGCACCTAAATATGCAACAGGCGGTTTCCCAGAGGACGGGCTTTTCTTTGCTAACCATAATGAAATGGTTGGTAAATTCAGTAATGGTAAGACAGCAGTCGCAAATAACGAACAGATAACGCAAGGCATTAAGCAAGCTGTTATTGAGGGCATGTCAGAAGTATTTGCTAATGCAAATATAGGACAGCAAAACGGAAACATTGTTGTACAGATTGACGGACAGGAAGTGTTCAGAACAACACAGAGATATGCCAATCAATACACAAATATGACAGGTCAAGCGGCTTTTCCATATTAATTGACAAAAACATTATAAAAAGATATATTAAAGGCACAAAAGATAAGGAGACTAACTATTAAAAGTCAAGCCCTAAAATGATATTTTTTGAATAAAGTACAGAAATGTATTTTTAGATATATTTTGAACTCAGTTAGAGTTCTTTGAACCTTGAAAACTGCATGACAAAAAAAGCATCGTTATAGGTGCTCAAAAAAAACAGTATTGAATTAGAAAGACTTAAGAGGCTTTGATGTATTGCTGATTTGTTTTTTCCAGATGATAAATTACTCGAATCAGCTTTTTTACAGCATGTGATATGGCAACATTGTAATGCTTGCCTTCTGCTCGTTTTTTAGCAAGATAAGCTGTAAATGTTGGATCCCAGTGGCAGACATACTTAGCTGCATTGTACAGAGCATATCGAAGGTATCTGGAACCACGTTTTTCCATATGTGCGTAAGCACCATACAGATGTCCAGATTGATATGTAGATGGCGAAAAACCGGCATAAGCTAAGATTTTATCAGGAGAATCAAAACGGCTGAAATCACCAATCTCAGCAATAATCATTGCACCCATGCGATAGTTGATACCTGGAATACTGAGAATTGGAGAATTAATTTCATCCATGATGATTTTGATTTCATTTTCGATTTCATCAATCTCTGAATCAAGTTCCTTAATCAACTTGATGGTGTGCTTCAGCTCCAGTGACTTTGCAGGCATATTTGAGCCGATAGAAGTTCTGGCAGCGTCTCTAAATGTAATGGCAGTATCTTTACTATATCGACCTTTAGAAGCTTCTGAAAGAAGATTTGTAAGTCTGGTAAGATGAGCGTTAGCAACTTGTTTAGCACCGGGAAATTCGGAAAGCAATGCATAAACAGATGCCATATGAAGTGTTGGAACAAGTTTTTCTAATTCAGGAAATAAGATACAGATCAGTCTTGAAACGGAAGACTTTAGCTTGGCACGTTCTTTTACTTTATCAAAACGATAACGAGTTAATGACTTTAGTTCTTCATTGTGATAAGATATGTCTGAGTAGGACTTTAAGTTCACATCAGACATTAGAATAGAAGCAATCGTGCGGGCATCTACTTTATCCGTTTTCGTCTGTCTAAGGCTTAGACTTTTTCTGTATAGATTTGTATGTAACGGATTGATAACATAGGTGGGCAAACCTTTATCAATGAGATATCCTAAAAGATTGTAACTGTAGTGTCCTGTGGCTTCCAGCCCTACTTTTACTTTAGTTATATCTTTCATAACGGTTTCAATCTTTTGATAAAGATCATTGAAACCATCTAGGTTATTGGTGATGGTAAAAGCTTTAAATAACACTTCTCCATCAGAGTTGGTGATAAAGCAATCA
>OLGH01000587.1_pt1 | contig 43250 bp, 38 predicted proteins | sample 1604851 | NCBI WGS metagenome assembly OLGH01 (sample SAMEA3888894, study PRJEB22519) | human gut metagenome | biome: human gut; feature: human-associated habitat; material: faeces | place: Denmark | collected 2010 | reverse complement strand
CCGAGAGGTTCTTATATTTACCACAAATATTGCCTCCGAGAGGTTCTTATATTTACCACCTGTTTCTTTGGCTATATCCTCGTCTGTTGCAGCTGGAAGAATCATATTGACACCTGGAATATTCTTAAGGTAAGGACGCAGCATACTGCCTATACCTCCAACATTCATCTTTATAAGCAATGCAAATATAGCAAGCCATACGATAATAACAGCAAGTACAATAAGTATATTAAGGAACTTATTGCCACCAGCACTTTCAGATTCTTCACCCATGTCTAAGTCATTATCAATATCTAATTCTTCCTTGGATTTCTTCTTTGCCATAATAATCTGTTCTCCATATTAATTCATCTGTGTTTTCTATAATACTCTATTATAGTTATCATAACAATCACACATCATCTTCTCTATTATTATAATTGAAACTTACAACTTCATCAATCTCTTTCATTTCCTGGGCGTTTAATTCATGTAAGAATTCTTCAAAAGCTTTTTCTTTCAACTTTTCCTGAACCTTTCTTTCTTTAACTGCCACCGTCAGCTTCATCATAGCTGTTTCTACATTCTTTTCAGCAAGTCTTACCCTTACAGCTTGGTTCTTTACCATATCCTCTGTTATCTCTATAGCCTCATTGCACCTTCTTATCTTTGCAATATCCAGCTTTCCAGAAGCTAATGCCTTAGCCTGCGCCTTATATGAATTTAAAGTATCAACTATGCTTCTCATCCTGTTTTCTTCATCATGAAGTGCACCTAACATCTGCGCATATTCTGTCTTAGCCTGTGTTTCCATACGCTCCTTTATGTTAAGCACATTCTGCATACTATATATAAACTTTGCCATTATCCATCTTTCTTTGATATACCTGTCTGTTTCTTAAGCAGAAGTTATTCTGATATCCATGATTATAAAGGCTTCACATCATTATCTTCTCTGTCCTGAAGGTGGACCTCCAAGTTTTAGCTTACCTGTTTCAAAATCATCATAATCTGCAAACAGTTCAATAAGCTCCTGTAGTTCTTCTTCAAATGAAAACTTTTCATCTGTCTGCTGCATAAGAAACCTGTTAACGGCATCTATCTTATATATGGCATAATCTATATTTCTGTTAGAACCACTCTTGTATGCTCCTATATTTATAAGATCCTCTGCTTCATTATAGGTTGCAAGAACTGTTTTCAATCTTCCTGCTGCCTTCTTATGTTCCTTTGTAACTATCTGGCTCATACATCTTGAGATGCTCTGAAGTACATCAATCGCCGGATAATGATTTTTATGTCCAAGCTTTCTTGATAACATGATGTGTCCATCAAGAATACTTCTTGCTGTATCAGTGATAGGCTCATTAAAATCATCTCCATCTACAAGCACTGTATAAAGTCCTGTTATTGAGCCCCTGTCTGACATACCAGCTCTTTCAAGAAGCTTAGGCATCTCACTATATACACTTGGCGGATAGCCCCTTGTTACTGGCGGCTCACCAGATGCAAGCCCAATCTCTCTTTGTGCCATAGAAAAACGTGTTAATGAATCCATCATAAGAAGAACATCTTTGCCCTGATCCCTGAAATACTCTGCTATAGCTGTCGCTGTCTTGGCAGCCTTGTTTCTTATAAGTGCAGGTTTATCTGATGTTGCAACAACAAGTACACTTCGTTTCATGCCTTCAGGACCTAAGTCTCTTTCTACGAACTCTCTTACCTCTCTGCCTCGCTCTCCTATAAGAGCGATAACATTGATATCTGCCTTTGTGTTTCTTGCAAACATACCTAACAACGTACTTTTTCCAACACCACTTCCAGCAAATATTCCTATTCTCTGTCCCTTACCTACTGTAAGCAGGCCATCGACTGCTTTAACACCGAGAGGAAGAACTTCACTTATTATTTCTCTTTCCATAGGATCTGGCGGTGCAGCCTCTACGGAATAACTATTATCCAGTGTAAGTTCTGCCCCATCTGTCGGGTTGCCAAGACCATCAAGTGTATGACCTAATATATCATCTCCTACTTTTACAGCAAGTGGACTTTCTGTATTCTCAACTATGCTTCCTGGCCCTATTCCGTCTACAACATCAAAAGGCATAAGAAGTACTCTTGAATCCTTAAAGCCAACCACCTCTGCATATAGCACCTGGCTTTTATCTGCTGAATATATTTTACACAGGTCGTTTAACTTAGCATCCGGTCCTATTGACTCAATAGTAAGTCCAACTATCTTTGTAACCTTTCCAAGCTTCTTATAGAAAGATTGCTCTGTTAAAGCATAATACTTATCTTTATTCAGAATTGACAACTTTCCTTCCTCCCTGTCTGAATCATTCAACTGATTTTTTATTGTGTACAACTTAGAAGTTTAATATCCCTGATAAGATTGTTAAGCTCAATATCCAGACTGCAGTCATATACACCAGTGTCACTCTCGATAATGCACTGATTCTTCTTCATGGCTGCATCTTCAACGATATCCATATTAACTTCCTTAGATACTGCACAGTATATTTTCCCCTGATTGTTTACAAGGAACCTGTAATCATCTGGCGAAACTCTTATAACGAATTCATTGCTTATATCCGAATTCTTCATAACTCCATTGATAAGACCAATGATAATCTCTTTGTTATCCTCAGCTACCGTATAAGTTATCTTTCTAAAAACCTCTGTAATAGTTTCTACCAGCTCAGGTTCTATTGCAGCCTTCAAGTCATTGTATTCTTTTTCAAGCTGTGCCTTTTTTTGCTCGTACTCCCTTTCAAGTGCTTCTGCCTTTGATTCATACTCTTCTCTGGCATTGCATGCACCCTGCTCATATCCTGTACGCTTAGCATCTTCTATTATTTTTCCAGCTTCCATATGTGCCTGTGCCAACACCTCATTAGCTTCATCTTTTATGCTTCTGGCCTGTTCATTAACCTCTTCTATAGCTGCTGCAAGCTGATTTTTAACATCATCCGGATTCTGTGAATCCACAGCTTCATTTTCATCTTCTGAACCTGTAAGAAGCTGTTCAACAACATCTGCCTTTAGTCCATTCACGAAGCCATCCGCATCAACATTACTATGGCTTTCTTTATCACTAACAATATTTTTAAGCTTAAGCTTTATAAGTTCATTATAGTCAATGATTCTTTCTTCGCTTATAAACGTAGTTCCTCTTTTTAACAGATTAGACAATTATTTCGTCACCTCCGCCTCTTGCTATTACGATTTCAGCTGAATCCTCAAGCTTTCTGATTATATTAACAATCTTCTGCTGTGCCTCTTCAACATCCTTCATACGTACAGGTCCCATATATTCCATATCTTCCTTTATCATTACAGCAAGACGCTTTGAAAGGTTATTAAGAATAACATTCTGTACTTCTTCTGTTGCTCCCTTAAGTGCAAGAGCAAGATCAGAGTTATCAACATCTCTAAGCACTCTCTGGATAGCTCTGTCGTCGAGTGAAAGAATATCCTCGAATACGATCTTCTTTCTGATCTCGTCTGCAAGCTCTGGCTCTTCAACCTCGAGTGTTTCCATGATATGTCTTTCTGTTCCTCTGTCAACAGAATTAAGGATTTCAACGATAGCATCAACACCACCAACAATCGTGTAATCCTGATTAACTAAGGATGCAAGCTTCTTCTCAAGTACCTTTTCAACCTGCTTGATAACATCAGGTGATGTTCTATCCATCTGGGCAATTCTGCGCGCTACATCTGCCTGCTTTTCAGGTGGCAGTGAAGATATAACAGCTGAAGCCTGTGCCGGAGGAAGATACGACAAAATCAAAGCTATAGTCTGAGGATGTTCATCCTGTATAAAGTTAAGCAGCTGCGATGAATCTGTCCTTCTGATGAATTCGAAAGGACGAACCTGAAGGCTTGCTGTAAGCTTTCCAATAACAGCTTTTGCTTTTTCTTCACCAAGAGATTTCTCAAGAAGCTCTTTAGCATATCCTATACCACCTTCTGCGATATACTGCTGGGCAAGACATACTTCATAGAACTCATTAAGCACCTGCTCTTTAGTTTGTGGAGATACACTGTTTGTATTGGCTATCTCAAGTGTAAGCTGTTCTATTTCTTCTTCTTTTAAATGTTTGAATATTTCTGCTGATTTTTCAGGACCAAGGGCTATAAGCAGTATCGCTGCTTTTTCAACCCCGTCCATGCCTTTTTCGCCATTGTTATTCTTTCGTGCCATATATGTACTCCCATATTATATTTATTACTGTTCTTAACTCCAGTCATCATTCAACCAGTTACGAAGCAGTAATGCAACTGCCTCTGGATTCTCATCAACAAACTTCTCGATTGCCTTTCTTGTTTCAGACTTCTCCTGAATATCAATATCATCAACAGAAGCCTGCTGGTTCTCTCTTGTTGAAGCAAGCATTTCTTCAACTGACAGCTCAGGTTCTTTTTCTTCAACAGTAAGTGGACGTGCACTTCTGATAATAACAAAGATAAGTATTCCAAGTATAGCTGCTGCTAAAGCAAGCTGAATCCAGAATGATGCCTTGCTTAAAATATTAGTTGCCTGCTTATCAATAAATGAATTCTTCTGATATGCCACAACAGATATATTAGCAGGATCAATACCTGTACCCTTTGATATAATATCTATCCATGTGTTATCTACTGTTATAGGAGAAGGCTCTGCATTCTGACTCTTGAAAGTATCCCAGTCAGTTCCATCAAGATATCCAAGCTTACCCGCCTGTTCTTCCTCATATGTCACATCCTGTATAAGTGTTACTGCAATAGAAGAGTTAGCCTTAACTATCGCACCAGGATCGGTATTAGTTGTTGTTACAAGCTCATTAGGAAGATAATCAAACTCATCAACTGTATACGTAGATGATGATGTTGTTCCATCTGTTATATCGTAAGTAGTTTCATTATTACTTGCAGTTCCAGGTGTTCCACTTGCACCGTTTGTTCCTGTTGATGCCTGCTGATATGAATGACTATAAAGTCCCTCATCTCTTCCATCCTGTGCTGTATACTCTTTAGCTATTTTGTTAACTGTATTCCAGTCCAGCTCATAGTTAAGTGTGATAACTGCATCATCATAAAGACCTGTTGCAAGTATATTTCTTAGCAGAGAGCTGCTTGTTGTAGCCTCTATCTGTGACTTATACTTTAACTTATCATTCATTCCAACACCTGATGTTGTACTGTTCCCTGATGCTCCGTTAAATAATGTATTTCCCTTGTTATCTATGATAGTAATGCTCTTAGTAGAGTCATTTCCAACTGCCATAGCAAGAAGTGCTGCCATACTCTCCGCTGTATCACCGCTTATCTCTTTAGTTGTAACAAGCTTTACTGCTACTGTTGCATCTGTTGCTGCCTGATAGAACGAGTTAGTCTTCTCAGGCATATTAATGGTAACAGAGGCTGTCTTGACCCCATCCATATCCTCAAGGTCTCCTGCCAGCTTAGTTTCAAGATAATGTGCATACTGCTTCGTGCTATCTGAATCTGTTGTTGTAAAGCTCCTCTTCATGGCATCTTCAAAAGTATAACCATCTGACTTAATATCCTGTGTTGCAAGTAACATCTTACATGCTGTAAGCTCTTTTTCATTTACGCTTACTACCATATTGTCTATTTTATACTTATGGTTATTCTCGGTAAGTATCGATGTTACTGAATTCATCTCTGTATAATCTTCACATGTTACAAGTACCTGATACTTAGGACGTGTAAGTACAACTGACAATATGCTTACTACAGCTATAAAAGCCACTATTGAACTTACTATTATTATTCTTTTCTTTACCGACCAGCTCTTCCAGATATCTAATAACTTCTGTGGAATCTGTTTTAATCTATCTGCCATTATTAACTCCTAAGTAATTATATCTGCATATTCATGATTTCTTTATATGCTTCTAATGCTTTATCTCTTATTGCAACTGTGTACTGCAATGCTATATTAGCCTTCTGCTGATACACTCCAAGCTCGTGTGTATTCGTCATATTGCCAAGTGCATAATCAACCTCAGCCTGTTGTGCCTGCTGGATATATGAATTCGTACTGTCTAAAAGACCTGATACTGAATTAAATACTGAATCAAATGTAGAATCTCCAGATGTATCTGTCTTTGTAACACTGTTGTTAGTTAAAAGATCTGATACTTTATTGATATAATCATTTCCAAGTGAATTAACTGCCGTTGTTAAATCCATGTTACAATTCCTCCGTGTATCTATATACATAAGTAAATCCATAAATAATACTTATGTTTCTATGCTTTGTTACTTATTAAGACTGTCCTATGGTAAGTCCCTTTGATGCCATACTCTTGCTGGCATTAAACGCTGATATATTAGCTTCATATGAACGTGACGCATCAATAAGATCTGTCATCTCCTGAACAACATTAACATTAGGATATGTAACATATCCATTCTCATCAGCATCTGGATGTGATGGATCATATACCATATTCATATCTTCTGTTGTGTCATCATATATAGAAGTAACCTTAACACCATTTCCTACTATGCCACCACTTGCTACTCTTAAAGCATCAGCAAATGTTCCTGCACTTCCCCTGTATCCAGATGAATATACAGAAGTTCCAACCCCTGCCTGTGCTGAGGTGAGTGTCTTTTCTGTAAACACAACTGACTTTTTAACATAAGGTGTTCCATCGCTTGTTCTTGTTGTGTTAGCGTTAGCTATATTCTGCGATATGACATCTGTTCTTAGCTGCTGTGCTGTCATTCCTGATGCACTTATATTAAATGCTGTAAACATCGACATAAGATTATTCTCCTTATCACTATACTACTTACTTAAGTACCGTCTTGAATCTCGAAAATTCATTATTCATGCTGTCAATAAGTGCATTATAATTAATCTGTTCTGATGCAAGTTCAACATTCTCTGTTGAAAGATCAACATTATTGCCATCAAGCCTGTATGATAAGGTTGAATTATCCGTGTAAGTTTTGATAGCAATATCATTATAATTGAGATTATTAACTCTGTTCGTAAGGGATGATGAACCTCCGTTGGTACGCGAAAGTGCAGATCTTAAATAAGTTGTAAAATCTACATCCTGTCTTTTATAGTTAGGTGTATCTACATTAGCTATATTGTTAGTTAATACTTCTTCTCTTGTCCAGCTGGCATCTGCTGCCGCTTTTAATACATTAACGAATCCAAACATTCCTGAACTCATATATACCCCTTTCCAAACAATGGATATAAATAGTTTTATTCACATAGTTTCTGTTTATTATATCACGATTCGTAGCTTTGCTACTCGCCGCTGCTATCGCAGCTATCGCGATCGTCATTCGCCAGAAATCTGCAAGCAGCTTTCTGGCTCTCTTGCGCTCATTATAATCATAAACATAATGATACTACTATCATTATAAATATTTTCGACAAAAAAACAAGCTATTTTTGTCTATTTATTCCATTTTTAATAGTATTCATGACAAACATTATTATTTTCCCTTAAAATAATTAATGGGAGGGCATATATATCACATGCTCTCCCTTATGCATAACTAAATTATACTTTGTAAACAATCCTGCAAAAGACTATTCATCATACTTTGAAAGTTCATCAAACACATATTCGTTAATAACTTTAATATATGTTCCCTTCATGCCAGATGATTTACAATCTATAACTCCGGCACTTTCAAACTTTCTTAACGCATTAACTATTACAGATCTTGTTATTCCAACATTATCTGCAATCTTACTAGCAACAAGAGTACCCTCGTTTCCGTTAAGTTCTTTAAAAATATTCTTAATAGCATCTAGCTCAGATGTCGATAATGTGTCTATAGCTGATCTTACTATCTTCTTCTTTCTGACTTCTTCTGCATTCTCTTCGTTAACAGAACGCATCATCTCAAGTCCTACAACTGTTGTTCCATATTCGCTAAGGATAATATCATCTATCTCGTATGAACTATCACTCTTATACATAAATAATGTACCAAGTCTTTCGCCAGCTATCTCAACTGGTGCAATCAAAGCCTGAAACTTCTTAACATTCTCAATAGTAAATCCTAACGTAGACAGATTAACATTCTCTTTAGTTGATAATACGCTTAATAATCTCTCGTTAAGCATCTCATCCACAAACCCACCAACTTTGTCATAGACAAGCTCATTAATCACTTCGACGCCAGCATAATAACCAGTACCAAGGACCTTTCCCTTCTTACTTATGACAAGGATATTGGATTCGAGTATACTACTTAAGACATTGCACATATCGTTAAAATCAACTCTTGCTGAATGATTATTATGCAATAACTTGTTAATCTTTCTGGTCTTATCCAAAAGCTGTACACTCATCATACATTCCTCCATATACATAATTACACCGATAAATATCTGTATAAGAGAATACTATCACACAACTTTCAAATAATCAACATTTTTATTATATTTATCTGACAATTTCAATAAATTTCTTTCTAAAGTCACATAAAAGCTATATTAATGTGATATATAGAACCATTTATTTAACATTTTTCGTATCATCTAATATATAACCGCAGTTTTCATCACCGCACACAAGCTTGTTACCTTTAATAAGCATATAACCTCCACACTTAGGGCACTTCTTATCCGAAGGTCTCTGCCATGTCATGAAATCACATTCCGGATATCCTTCGCAGCCATAAAACATTCTGCCTTTTTTAGTCTTCTTAAGTATGATATCTTTACCACACTTAGGACACTTTACTCCTATCTTTTCAAGATATGGCTTAGTATTATGACACTCAGGAAATCCTGGACACCCAAGGAACTTACCATGAGGGCCATACTTTATAACCATGTTACGTCCACATTTATCACATATAACATCAGTTACCTCATCTTCTATCTTTACATTCTCAAGTTCCTTTTCCGCACTATCAACTGATTCTTTAAGGTCTGGATAAAAATTCTTAATAATCTCTTTCCACTTCACATCACCATCTGCCACACCATCAAGAAGCGATTCCATATTAGCTGTAAAATTAACATCTACTATCTGTGGAAATGCCTTTATCATGGCATCATCGACAGCTCTTCCAAGCTCTGTAACATAAAGATTCTTCTGTTCCTTTGCTATATAATGTCTTGCTATGATAGTTGATATAGTAGGCGCATAAGTACTTGGACGTCCTATTCCAAGTTCTTCAAGAGCCTTAACAAGTGATGCTTCTGTAAAATGCGCTGGTGGCTGTGTAAAATGCTGTACTCCCTCCACACCTTCAAGTGTGAGCTGCGAATTCTCATCTATACCCTTTACAAGTGCGTTAGGTTCATCTTTATCATCATCACTTCTATATACAGACATAAAGCCATCAAACGTAATCTTAGAAGCCGCTATGCTGAATCTATAATCTCCAGCCGCTATCTTAACAGATGTTGTTTCATATATCGCTTCTGCCATCTGGCTTGCCGTGAATCTTTTCCATATAAGCTGATATAATCTGAACTGGTCTCTGGATAATGAATCTTTTATCATAACAGGTGTAAGTGCTATATCAGTAGGTCTAATAGCTTCATGTGCATCCTGTATTTTCTTATCATCTTTTTTTCTTAAGCCACTATGTGGAAGATACTTTTCACCATAATTAGCAGCTATATACTGTTCTGATGCTTCCTTTGCCTCATCAGCAACTCTTGTGGAATCTGTTCTTAAGTAAGTAATAACACCTATAGTTCCTCTTCCATCTACATCAACACCTTCATATAACTGCTGTGCTATTCTCATAGTCTTGGCTGTCGCAAAGTTAAGAGTCTTTGAAGCCTCCTGCTGGAGAGTACTTGTTGTAAAAGGAAGTGGTGCTTTTTTAACTTTCTCACCTTTTTTAATACTATCAACTGCAAATGTGCTGTTTTCCACTTCTTTTTTTATAGTTTCCATCTGTTCTTTGTTTTTTATGTCAATTTTTCCGTTGACATCTCCATGGAATCTTGCAACTATAGGCTTCTTTTCGCCTTTAACCTTAAGTGTTGCATCCATAGTCCAGTATTCATCTGGAATAAATGCATCTATCTCGTTTTCTCTGTCACATATTATTCTTAAAGCTACTGACTGGACTCGTCCAGCACTAAGTCCTCTCTTTATCTTTGCCCATAACACAGGACTTATGCTGTATCCTACTACTCTGTCAAGTACTCTTCTTGCCTGCTGTGCATCAACAAGATTCATATCTATCTTTCTGGCATCCTTGATGGCTGCCTTGACTGCACTCTTTGTGATCTCGTTAAATGTTATTCTGTATATATCCTTATCCTCTAACTTTAACGCCTTTGAAAGATGCCATGAAATAGCCTCTCCCTCACGGTCGGGATCGGTTGCAAGATACACCTTGTCAGCTTTTTTTACTTCTTTTCTAAGTGCTGCAAGAATCTCTCCTTTTCCTCTTATAGTGATATACTTTGGCTCGAAATCATGCTCTACATCAACACCCATCTGACTCTTAGGCAGATCCCTTACATGTCCCTGTGACGCCATTACTTCATAATTCGAACCTAAAAACTTCTTGATTGTCTTTACCTTTGCTGGTGATTCCACTATAACAAGATACTTTGCCATTAAACTAACTCCTTAGATATGATTAAATGTTTAGATTACAGGGTCAAAACATATTTTCTGACTAATGTCTGGTATTTATAATTATTGCTTCTATACGTATATCCTTGCATAGCAATTATCAGCAACCTCTTCTATCTTTCCCTCAAGTTCCAGCTCAACCAGTGCATTACTTGTTTCCTGCAATGATAATCCGGTTTTTTCTATAAGTTCATTTAACCCCACCGGATATAAATCCACACAACTATACAACATATTTTTAGGTGTTGCAAGTTTAAATTCATGTACAGAATTCACATTTTGCTCGTATTCCGGTATACTGTTTGTGGATTTTTCTTCTGTTTTATTACATATCGTTTCGTTTTCTTCTGTTTTCATACCTATACAAGATTCACCACTCCTGCTCGATTTATAATCATAGATATTCCTGTAATCATCTAACTTTCTTCTTATTTCTTCTATTTCTAATATATCTTCGGGCCTTGTTATGACGGCTGCTCCAAGCTTTATTAAATCGTTGCAGCCTTCACTTAAGCTGTCCCCTATTCTTCCAGGAACTACCATAACCTCCTTATTCTGTTCAAGTGCTGCATCAACAGTTATAAGTGAACCACTCTTTTTTCTTGCTTCTACAACTATAACAACATCTGACAAGCCACTTATAATCCTGTTTCTTACCGGAAACTGTCCTGCATGCGGTGCGGTCCCAACTGGATATTCTGATACAATACAGCCTTTTTCTTTCATCTGTGTAAAAAGCTCTATATTCTGTCTTGGATAACATATATCAACCCCGCACCCAAGTACACCACACGTATATCCATCGGCCTTAAAAGCCCCCATATGTGCCGCTCCATCTATTCCCCTTGCCAACCCGCTTATAACCTGTATTCCCATCTTTGCAAAGCTTTTTGCAAACACGCCAGCCACATTATATCCATAAGTTGTATTCTGCCTTGAACCTACGATTGCAACTGATGGTTTCTTATCATCTGGCAGCTTTCCATAATAATACAGACATAAAGGATAATCATATATATGTAACAGCCTTTGTGGGTAATCTTCCTTTCCTGGATACGTAAAATGTATTCCTTTCTTTCTGATACTGATAAATTCTTCATATATCATATTATCTTTTTTAGAATCAGATATATACATAAGTTCTTTATCACTCAGTGATCCCAGACCTCTTAGAACTTCCACATCTGCTTTGTATACATGTTCTGGTGATTCAAATACCATTAGCAGCTGCCTTAGCTTAGTCTTTCCTATACGTGGTATGTTGCAGAACCAGTACCAGTAATAATCTTCGAGATATGAAGATATAGCCTTATTTTTACTCATTATATATTTTCCCTCGCATTATAAAAAATATTTACATGTCAGTTTCTTATATTACACTTCGTTCTTTTTATAAATAAGTGCTTCTGTTATATGTTCACTTAATATATTCTCACTGCCTGCCAGATCTGCTATTGTCCTTGCAGTTTTAAGTACTTTCCCATATCCTCTTGCTGACATGGATAACTTCTTATACATAGACTCCATAATCTTTGAGGATTCTTCATCAAGCCTGCAATATTTCTTTATTTCACGCATATTCATCTGTGAATTATAATCTGTTACAGAATCTTTAAACCTTTCCTGTTGTATAAGCCTTACCTTCTCAACCTGCTCTTTCATATATGCTGAACTGTATACAGCACTGCTGTCTTTTGCACCAGTTATATCCTCATATGTCACTTCATCGACTTTTATACATATATCAAATCTATCCCACATAGGATTGCTTATACGCCCTATATACCTTCTGATATCATACTCTGAACAGTGACAGCGGTTTCTATCGGGATAGTAACCACATTTGCAAGGATTAATAGCAGCAGCAAGCATAAATTCCGCTGGATATGTATACGCAGCATTAAGCCTTACAACTGTTATCTTCTTATCCTCAAGCGGTTGTCGTAAAGACTCCATAAGCTCTGGTCTGAATTCCGTCATTTCATCTAAAAACAGTACACCCGAACCTGATAGCGTTATCTCTCCTGGCCTTGGTATCCTTCCACCACCAAGCATAGCAGCCGCCGTTATAGTATGATGTGGACTTCTGAATGGTCTTCTAGTTATAAGTCCCTTTTCTGCATCAAGTTTTCCTGCAACACTGTATATTTTAGTAACCTTCAGCTTCTCTTCATCTGTCATATCAGGTAATATAGTAGGAATCCTTTTAGCAAGCATGGTTTTGCCACTTCCAGGTGGACCAACATACATAATATTATGCATTCCTGCTGCTGCAATAAGAGTTGCTCTTTTCGCACTATACTGACCTCTTATATCAAGATAATCTTCCTCTTCGTTTAAACTGTCAGCTAATATAACACCTTCAGAAATCACTCCATCAGATTTAACTTCTTTAGATTCAGCTTCATATTTTTTATTAAAATCATCACTGGGATTATTGGCTGAAACGCCATCTAGACTATTATTAATAAGTATATCCTGTACATCCTTTAAGCTCTCTGCACCATATAACCGTATTCCTTGTGCTATGCTGCCCTCTTTTAGATTATCCTTAGGAATAATACATAGCTTTATACCAGCTTCTTTTGCTGCACATACTATAGGAAGCACTCCATTGACAGGATTGACTGTTCCATCAAGACTTAATTCTCCAAGCACAAGCGTGTCTTTAACCTTTTCCTCTTCTATGATTCCGTTTGATACGAGAATGCCTATCGCTATAGGAAGATCAAACCCTGTTCCTTCTTTTCTTATATCTGCCGGCGAAATATTAACCACTATACGCTGCGGCGGTAATTCAACTCCAGTATTCTTTATGGCTATCCTTACCCTGTCTCTTGCCTCTTTAACCTCCGTACCAAGATATCCACTCATATCAAATGTTGGAAGTCCACTTCCTACATCAGTCTCAACACTTACTATACGGGCATCTATACCACACAACGCTGCAGTTGTTATACTGCTAAACAATACATTACACCCTCTTTCTTAACTTTTGCACTTTTCATCTGTGTTTTTCTTATAAATAACTTGCACCTTTCATAGCACACTGAAACAAACTTATAAGCCAAGCATCTTACGATATCTTACTTTATCCTCATCAGTTATATCAAGCGTATCCATAGCTTCTTCTGCAGTCTGGTCAAGCTTTTTCATTAAAGTTCTTATACTGTCAAGTCTGGCTTCATCCTTTCCTTCTATCCTGCCCTCGCGCTGTCCTTCTATTCGTCCTTCACGCTGTCCTTCTATTCGTCCTTCACGCTGTCCTTCGCGCCTGCCTCCTTCTAAGAACTCTTTCATTGCATTGCACATCTCCATATTAACTACCTTATCCTTTCTGCCATGATATGCATATTTATATACTATATATATCATAAAAATATTAATATTGCAAGTATTGTTTTACTTTTTATAAACACTTTATACTTTTACAAACACAATAAAAACAGACTACAATCTACTGCCTATACAGTAAATCATAGTCTGCTCTATCGCCTGCAATTTTTAATGTCCTAATTCAACTTAAACAAATCTCTCCTTACAACTCTTATAACAGCCTTTCCAGTTCCTCCCTTGGAATCAGATACCTGCATTCCAAGATATATAACACCTTTATCTGCCAGCTCATCACACATATTTTTATATATCTGTGTACTTTCTGATGTGAGATTAACATTTGTATCTGATGAAGCTGTTGCACTCTTATACACAAGACTCGCCAGCCTTGTATATTCACCTGACTTGTTGAATCTGGCCGACATAAGTTTTTCACTTATGCCATTATATATATTATATCCGCCATTTAAACCTTCTGTCACCTTATCAAATGTCTGAATAACAACATCTTTGTCTGCGTTATTCTTAGTATAATTACCATCTTTATCCTTATCCCAGTAAAATACACCTGATGACATCAGAGCACTTGTGTCTGAACCCATATCTATATCAGTTGCAACAAATTGTATATCTGGTATAGAACCGTCAAGTGAATACATTTCATATATGCCATCATCAGTCATCACGGCATTCTCAATCTTAATCTGAGGTGCATTATTTCCAGAGTTAATAGACCATATAATAGTATTAACAAAGAGTTTAAGTTCATCTTCACTTATGGCCTTACTCATAGTAGAATGTCCTGCACCAGAATAAGTAACATTGCCCTTAGAATAAATATAATAATTATTGGCCGCATCATTTCCAGTTACTGAAAAATAATCACTCTCACTATATTTAGATGTTCCCTGTCCTAATGTATACCATACAACCACATCTCCGCCGCTGTCTATACTGCTTGCTGTATCATCCTGCTTTTCAAGGTCAAGAAGATAATACTGTGCATGTGTTTCTGCTACATTCAGATTATCTGGTATCGTATATGGATAAGAGGTAATCTGTCCATCATTAATCTTATTAACAGCATTGGTACGAAGCGATGAAACCGTTCTTTCCGTTCTATGATTATATTTGTATATATAATTATTATCATTTTTATAATCATAGCCTGGCAATACGCCATATCTTGTAACTATTGTATTGGTGTATCCCTGCTGGTAAGACAGATTTTCTTTAGCCTGTCCGACCGTAACATGATACATATCCATACCAACTATGTTTCTGAACGCAGTTGTGAACATATAGCCCTTTGATATCTTGTCATCAATCATTATCGGAACTGCTCTTCTTATATCGGAATCATCTCCTTCAAATAAGCTTTCAGTTTCATCAGTATTCTCATCCGTATATGAATACTGTCCGATAGTATCATGAGTCATAAGTACAGCCTTGCCACTTTCTATATAATCACGCAGATTAGCCAGAGCATGTGTGTTCGTAATATTGTCAAATGCATCTGCAAAGCCAAGAACAACAATAGTATAATCCTTTAGCAGATCTTCTCCATCTTTATTAAGGCTTGTTCCTGCTGTATACCTGCTGTTTTTATACCAGTCATTACCTTTGTTATCACCTTCACACAACTCCTTAACAGTTACAATATCAACATCCTTTTTATTTATTCTTAATCCAGTTGTGCCACTTGCATCATTAAACAATTTCATAAAATCAGAATCATTTAACTTAAGACTGTAATCATGCTTACTATCTATATCAGGCATTATCTGTAATATCTTTACATCTTCCTGCTTTTCGTCTGGTACATTTATTCTTAATATTCCTGTTGTTTCAGTCGTCAATCCTGTACTTACATCCCTAATAACAAGCTTCCAAGGTAAATAAGGTCTTAAATCTTTTGGTAATGTTGTTGTCGTAACAGTTATATATCCATTGTTATAAGTATAAACTTCCGGATTCGTATCACTAAATCCACCTGCGTATAACTCACCAGTGTCATCATGTGCATTTACAAACACACCGTTTGCATCTTTATCAATATAAAACTCTACATTATATTTTCCAGATGTGTTATCTGTCTTGAATTTAACTGTAAATGTGTTATCTTCCTCATTCAGGCCAGTATCTGCAATAGTCTGTCTTATAACTGGTTTAAACTTATATTCTATTTTGTCATTATCTGAAACAGCCGCATCTGAGGCAGCTTCTACCGTTATGTTAGAAGTTTTACCTACACTTCTGGCATATGGTAATACAGAATAAATGTTAGTATCAACTGTTCTTGTATAATTACCATTACTATCTTTAACCAAGACACCACTAGTTGATGCATTGTATATATCAGAGGCTAATATAACTGGTTTATCCATATTGATATACTCTTTAAGTTTTTCCAGAGTCTTTTCAGTTATATCATTTCCAGCCGAAGCAACATCTTTTCCTGTATCATTACCTGAACGATCCCACAGACTCATAACTGCACCCTGCGAATAATAATAGCTGTCAACAGTATTACCATTATTCTGCTTAATAAGTCCTTTAATGTTAAGAAGATTCTTAGAATGTTCATCTCCTATAATAACAAGATCGTATTTATTGGCTATATTATCTGTCATACCATTAAGTTCATTTACAGTAACTGACGTAACATCAATATATCTTTTATAATTCTTTTCTGTAATTCCCGATACATTTATTTTAAACTTTGCATTACTAAAATATTTAAGCAAAGACTTTGCCCCATCACATGTATTATAATCATAATCAGCAGATGGCTGGATTTCAAGAACTTTGAGTTTTTCTATAGCCTTATTTCTCTTATAGCCACCAAGAACATATTGAATCATTTTAGCAATATCTATATTTCCATCATTTATATTATATGTTTTTAAGACATCATTAACCTGATTGAACTCGTTATTATTTCCACTTATATTAATTTTAGATGATATAAAGCCTGATCTAATAGGATTATTCTGGTATCCAAACCAGAATACATTCTCATTAATTCTATCTGGTGCAACGTTATATCCTTTATACGGAAAATTGCTATAATAATTACTTACTTTAGGCCATTCACCGAGGTATTTACCAAAAACACCCTGATTAAAATTAATCCATCCAGCAGTATCATATGTTACACGGTATGTATTGCTCCTGTTCTCATTAAATATGTATATTTCCATATTATCAAAGTCAAACCTGCCATACTCTCCCTCATATACACCAGTTATTTCATTTGTTGTATCTTCATCAATAACCTTATACTCGCACAAATCACGCAGACATGTATCCCTGTCTATTCCAGTTATTGTTACAAACATTTTCATAAGATTTTCCTGTCTGCTTTTATCAATCTTATTATAATCAAATCCACCTATTATACTAAGCTCCTGATTTAAATATTTGAAACAAATGCGTCCTGCAACTGATGCATCACTAAAGTCTTTTCCCAAACATACATTATTTCCCCATGTATGAGATGACCAGTCTTTATCAGTGATTCCGGCTTTAGCTGGATATTTTGCTTTTAATTGTGCATCACCATAAGCCTGTGCATACTCATACATTTTTTTATATGTGTCTGCAGGATAAGTACTGATATTTTCTCCAGCAGATACTATTATTGCATCCGCATTATCAATCATATCTGTTGTCAGGGCATCAATAGAAACACTTGTAACCCTGATTTTATCCATCATATTATAATCGCCTTTAGCTATTGAATTATCACCAGCAAATACCATATAAGCAAAGAGATTATCGTTATAGCCGCTTATATTATTTCCCTGTTCATCGACAAATGTTTTATCATATATATCAAGTTCTTTTTTATTTCCATAATTATCAATAACATTAAATTTAAACTCAGTATCAGAGGTTATCTCATTAGCACAATCCTTTGAATAAAGCTTCCATTCAGACGCGCTATTCTTTCTATAATAAATATTCTTTCCTGCATACTCAGCTTCACTCTTTTTTTCTGGAATCTTATAGTCATTATACTCAATAATACTTTTCATATAATTATTCAACCATGTGTTACACAGGTCATGCTTTGCAGCACTATCTGGCAATCCAGCAATATCTGACCACTTGACAGCACCATTATCCATGCCTGTAAGATATCCCCATGCACCTACTGCTTCATCAGGAACCAATTCAATAATATTAAGCGGATTATCCCTTGTATATGTCCTTTCACCTATTGTGACTGCATCAGCAATCACAGCTTTTCCGCCACCTGTCGCCTGCGTCTTATATATCATTCCGCCGATGACAAACAAAAACACAAGTGCCACAGATAACAAAACTGTACTAATATATTTTCTTTTTCTTATCTTACCTAACATCCGTTTCATATTGTCATCCTTTCTCTGATACTCTTCTCTGATACTCTTAATATGTATTCCACACACTAAACATTCTGTCAAAACAAGCTGTTACCAACATTTATGATTACAAGCTATAATCAGGCATCAACATACCCTTGCGCTTTTATATCTCCCAGCTTAAAATACTTTATCTCTATGATTGTTTTATCACTGCCGTTTACCTTCACTATTTTAACCTTGTTGGTCAAATCATCTCCATAAAGAGAATTTCTAAGTGATACTTCTCTCTTTACTTCACGGCTTACATTCTGCTTAGAAAGCTTTATATATGCCTTTACCTTTATATTTGATGTAAGAATAACACCCTCTTCTTTCTTTGGTGTTTCCCCAACTCTTGTTGTAGGCTGCTCCACATCTCCTGTTGATACACATTTATCATCAATTTTTATAGAAAAGTCCTCGACATACTCACATGCCACACTCACGTTATCAAGCGGCTTATCTCCTAACGGGTAGAAATCATTTGAAAAATATAATATCTTATTAGCTTTATCCCATATATAACCATAGTACCTTGACTTATTAGTATTAGAATACTTAGTAAGATAATAATCGTACCCACTATTCTTATCAGGACTTCTATACATTATAAGCATATCCGCTTCCATTATATCGTTCTCGACCTGATTTAATGCAATATCCGCATCGCTTTGCAGCTGTGCCTGTGCTGTCTGCTTCGTGAAGTTATGCACCGAACTCTGTATAAGAACAACCAGAGCTGACAGTACTATACCGCCTATAGTCAGGGCAATAAGCATTTCTACAAGTGAAAAGCCTTTATTATTAAGTTTTCCATCAGCCTTTCTCTTATCAGCACAATCTGCTGACACATTAACCTCATTCATAGAATCCTTTGCTCCTTTTACTATGATAACGATAACTTACCAGTACTGTACCACACTGTAACATCATACGAATGGCTTCCACGGCTTATAGTTATAACCGCCTTTAGATTATTATTAACATCTAATTTATCGGACCTGGAGGCTCCTGCGTTAACAACAAAAGAACCAACCCTTCCACTGCTTCTTGTATAAGTCACAGTAGCTTTTTTATCACTATCTACAGCATAGTCTGTCTTATCAGATGAATTGGCATAATCTGATATCGTTATATTATAACCTTTTCCTATAGTTTTACTTTCTGTCTGGACATCATTCTTATATGTAACAAGCCTGCATGTTCCATCTGTATCCTTAACTATATCAAGCTTCCAGTCTGCATTAACTGTAAGAGTTTGTGAACGCAGATTATTAAGCTCTGTATACACGAAATTACCTGCTTTTTTTACATTTCCCCTACTGATTACTGACACTCCTATAGCAGAGCCGCCTATAACTATCGCCATAATAGCTATAACAACGAGAAGCTCAACGAGAGTGAAGCCTTTATTTAGTTGTAACTGCTTCTGTAGACTGTGTCGTCTTTTCCGAATCATCACGTTTCCTCCAATTAGCAACTCGTATCATATCCTTATATGTCATATTCTGAACATCCAAAAAGCCGCTGTCATCACTGTTTTCAAGTGGATTCCATACCTTGAATATCTCTGCATATTTCTGATCAGTTTTTATAATATCAGTAGTGTCAGAAAGACCTGTAACCGTAACATCGCCTTCTATAGTTATAGTTCCACCAGCTATTATAGTTCCAGAGAAATTTTTCTTAACGACAACATCTCCAGATGCAACTATAACACCACTATCAACATCTCTAAAGCTATAAGTTATATCATTTGACATATGTGCTTTTTTTCTTATAACTTCATCATTATTACTTATAATAAGCGGTTCAGAAGTTGAATTGCTATTATTAAACGCAACCAGCGCATACTTATCATAACCACCTGTAAGCTTTGTAGTAACAGGACCAAGCTTATCCTTTGTATAAGCTTCAAGACCAATAGTAGATATAATATTAACATATACCTCTTTGGAATACTTATTTAAATCCGGATACATCTGACCTATAATTGTGTTATTCATCTTTTTTGTATCTGTTATTTCATAAAGCGTTCTGCTAAGAACATTGAATCTTGAAGCCAGGTCCTCATAATCTCCTGCATAATCATATTTTGTTGATGATGCAGCATCATCTGATTCATTATAAACAAGACTCATACTGCCATCTGCTGCTGCAACAGCTGATAACATGGAATTCTTAGTATACACACTGCCTGAGCCAGCCTTTATGACACTGTTAAGACTCTGCGCATTAAGTGTCATCTGTGACTTCAATCTTTCTCTCTGCTCTTTGTATGTTTTCTTTACTTTATCAGATTTACCTGAAAGAAGACTGTTGAATTCAGTATCATCAAATATAGCCTTAACATAAGAAGCAGCCGCCTTTTCATCTTTAAAGCGCAGATAATAATAATCTCTTGTAAGACTTCCTATAGTTATAGTCTTTTTAACAAAATATTTACCTTCCGCCTCAGATAAATACTTATATCCAAAGAAGTTATCTTCTGATATTGTTATATTCACATTAGCTCCTGCCGCAGCCGGATTAGTTTCACCACCCATAAGTGCTGCAGGCACAAGATATATCTCCTGATTTCCAATAAATGATACTGACTCACCTGTATCATAATCTCCTGGTACAGTATATCCATCAGCATTTGCAAGAGAATAATAATCTATATACGCCCTTCCTGAAACAAGAAGCTTGTTAAGTGACTGAAGATCAAGCTCTGAATTAGTACCATTTATAACAATAGCACTGCTTCTGTTTACCTTTTCAGTAGCATTAACCCCTACATAACTATAACCATAATAATTACCTGACAGCTTGACCTTGCTGTTGTTTCCGTTTAACTCCAGATCATCTCTTACATATGTATCAGAGCTTCCGTTTACTGTTATGCTAGAAGTTCCACCTGTACTGTCAGAGGTCTTGATATTCTCACACCATATCCTGCTGCCTGTTCCACCATTTCCTGCATTAAGTGTTCCATTTTCAACAACAATATCACCACTTGTAGCAAGAAGTGTGTCTCCTGCTACATTAGCTGTTGCCGTTGGATTCACTTTAAAACCACCTGCTGAGCCTGCAAAAGCATTACCATTCAGGTTAAATGATGCATTGGATGCAACTGATATCCCCTTGTTTCCAACAATAGCATATCTTAAAAACGAATCAAGACTAAGTTTCTTTGAATCAGTTATATTAACAAGCTTGTCAGGTATTCCAAGGGTCATATCAAATGTAATATATGAATAATATCCTGCCTGTGTAAGATACTTTACAAGGCAGTTATTAATATTAATTGTATAATAAAAAATATTCTCCTCAACCTGACTCTTCTTACTTACAATCTGGATGTTATCTATGGATTCAACATCAAGCGTGTTACTTCCTGATTTATGCGTTGCTTCTATACAATCATTAAGGACACTGACTATACCCTGCGCCTCTATTGTATTACTGCCTCTTTCGTACACGCCCTCCTGCTTCTTGCTTACATAATCACTATCATCCTTATACTTGATACTATCAAGCATATTATCCTGTATCATGCCAAGCTTATTAAGCATTCTATGAATATAATCAAGCCTTAACTCCTTATTACATGTTATATTATCAACAGTTGTTATACCACTTTCGGTATTAACAACCATCTTCGCAACCTGATCCTGGTATGCACTGTTAAAGCAGTCTGATGACATCTGTCCCATAGCAACATATATCTCATTGACTGCATCCTCGGATGTATAAAAAGTTTTAGCTGACTGCTTATTAGCTACCTTCAGCTTAAGATTCATAATAGTAGATGAAGTAACTACGGTGGCAAGTATCATAACAAATGATAACATTATAAGTACGATAACCATAGTTGAACCGTTATTATTACACTTAACTCTTTTTCTTAAATTATGTGCCATCATAAGCTTCTCCTCACCTTTCTCTACCCGATCTTTGTTGTAGTCATCTGTATCATCGGTTCTTCCTTCGATGTATCAGCATTACTGCCATAATATACTTTAACCGTCATAGTATACAAAAGACTCTTACTTGCTACTCCATTGCTGCCTGAACCTGTATTGTTAATATCCTTATATTCATCCCACTTATATATATTAGAAAATACACTTACCGGTCCTGGATTAGTTGTTCCATCTTTATTAACTGTCTTATTTCCAAGATTAATCGTTCCTACGTTTGCAAACTCCTGTCTTGAAGTATCTTTGTTAAGATAAAGACTCACCTTGTCTTTGTTAATCATCATATTCTTAGAACTGTCTGTTGTGTTGTTAGATGTCTGCTGAATAAGGAATACATTACAATTATCATATTTAACAAATGCATTTTCCTGATAATCGTAAGTTATGTTAATCTTATCAGTAGTATAATAATATCTGTTATCACCTACAGTTAAAGTCGAATGTCTGTCATAAGGTATATAAAACATATACACATCTTTAAGATTATTAGGTAATGAGGATGATATTCTATAAGAATTATCACCTGTTATTTCCGCCTTGAAATAATTATTAGGATATGTAATAGATGCTGTATATGCATAAGCCTTATTTCCATCATATATGTATTCAAAATCCAGTGTTATCCTCTGATAATATGCATCTATACCTGTATCAACCGCACTTGAAGCCTCAGCTGGTGCCTCAGATAATTCACTATGTTTAACTTCTATCTTAACATTAGTTGTTTTTTCTATCTTATTTTTATCAAAACCAGCTGTATATCTTTCCTTGAAATAATTCTCAGCATCTATATCGTGGCTGTATAAATCTTCTCTTAACACAATATTCTTAACCGAATTTACATAAGAGTTAATATTATTGTTATAGTTCTTATCACTATCATCACCTGAATTATATATACCTGGATCAAGTTCGGTTACAACAGTATATTCTTCCCCATTTGTTCCTTCCTTTGTTTCCCTGAATATATATTTTCCAGAGCTTTCTGTATATTTTCCAGCATAATCCTCAAGTATCCTGCTCATGCTTACAGACTTAAACTGTTCTACTATATCAGAAGCAACAGTATTCGCATTTTCTTCTTTACGAGCCTTATGATTGATTCTTGCTGCGTTAGAAAACGAACCTAGAACAGGAATAGAAAGAATAGCAAGCACTGCCATGGCAACAAGCACCTCTACAAGAGAGAAACCTGCATTATTCAGTTTTCCTTTTCGCTTATCAGCACCTGATTTTTTCATCATAATCATCTGTTATTCTCCATTTCCTGGCTGGTTACTTAACCCTTAACTATTCAGCTGGCTTTGCAAATATATTATCTGTTCCTGTCTTTAAGTCAAACTTAGGTTCACTGAACTCTCTTCCGTTACCTGTTATAGAATACAATGCAAGTGTCATCGTACCTGTAACAACATCTGTTGCTTCATTATAAGTTGTTGTTAATGCTTCTATCGTATTCTTCTTTTCATAGTTGTTGATAAATCCGATAAGATTCTTCCACTCTGCATAAGTACCTTCATAAGATACATTGATAGTTTCCTTGTAACCTACATTATTAGTCTGATATGCGCTGCCTGATGTATTCGATGGGTTAGAAGATGCCTTCTGTCCAAATGTATACACTGCAACAGGATCAGAGAATGTTATACTCTTTATCCATACACCAGTTGAACTCTCAATAGTGTTTAAGAACTGTAATGTTGCCGGCTGGCTTGTACCATTTTCAAATGTCTTTAAAATCTTTGATGAATCGCTCTGTAAAGAAAGTGTATCTGACTCATACTTGGCTTTGTTATCATTCTTAGTCTGTAAATCTTTCTTTTTCTTTGTAAGCTCTGTAACCTGCTTAGTTGATGTATCAAGAGAAGCTGACAGATTCTGGTAACCAACAAAGTAAGCTATAAAGATTATAAGAAATGCAAATACATACACAAGTAACTTCTTATCTTTTTCAGATATAGTAAGACTATTCTTTAACTTTTCCTTCATTACTTATTACCTCCCTGTGAAGCACCCTTTATATCCCCAAATGAGCAGCTAAGAGAAAAAGTAAGCTGTACAGTTCCTGTATTATCCTCGTTCTCTGTTTCATTGGATACAATAACATTAGATACAGTTGGTATAGACTTAAGCTGAAGTATAAGCATACCAAGTGATGACTTGCTTGCTGCTGTACCACTGACTGCCACATTGCCAGATGTTATACTCATACTTGTTATGACAACATCGCTAGGCACCTTGCTTTCAAGTTCCTTTACAAATGTATCAACTGAATCGTTGTTGTTGGAAGCCTGTGTCTTGAATGTGTTCACATCTGTATTCTCATCCTTGGCTTCATAATACTTATTTACAATCTCCTCAATAGGCTGAAGCTTCTTAACATCATTCTTAAGGGCAGTTACTTCTATGTTTGTAAATACCAGCTGGATACCTGGGACAAGTACAAGTAAAAGTGATGCTGCAACCGCCGCTATAACGACCAGTGCCATACCTTTTCCTGCATCCTTTTTCTTGTCCTCCTGTATCTTGTTAAGTGAAACAAAATTGACCGGTGCTATAAATGCACCTATAGTTGCTGTATACGCTGTAAGCGCATTTTCATCAACATATGTTCTCTTGTCTGTAAGCACACCATCAAGCTTTTCTATCGGAATAACTTCCATATTAAACTCGTTTGTTAACAGCTTGTTAAAACCTCTTATAGTTGTGGCATTACCTATGATGTATATCTTCTCTATAGGCGTATTATTTCTTGAAACATAATAATCCGTAATTCTGCTTATATTGCTTATAAGTGCTCTCACTGACTCTGTAACATCATTAGAATCTACTGTCTTACCAAGAAGATATTCTGTCTGAAGCTTTTGAAGTGCCTGATCATAATTCAGCTTATATTCATCCATTACGGTTTTAACCATAAGAGTCTTGCCATAGTGGACAGTTCTTTGCAGCTGTAAGGCACCTGCCTTAAAGATACTTACAAGTGTTGAATCATTCTCTATAGATATAACAAGATTAGTACCTTCATCTATCTGCTGTTTTATAAGCTGATATGTACTGTTACCTGCATAATCAATGAATGCCACCTTAAGCCCCATAGCCTGTGCAAGCTCATAGTACTGTTCTATCATATTCGCAGGAGCTGCTACAACCACAACCTTTAACTTCGGTGTGTTATCCTCTTTTACCTTCTCGATAGGATAATACTGTACTATATAATCTTCTATTTTAACTGGGAAATACTCTGCTGCATTAGTTTCTATGATTTTATCTATCTTGTTACTCTTAATATCAGGAACAATGACGTCCTTTGTAGCTATTTTACTAGATGATATTGAGAACACAACATCATTAGAATTCATACGATTGTCATCAAGTGATGACTTTATAACCTTGGCGAATTCTTTTACATCAAGAATCTCACCATCATTATACACACCTTCTGGTGTTGGGATTGTAACTACCTTATGAATAGTAGTTGCTTTAACACCCTTTGTTGCTTCGCACAACTTTGTATATTCGTTGTTAATGCTTATGCTTATATATTTGCCGTTAACCTTAACTGCCATAACGAAACAGTCTCCTCTCCCCTTAGCATATTATAAATCTATATATAAATACTGATACATTTCAGATTCAAACTAACATCAAAACATTGATATGTACCAGTTAATTATATTCGTACCAAAAAGCATGGCTATTGTAAGCCCTGCACACAAATATGGTCCGAAAGCAAGTACTCTTTCCTTGCCACTGACCTTCATTCTTATAACATGTATTACCGCACCAAAGATGCAGCCAAGCAAAAATGCAAGTATAACATTTTTCCATCCCATAAACAGTCCTGCCGCTGCCATAAGCTTGATATCGCCTCCGCCAAATGCATCGACTCCCTTTATGGCTCTTCCTATAATAAGAAGCAGCAGCATAAATGTGCTTACACAAAAAAAGCCTATTAGATAATCTAATAGGTGTTCTCTGTCAAAAAGTATTCTTATTATACCGAGGACTCCTATTACTACATTAAGTGCAAATGGTATTTCCTGTGTTCTCTCGTCTATAACTGTTATAACAAGAAACATCGAGAATACCAGACACATCAGACCTGATATGATATTCAGTCCATTCACTAAAAATATAATGACATACATAGCACCATTAATCCCCTCTATAACCGGGTACTGTGGTGATATCTTTGTCTTACAATAACGGCACTTTCCGCCTAGTATCATGTAGCTTACCAGTGGCACTAAATCGTACCACTGGAGCTTATGACCACATGACATACAATGCGAACTCTCCGTCGCTATATTCTCTTTTAATGGTAATCTATATATAAGTACGTTCAAAAAGCTTCCTATTACGATACCGTAGAGGAATATTATGACGTAGATTGGTAGTTCGTATTGCATGGTAAAATCCTCTTTAATCTGGAAGACCTACAACTGATACATTTCCTGTTGAAGATACATGAAATTTTATATCTCCCTGCTTGTCTTTATATTTCTTAGATGTAAGTTTTGACTTGCTAAGATCCAATGTGTTATTAAACTCTTTTGTAAATTCAGTTAATCCAGTAGCAGTAATGGCAGCTTTATAGTCTGTACCAAACGTAATAACATCACCTGCTGTAATTGCCTCCTGATATGCATCCTCATTCTGAAGTGTAACTTCAACAGCATTCTTGATTGAATCAATATTTTGAGCATCCTTAGATACTCTTGAATTTTCAACGTTTCTGATAAGTGTTGGAGCAAGTACACCAACGAGTACTGCCATAATTGCGATAACAACGATAAGCTCAACTAAAGAGAAACCCTTGTTACCAAGTCTTTTCTGTGTCTTTTTCATGTTCTTTATCTCCCTTTGATAATATAATATTTATATAATTCAGTGTGACTTTTCACCGTCATACTGATCATATACATGCTAATTCGTGCATATATTATATATGTACCTATCCCAATGTGTTGTAAAGCTGTATCATAGGCTGGTATATAGAAAGTATAAGTACTACAACTACAAGTGCCATGATAACTATGATAGCCGGCTCCATAAGTGCTGTAAGTGTCTGTGTCTGCACTTCAACTTCTTCCTCATAGTAGCCTGCTGAATTAGTAAGCATTTCTTCTATGTTACCTGTTTCCTCACCGATACCTACCATATGAACTATCATAGGTGGAAATATCTGTGATGCCTTTAGCTGGTTCGATAATGGAAGTCCAAGGGCAACGCCACTCTTAGCCTTCATAAGTGCATCCTTATACATGACATTCGTCATAGTAGAGGCTGCTATATCTATAGCTTCTATCATAGGCATACCTGCCTGAAGAAGTGTACTAAGTGTTCTTGCAAAGCTTGCACAGGCTGTCTTCGTCTGAAGCACTCCAAATACAGGAATCTTAAGCTTAAGCTTATCTACCGAATGTCTTCCTGCATCAGTCTTTACATACATCTTATATCCAACTACTATAGCCGCTATAACCGCTATTATTATGTACCAGTAATTCATAACCGCATCACTCATAGAAAGCACTGCCTTAGTCATGAATGGCAGATCTGATTCAAGATCCTCAAACATGGATACAAAGTTCGGTATAACGAATGTTAACATAACTATGATTACGCCAACCATAACCACAAGAAGCACACATGGATACATCATAGCCTTCTTAACTATACCCTGTGTCTTAGCCTGTTTCTCAAACTGTATAGCCATACGCGTAAGAGCATTCTCAAGACTACCTGATGACTCACCTGCTTTAACCATATCTATAAGAATAGATGGAAATATACCAGAATCCTGTCTCATGGAATCTGATAATGTTTCACCCTTTTCTACACCCGACTGGGCATCCATAATAGCTTTCTTAAGATTCTTATTCTCGGTCTGCTCTGCTAACATCTCAAGAGCATTAACAACACTGACACCAGCATTAAGTATACTTGCAAACTGCCTGCAGAATACACTCATATCTCTTGGCTTAACTTTCTTCTTAGTAAGAAAAGGAAGCTCTATATCCTTATCAAGTGCTGTCTGTGTCTTGATAGACATAGGTGTAAGCCCCTGCTCTTTTAACTTTCTTGCAGCTTCATCTCTTGTTTCTGCTTCTATCTGACCCTTTTTATCCTTGCCATCCTTTGCAACTGCTGTGTATGAATATGTTTCCATAACAACCCCTCTTTAATAATGTAAATGCAATAATCAACTGCTCCTAAATTCTATTACTATGTGATATATATTGCAATCGTCTCTTATCCCCCATTTTGGTGTGTGTGAGTACTTCTGTACTATTAGTATAGTACTAAAGTTATAAATTGTACATAGTCAGTTGATTATGTTTTTTATTAAGTGCATTGTAACATATTTTTAATGAATATTTAAGTGTTTTTTGTCACATTTTACAACAAAAACGACTTATTCCTATAGGATATAATTTTCCATATCAATACTTTTGTAGATTTTATTTACGTTACATATATTTTATGCATAAAATATATGACCGCTTTATTATACATAAAAAAATGCAAGTATTCAATTTGCAAAAATATCTTATGATATTTCTGCCAATTGTTCACTTGCATCTTTAAATTGCCACTTATGTATATTTATAGTTGTAAACGGATAACTCATACAAGCCATCCGCCATTTGGAATAGGCATCACTCAAATTTTGTTGTATTTATAGGTGGTAAAACTATTGGTGTCATTCCTGGTTGTGTAGTTAATAAAGTAACCTGACTACGAATAAATGGGAACATTATCGCAACCGTATTAGTTTTTACTATATTCTCTTCCATTTCATACGTTTCAGCCTCATACTCAAAATGCGCTTTTGCAATAATTGACACCGATAAATCCGCTTTCTGTACTGATAATTTCAATTCTACATCGTATTCATGCTCATCAGTTTTTTTAATATTACGTTGTAAATCAGCTTTACATTCACCATTTTCCACTTTACATGCCCGTTCTACAGAACAAGAACTAAAATATAAGTTATTCATTTTTAAATTAGATTTCATCTTACTTAATTCCATATGTACCTCTTTATGCAGCTAGTCCAACATTACCACTATATGTAACATTCATTCCATCATCAATACTAAATTGCACATCAATAGAAATATTTTCGTAACTAACATCACTCTCAAAACCATCAACCATTTCTACACAATTCTTATCATTAAGAAAACTAGCTCCAAAAATACCAGAAAAAGTATCTGGCTTGTCGCACTTCTTCACAGAAATTTCGCAATCAAATTGTTCTTTTGCGTATCTTATAAAATCGTCTAATACCATTTTTCCCATCTGCTTATCCTCCTTAATGAATATTATCAATTATATCTTTATCTTTAACACAATATATGGTTTCTATACCAAATATCATATCCAAACTATTTGAAAATTCTATAGCATGTTCATACATTGGTTGTGGTCGCTGTCTAAAGTTACCGATAATCAATTTTTTATCATTTTTCTCTGCATAATAGCTAATAAACAACGATCTCAACTGGATAATTTTTTCTGTTTCATTCATCCCAGACAACTCAAATGAATATTCCCCTAACAACGGTGTTATTTTTTCTTCAAAATCACATAAATCCTTATATGCCCGTAAATCAAAGATTTTATCAGTCTCAATATCAATAATATCAGCAAATAGTACTGTTGGTTCAACTTTTTTCCCAGTTTCCTTCTTTATTTCACTACATTTTCTCCTTGCAGCCCACCATGCTTTTTTCTTAATATCATAAAAATAAATCCCCGGTCCACACCAACTATCACTACGTTCACTAATTTTAAAACCATTGTTTCTGATTATAGTTGCTGATTCCACATCTGTTCCATGGCTTAATTCTCTATATGTTTCTTTATATTTCTTATTGTGCATTCAAACCATCCTCTAATAGTACGTAGTACGTCATTACTTATAAATATTATACACCTAACTATAGAATTTGGCTACGTATTATCTTCTATAATGCATTTAAATAAATCATATCACATTTTTATATTATTATAAACATCATATTACGATTATCTAATAGCTAGGATACTGAAATCTTATGTTTTCTCGCATAAAACAATAATCCATCGACTCTCTCTGCTTCTACTCAATTTTCGCTTCATCCGCATACTTGTTATTCACCCATAATTCGCTGTATCCATGAGCAACCATATACTTTTGAAACTCATATTGCGTGTTATTATCTAACCTCATGCCACTTGGCATATCGACAACCTGATCTGACATCAATACACAAGACCTAATCTTTCCATGCAGTTTAAAAAAAATCTTTATTTCTCTTTCCATTCTTTTGTATCCAGAAAAAATAGTATCTGGATATATTATTTCCAATACTTCTTTTAAATCTTTTTCTGTCATTTCTTCCGCTAAATTTCTAAATCGCATTGTTTCTCCTCTTACCTTCGCATTTATCTACAGAACCCTCCACTAGCAGTTTCTTTTGAAGTAAGCGCTTAGTTTTTGGGTAACTAGATATTCGCCCTTTTCTAACTCATAATAATAGAAGATAGATTTTTACTCCACTTCTTTGATAGAAAGTAGAAATTTACTACATTTGGAGGTTTCATTATGAGTGATAAACGTGCACCAAGGCGTTCTTTGGATGATTGGATGGAGCTGGTAACTGAATGCAGGCAAAGTGGATTAACAGACGCTGCATGGTGTGAAGCACAAGGTATTTCTCCAAGTTGCTTCTATAATGCCGTTTCCCGTCTGCGCAAAAGAGCCTGTCAGATACCAGATCCGATTGGCAAAGCCAGCACTCTTGATCTTACATCCCACAAACAGGATGTCGTTCAGATTGCTATAGAACCGGAACTTTCTCCGGCAGAACTGTTTCAAGATGAAAGAAGCAGTTCTATGTACCTTGACAATTCACATACGATTGAGATTGAAGCAAAAGGATTAACAATCCGTATGAGCAATACTGTTCAGCCTATGCTTCTAAAAATTTTAATGGATGCATTAAAGGAGCCATTATGTTAGCGGACATTTCCAATGTCGATGCAATCTATATCGTTTGTGGCAGAACAGATATGCGTAAATCTATCGATGGATTATGCGCAATTATTCAGGAGCAGTTCTCTATGGAAATCGACCATTCGCTCTATCTATTCTGTGGACGCAAATGCGACAGGATTAAAGCTATCTTAAAAGAGCCTGACGGAATTGTTATGATCTACAAAAGACTCACCGCCCAAGGCTCTTACCGGTGGCCCCGGGATAAATCAGAAGTCCGGAATCTCACTTGGAGAGAGTTCGACTGGCTGATGTCAGGCATCGATATCGAGCAGCCAAAAGCTATTAAAACCACTTAAACTGTACGGCAAAAAAATACACATAAAAGCACTGGATTTCCTTGAAAATTCAGCGTTTTTCAAGCCTCTTATTGACCCGTTTTCCTAGGAGTTTTCCATGATTTCTGGTATAATAAAAGTATCAAAAACCGGGAGGGAAACGCAGTGGCAGACAGTTCTAAAGGCCTTCAACTCCGTGAGTTGAAAGACATGATCAACGATCTGAAAAAAATGATAAAAACACTTCAGGCAACTGTAGATGCCGCTAACAAACGGGAAGAGGCTCTTACTCAGGAACGGGATAATTTAAAGGAAGAAGTGGATCTGCTTCGCAAAAAGCTTTTCGGTTCTTCCAGCGAAAAACGTTCCATGGATGTTCCGGGACAATTGAATTTATTTAATGAAGCCGAACTGGAACAGAATCCAACTATTGCAGAACCAGAAGCGTTGGAAAGTCTTTTGCCTGAGAAAGAGACAAAAAAGCGGAAATCCCGTGCAACTAACGCAGAACGGTTCAAAGGGATTCCAGTAGTCAAAAAATATCTGGATCTTCCGGATGCAGAAAAAGTCTGCCCTGTTTGCAACGCTCCTCTGGTAAAAATCGGTGAAGAATTCGTACGCCGCGAACTTTCCTTCGTACCGGCAAAGTTAAAAGTGATCGAAATATACAGCTTAAATTATATTTGCCCGGAATGTAATAACGATGACGTTACTGTTATCAAAAAGGGAAAAGACGGCCATGCACATATGCTTCACGGTATGGCTGCGGCAGATACTATCGCCTGGGTCATGTATCAGAAGTTTTGTAACAGTCTTCCTTATACCCGGCAGGAAAAAGACTGGGAACAGTACGGTGTTGCTATCACAAGAGCAACGATGGCAAACTGGGTAATCCGTAATACATTGGATTATTTCACCCCGATGTATGATTACTTCCACCGGCAACTCTTAAAAAGGGAATTCGCAATGGCAGATGAAACACCACTCCAGGTATTACACGAATCCGGTAGGCGTGCACAGACCAAATCTTACATGTGGTTATTCCGCAGCGGGGAAGATGGCGGATTCCCAATCATCCTTTATAAATATTCAGAAACCCGTGCCGGGAATAACGCAGTAGAATTCCTTGAGGGATTCAAGGGATATCTGATGTGTGATGGTTACAGTGGTTACAACAAAGTTCCTGATGCCAAACGGACAGCATGCTGGGCACACATCCGCAGATATCTGACAGATGCGATTCCGAAAGGAAAGCAACTGGATTATACACAGCCATCTGTTCAAGGCATGATGTATATCAACCAGCTTTTCCATTTGGAAGATGTCATTAAAGCGAAGTACTCATCCTTCGATGCTATCAAGAAAGCTCGTCTTGAGAAAGAAAAGCCGATAGTAGAAGGCTTTTTGTCGTGGCTTGATAAACAAAATCCAGTCCGTGGATCAAGGATGGATAAGGCAGTTACCTATATTCAGAATCGCCGATCCTATCTTATGACCTATTTGGAAGATGGTCACTGCAGTTTTTCTAATAATCTCAGTGAAAACGCTATTCGTCCGTTTACAGTAGGCCGGAAAAACTGGCTGTTCTGTGATACTCCAAACGGCGCCCAGGCCAGTGCTATCGCCTACACAATGGTAGAAATGGCGAAAGCAAATGGAGTAAACGTCTATCACTATCTAACCTATCTTCTGGAAAAACTCCCGAATGATAGGATGAGCGATGAAGAGTTAGATAGGCTTGCCCCATGGAACGAAGAAGTCAAAGCTGAAATCGAACGTCGTGCAAACGACTCAAATCAATAATCAATCATATGTGAATTGTCAAGGTGCTCCGGCTGCAGGAATGTGGCCGGGGATTTTTGTATCCATGTCTAAAATTAAAGCGCTTACCTTTTGAACGCATGGTGCTACTGAAAACTTACCACCAACAACTTTTCCTGTACACTTTAATATGATAAAGGCGAATACAATCTCCGTATCCGCCTATGTACTCTTAAAATCCGAAATATTTCTTTCTTAATTCTTTATTTGCCATCACACCTATTATCCGTTTTATTTCCATTCTGCCTCTATTACATTTTAAATTTTTACTTAACATACACCATTCTTTATTTCCATATTTTTGATACACTCGTCCTATTTCTTTATTCTTTTCTCCAAATTTATCTAACAGATCTACTATAGCCTGATATCTCACTTCGTGCGAATTATTTAAAAGCTCATTATAAAATTCCTTGAATAAATAAATTCTTCCATAGAGTGTATTTAAACATTCCATAGTATTAAATATATGCTCTGAAAATGCGTCCTCTGTCTCTTGTTCTTTATCTTTCAATATCATTTCGTATTCTTTAACCAACATTTTTAACCATGTATCTATCTCTTCCGTAACCTCTACATCTTCTATTTTTCCCCACCAATATAAACGATCCCAATCTGATATATAATAATTTTCTTCTCCACCTAGTTCCGGGGGCGTCTCCCAAAATGTAAAGTATCCATCTTGGCGTAAAAAATCCGATGTTGTAACTGGAGCAATTGGTCCTTCAATAAAAATTTTTCTGTAAAGTTCTAATTCTTTACTTGCATATTTTTTCATTTTTTCATCATTGTACACATTGCTTTTTATAGCACTCCACATTTCCCAAAAGTTGTCTCCTGTAAATTCTGTATATAGAAACAATATAATTCTTGCAGGCAAAAAAAGTGTAAATTTTGCCAGTTTTTTCATAACCGGATCCATAACCGATCTCCGCCGATTTCGCGGCATCTGTAACAAACTTAATATTTTTTCTTCTTCATCTTCCAGGTCTTTAATAAAAATTTCTTTCATTGCCCTCTGACATTTCCAAACATCATATGCATAACTATCCGGATCCAAATCTCTTGGCAGCAAGCTCGATGTACCATTAATGATCCACAAGAGATCTGCCAATTCTGTTCCTCCAGCAGCATACCGTAAATTCACAGGTATAAGATTTAGAAATTCTTCCATGCTTATGTACATTTCTTCATAGTTTTCATTTTCAATATACCATTCCGCATTTTCCCATAAATTAAATCTTTTTCTAAAACTATAGTTAGTTCCAAGGATCTGATTAATCCATCCGACATATTTTTCTTCCGATACAACATCTCCATTACACTCTGTGAATCCAATTCCACTATCTTCCAATTCTTCTAACATATACAATGCTATCATCACATCTTTGTATTCTTCATTTCCTACCTTATTGGAATAAATCTGTAAGTCTTTGCAATCCAAACTTGCTGTTTCCCACATATCATCTTCATAATAGTTAAAATTCCATAATACTCTATTATTCTGATCTTTTTCCGGCTTAGATAAAACATATAATTCCTGATTGTCATTTTTTATTGCTTCTATTCGCATCATACCGCCTGCATCCAGTATTTTAAGAATATTTTCTTTTATTCTCTTTCTTTTCTCCAACGGATAATCTGCCACCCCTGAATACCACACATATGTTCCCATTTAAGCAACCTCCTTAAAAGCCAAGGATTTCTTTCCGACGCAAATGATTTCTAAGCATTCCAAGATATGCGTTTATCTCTATCATTTCATCTGCATCTCTAATTTCTCTTATCAACCATATATTTGCTTCTCTTTTTGTTAATTCTGGATAGTATTTTGTTTCTTTATCTATTAATTCGATTAATACTATCATTGCACGTTTATATCTGTCATCATTTTTATGTTTCAGGAATTCTCTAACAAATGCCGTATCCAATACCCGATAGTTCCATACATAAAAAAAATCTTCCAATAACTTTTTCAATGCTTTTTCCATTTCCAACTTCTTAATTTCTTTTTCCGTAACTTGTCCATACGCTCTCTTCCATCTCACAATAGCATTTTGCATATTATCGGAAAGCTTTAATTCTTTATCTCCTTTGTATCGCATCAATTCATCTTCATTCTGCTTTCCCAATGCTCTGTAGAATTCTATATCCTCTTCTGCATCCTTTATTGGTGGTACATCACTTTTCGGCCTGATTATATCTTCATAGCCTGCTCCCAAATCCAATTTTTCCCACGTTTTCCAGAATTCTTCTCCTGTAATTAAAGAATAGGCCTTTCCAAGCATCGCTGGAAGTAAATATAAAGATCCCGCTGCAATTGTTCCATATAAATTGCCTTCTTCTGCAAATTGTTTCCGTTGTGCATATTTTTTCCCCAGAAGATTTTTCAAGAATTCAAGAGCTTTTTCTTTTCCTTCTGTATTTATCAATTCTTCCATAGACTGTCGAATATTTTCTAAAATATTAAGTGTAAAGCTGTTTCCAAATTCTTTCTTATCTATTCTGCAAAAATTTCTTGGAACGATAGGTTCATTACTTCCCACGCAAAATACTGTAAGAAACTGTCCTACTGCAGACTCCTCTACCTCTGTAGTTCTTGCTGTCTCTAAAATTTCTCTTGCTGTTATATTGTCACAACCATTTTTGTGTAAAACGTAATACATCTTCCACATTTTATTTCTATTTGGAAAAGAGAGTTGTTTCCCAAACATTCCTTTTATTACCCGTGTATAATCCTCAATGAAGCACGGTATATTATCACAGCACAAATAACACGGCATTGTCGAATAAGCTAATAATATTCCTTTTTTCAGTATGTGTCATTAAACTCTCAGTTTAATTTCTATGTACAGTTCCAAAAGAAGTACATGGTGAAAATCACCTACCTAAAGGGATATATGCTCTCTTGTTTTCATACATAATAAAAAGAACGCTAACTTTACAAAGTCAACGTTCTTACACATTAAATATATTTTATAATTGTCATTAACAATACATTCATATCTATCGGTTTTGCAACATAATCATTCATACCACTTGCAAGGGCCATCTTTCTATCTTCTTCAAATGCATTTGCTGTCATTGCAATAATTGGGATTTGCGATTTTTTATCATCCTCCAATACTCTAATCCTTTTTGTTGTCTCATATCCATTCATAATCGGCATCTGAATGTCCATCAAAATTAAGCTGTAATAATCCTGTTTTGCCTTATTCAGCATTTCAATACATGTAACACCATTATCAGCTCGTTCAATAATAATTCCTTTTTCACTCAAAAGCTCTATTGCAATTTCAGCATTTAAATCATTGTCCTCAACCAGAAGTACTCTTTTTCCCTTTAGTTTTTCCAGATCTTGATGATTGTCTACTTGTTTCGGATTCAATTCTTCTGCATTTGCTATCTTTAAAGGAATTGAAATTTTAAACGTAGATCCATCTCCCGGCTTACTCTGAACGATGATCTTACCATTCATCAAATCAACAAGTTTTTTCACAATTCCCATTCCAAGACCGCTACCTTCTATTCCACTGTCTGACGAAGAACGTTCCTGTGAAAATGATTCAAATATATGTGTTTGAAATTCCTCAGACATTCCAATTCCATTATCTGCTATTATTATTTCCAACACACTCCAGCCTTCTTTTGGGTCGGGATACTGGTTCAATGAACAATTTATATTTCCACCTTCACCCGTATATTTTACAGCATTACTCAAAATGTTAATTAAAATTTCAGACGTTCTTGAATCATCCATATATAAATACGGATATCGAATATTCTTATTGACGGTCAGTGTTTGATGCTTTTCTTCTACAGGTTCCTTAAACATGTCAATGCATAAATCGAAATTCTTAGAGACATCTGTAATTGTTTCTTCCAATGTTGCTTTATTGTTTTCAATACGTGCCAATTCAAGAATGTTATCAATCAAATGCAGCATCTTTTGACCACACAATAATATTTTTTCAAAATAATCTCTTAATATTTCTGGCTCATTTAAATGTTTTTCTCCAAGTTCTGCATATCCAATGATTGCATTCATAGGCGTGCGGATATCATGAGACATATTGAACAGAAACGTTGATTTAGCTTTATTGGCAGAATCAGCCTGTGTTGCAGCTTCCCGTAATATACACTTCCAGTTTACTTAACTGCAAAACATCATTGATTAATGACAGCAAATGGTTTGCGGCTACTTTCGCTTTCTTTCGATTTTTTGCCATAAAAGCAATATCATCCGCATGCTTATCGTTAATGTCAATCAATCCTATAATTCCGTTCATCGGAGTTCGGATATCATGTGATATTCTGGCAAGGAAAGAAGTCTTGGCTGTATTTGCAATCCTTGCCTGCTCTAAAGCCTCTTCCAACATATCTGAAGCTTCTTTCTGTTCATTTATATCCATAATATATCCATAACAGAACTCTGCACTCCCATCTTCACGCCGAATTGTATACCCAACAGCCCTATACCAATGAAGTGTTCCATCTTTTTTTACCGCTCGATATGTAACATCATAGTTCGTATTTCCTGTACGATCTCTTAACGCCGCCATATAACTGTCTTCAACAAATTTTACATCATCCGGATGTGCTCCTTTCAGCCACATATCCCATGTATTTGGAGCATCTTCTTCATCTGTATATCCATATAACTTACGTAATGCATCAGAATACTTTATGTTCAACAACGTTTCTCCGTCTTCTGCATCAAAACTTTTTTATCTATTTGCATATTCCCATTCAAATAGCGGAAAAAAGTTCTGATATCAGCTACATATTTTTTCACTGTTGCTTCCGCATTTTCCCGCTCTAGCAGAAAAATTGAAAAATTTTTTATATCATTTTGGGATACTTCTATAAAATAATCTAATTGTTTCATATGTGTTCCTTTCTCCTATAAAAATCTATACATTATTTTTATTATAAGGATACCCCATTTAAACCTTTTTTAATCCTATCTGTCTTAATTCAGCATACCATCATAATTCCAAAAGTATTTCAAAATTCACATCAATATTAGGGCCGAGATAGATGATCTCGGCCCTGATTCAATTTCATTTTATTCTATTTCCTATATTATTTTCTTGAAAAATTATTTTATCCAGACACACTTAACACCCGAACTTATAAAGGAGCATAATGCACGTTCCAAGGGATTCTTTACGGGTAAAAGGTTCGTTCCCAAGGGTTCAACACATATTTTCATCTATTTTTATCTATTTTTTTCCTTTTTCTGTTCTAAAAGAAGAAGTTATTCCAAGAAAGCAGGGTCTTTTAAAATTCCCCGTAAATTAAAAATCCTCCCTAAATGCATCACGCCTTTTTTATCTTCAAATTTTTTCTTACATAAATTTTTCCAAGTTTTTTGATATATCAAGGAAGCAGCAATAAATTCACTGACCCTGATTAGAACTCAGGATCTTCATAATTTTTATTATATGTATTTTCATAAATTCAGTTCTTATTAAATTCATAGTAATTCCTTTTTATACGCCAAATTATCTCCTATATCATCCTTGATTATTATATTTTTTCTATTTGCCAGGTATTTTAAAAACCCCTGTGATAGCATAAAAATTGATAAAAATGCCCTGTTTTCCACAAAAATGTCAAAAATATCCATCTAAATCCCCTGTGAACACACACTTATCCCATAGGCAACCCTTAGCAGCACATCTAATGCCCTCTTTTAACAATATTTTCCCAGAAATTTAAATACCTGATATCTTGCTATATATAATCATATTATTTCTTTTTCTCTATAATAATGTAAATTATTTCTCATTATAACGACTAACAAAATCTAATATTACGAATGCCATCTATTATTTCGTCTAAACCAATCCAATATAATGACTATTTCATGCACATTATAATAGATTTATTCCTCTATTATAATGTTTTATTTAATCCATTATTATATAAAATCAGCCCCATAATATTGAAAGAAATTTGCTCAAATATATTACTTATAAATTAATTTTAAAATTTACAATTTTTATATTTTATTTCCTTTACATTTCAAATTTCTGTGTTATACTCACAACATAAAGAACTTTAAAGTATTCATCATATTTTTAAATATTTTTCACTTTTTATTTTATAAGTATAGTTCAAAGTATTGGAGGCGATTATATGTTTTTTATTTATTATTTATCTATAGTTTAACTTCCAAACTGAGTTTCTATCATTTTTTACGAATGTAAATTAAAAGGAGGAGATTATTATTAATCCAAACAAAGATATAGTATTAAACGAAGAACAGCATATGGCTTTGTCCATAGCTATAAATGGAGAAAATCTATTTATAACCGGCGGTGGTGGTGTAGGAAAAAGTTATATCACTAACCTAATTGCCCAAGAGCTAGAAAATCTTGGAAAAAATGTTTTAAAATGTGCTTCTACCGGAAAAGCAGCAATAATAATAGGGGGCGAAACTTGCCATCACCTTTTTAAAATTCCACTCCGAATGACGTGGAAAGCCACCCCAAAATTAACCCAAGATTCTCCGCTCTTTTATGCAGACACGATCATTATCGACGAAGTTTCTATGTTAAGAATAGATGTTTTTAACTTTATTGTAAAAACCTTGGAATACGTAAATAACAGCCCACAAAGACGAATGCGCCCCCACATACAACTAATTATCGTTGGAGACTTTTTCCAACTCCCCCCTGTGATGCCTTTTCCACGAGATGGATCACTTCCCATAAGTACCGTATTATCTACATATTACGGGTATGATGTAGGTAATGGTTATGCGTTTCATTCTATGGGATGGAAAAAATGTAACTTTACCGTTTGTATATTAAAAAAAGTTGTACGTCAAAAAGATGCAGCGATGATTAATGCCTTATCTGATATCCGTTACGGGCTAAGAGACGGCTTCACTTTTTTTCAAGGGCTAAACAACTCAAAATTCGACAAAACAGATGCTATTTTTTTATGTGGAAAGAAGGCATCTGCAGAAGAAATAAACCGGAAATCTCTAAACAAACTTTCTTCCCCAGAACACATCTATTATTCAAAAGGTACTGGAAATATAACTAATGATGACAAGCAAGCACCAGACCTGCTTACATTAAAAGAAGGAGCACACGTTATTTTACTGCAAAATACAGCAGAATATCAAAATGGTAGCAGCGGAATTATTGTAAATCTATATAAAAAGAGTGTAGATGTAAAGATCTGCGCAACCAATAAAATTGTTAACGTAACATATGCGACTTGGAATGCAGTTCAATACTTTCAGGAACATTATAATCAACCACTCAGCATCAAAGAGTATGCTGCTGCCCATAACCTAAGTGAAGGCTGGTTTATTCAAAACTTCAAGCAATATACAAACAGCACTCCCGCTCAATATCTGCTCTCTCTGCGGATACATAATGCGAAAGTGCTCTTAGAATCAACAAATTATAATGTAACTGAGATTTCAAATATTATTGGATATGAGAATCCGCTTTATTTTAGCCGGATTTTTAAAAAACAGACTGGATTTTCTCCTTCCGAATATCGGAAAAAAATTTTCTCTGAAGATAATTCCACACACTCCGTTAGCATAATCTCTCCAGATTAATTTAACAGTATCTGTTTTTCAAATATACTTACTTATATCAATTAGCCCACTATTGTCCATAATGCAACTAATATTTTATCTATCAAAGCCACATTTTTATTGTTTATCTGCTAAAATACATCAATAATTTTTTTCAAAACTTTTGATGTATTTTAGCAAATTGTGATTATATTTCTTTCTCTAAATCGGCCAAATGTAATAATTTTAATAATATCAGTGCAAAATTGTAAGATAACCATTTAGCATCCAGACAATTACCCGCAAAATATTGACTAGATTTATACTCTGGATATCTGAAATATTCTGGATTGCCTCCTTCAATATATTTACAATATTTTTCACAGAAAGTATCCACATATTCCATATAATCCTCATCGATTTTTTCTACAGCGTCCAGTTTTTTATATAATTCTTTCAAATCATGGTCTTTTTCTATTTTTATATTTTTTTTAGTCATCAAATATTTAAAGCCTAGCTCGATAGCATGTCGTCCTACATAAACAGTTACTATTGAATCTGGCAACTCCGCTACAAGTTTATTAAATGCATTTATATATTCTAACCAATATTTTTCCCATAATAATATTATATCTTGCTTTTTAAAATCCTTTTCTGTTCCATTAAAATCATATTGAACAGCTTCAAGATCATCAATATGTCCATTTTCTGTTAAACTATTCTTTCTTGAATTTTGAGCCATATTCTTACTATCCGCACCGTTAAATTTAAGCGATTTTCCGTAATTAATGTGACACGCTGAAAACGCTCCATCAACTTGTAAAATATCTTTATAATTTAAATCTTTTCCCAACTCTTTAAAAACATTCATATCTAATTTCTCCTTATCTTTTTCCCTTATTACTTTTTTCAACATAATCTTCCAAAATAATCCCCCTCTTCATCACATATTAAATCCATTTTCTAATGTTTATTATATATCCTTTTTATTTCTAAACAGAAAACGATTCCATCTTTTTCCTCTATTCTCTAAATCTCTTTCGATACTCTCGCGGTGTCATCCTAAACCTATCTTTAAACACTCTATTAAACGTTCTTTGACTCTCAAATCCAGCATCCAGATAGATGCTTGTAATATCTTCATTAGAACATTCCAACATTGCACTTGCATAATTCAATCTATGTTCATTTATATATTGCAACATTTTTTCTTGATCCGGATTCTCAATATCAATTATATCTGTTTTTACAAGTGCTAAAACTAAAGGCGGCATAATACACCCTTTTTGTAAATCGTTCTTTAACAGAGAATAAATCGTTTTCGAAGTTTTTACTCTTTTTCTTTGCAACTCATTATTATTAATAATTTTTTTTGCAAACTTCAAATACTCTCCAAATGTACTTTCAACATAGAAATTCCAACTATTGATTCTTTTATCAAATACTTTTGACATTATCAGCATTACCATTCCTCTTTTCTTTAGATATACTCAAATAATTCAATATTTATTCATATAGAACTATTCTTGATTAAAAATCTTCTCTAAGTTTTTCTCCATATCCGCCACCAAATTAACCACCAATGCATTTCCCATCATAAATCTACGTTTTCTCAACGGCATTTCCACCGTTTTTCCCTTAACTAAACAATATTTTGTATGATTAGTAGGAAAGCCTTGAATACGTTCTGCCTCTGTCGCTGTAAGTAGTCTCACTCTTCCAGTCATTTTATCTTTTACAATATGGGTAGTTCTACTAAATCCACCTTCTGATGTAAGCATCGTACGTGCTGGCTTATCTTCCTGATCAATCATAGAAATTGCTCCTTCAGAAAAAATATATTCGTGACCGGTTGCACTTGTTCGCAATAATTTTTTTGCTCCTTTCAAATACTGCCATGTCTGTCTATCTTCTTTTGGAAGACGCTGTTCAGTTTCATCACTATGTGTAACTGACGGATTTGTATAATATAATTTTTCTTCTGGTATAAAATACTCCTCCTCAACTTCTCCTGTTTCCATAACATCTCCCAAAGTTATCTGCTTTCCATTATAAGTAGGCGTTGTCTTTATCGTATATATTATTCCGTCCTTCATTATACCAGAATTTTCGAATGCACATTGAAATGTATCAGATACTTCCCCTATTTCTGTTGGTAGCACTTTAACCTTCATCTTCGCTTTATCTGCTTTATTTACTGCAAATGTTTCTGCAAAAAATCCCTCTTTTAAAACTACATTTTCCATACATTCTATTTTTTTATCCTCTTCCAATTCATCAG
>OLGH01000544.1_pt1 | contig 45088 bp, 35 predicted proteins | sample 1604851 | NCBI WGS metagenome assembly OLGH01 (sample SAMEA3888894, study PRJEB22519) | human gut metagenome | biome: human gut; feature: human-associated habitat; material: faeces | place: Denmark | collected 2010 | reverse complement strand
TAAAGAAACACCAAGATTGAGCTATACAGGAACACCACAAAAAAAATATTTTTACAGTTCGGATGATTCTATCGCAATAGTAGATTATAATACTGGAGAAGTAACAGGACAATCAGTGGGATATGCTTGGATAACAGTAGTCTTAATTGACTATGATGGAACAGAAGTTACATCTAGTTGTCAAATAGGAGTTAAAGAATACCTCTTATATTATGGAGATAAAAAAGATTCAAGAACAGGAGGATTTTCTTTATATAGAAATGGAACGTCTGAAATTTATGATATGTATTGGTATGACAATCGAGGATTTGGTTGTACAGTAAATGATTCAGGATATGAAGCGGCATGGGTATCTAATAATGCAATAGATATGTCAAAGATTAGTAGTTTGGAATTTCATTATCGATTAAGTAATAATTTAGAAAAACTATATACTTATTTAAAAGTAGGAACGTCATGGAATAAAAATGCAAATAATTCATTTAACTTTGCAGAAGGAGTTGAACGAAATTTACCATCACTGTATGTTGAGTATGAAACAATAAAAGTTAATGTTAATTATAATTATACAGGCTATTTAAAGGCATATTTTTATCATGGTACTAATAGAGGATATTCTTTATGGGGAGGAATTGAGTATATAATAGCCAATCCATAATATTGATTACAAAAAACAAAAAATTAATATCAAACAATAAAGACAGAAAATGCAAACAGATTAATAAGATGATTTATACAAAAAGAAATTGATAAAATACCAATTTCAGAAAAATATATACAAAAAAATAGAAGATTAGATAAATAATTATTCAAGAGCTATGTTTAATTATAAAAGTACCAACGAAATCTTAAGAGAATTATGTGCATAATAAATTGGAAAATTATTATTGCCATTTATATTCTTCAAAAGGCAAGAAAAATTTCTTGCTTTTTGTCATTTTATATAGTAAAATGAACAAAGAAAAAATGAGGAAAAGGATATCAACTTGATATAACTTCAAGAGCTGTTTCCAAAAAAACTAAAAAGGAAAAAAGGAGTGTCCCCAAATCCCTGAAAAAAGGGAAAAAAAGGAACGTCCCTAAATCCCGGGAGGAAAAATGTATTTAAAAAGATTAGAATTACAAGGATTTAAATCCTTTGCAGATAAAACAGTATTAGAACTAATGCCTGGAATTACAACAGTAATAGGGCCAAACGGTTCAGGAAAAAGTAACATATCAGATGCAATAAGATGGGTACTTGGAGAACAAAGTATGAAATCATTAAGAGGTACAAAGTCTCTAGATATCATATTTGCGGGGACTCAAAACAGAAAGTCTTTAGGCTTTGCTGAGGCTTCTTTAGTGTTTGATAATTCTGATGGTGCGTTACCAATTGAATATACAGAGGTAACTGTTACAAGAAAAATTTATAGAAGTGGTGAGACAGGGTATTTTATAAATAAAGTTCCATGCAGATTAAAAGATGTATTGGAATTATTTATGGATACTGGTATTGGTAAAGATGGATATTCAATTATTGGACAAGGTAAAATTGATGAAATTTTAAGTAACAAATCTGAAGATAGAAGACACATTTTTGAAGAGGCTGCAGGTATTGTTAAATATAGAACAAGAAAACAAGAGTCTGAGAAAAAGTTGGAACATACAAAATTGAATCTTTTAAGAATTAATGATATTTTAGCTGAAATTGAAGGAAATCTAGAACCATTACAAATGCAAGCAGATAAGGCTAAGAAGTATTTAAATTTAAAAGAAGAATTGAAAAATATTGAAATTGGTTTATTTGTTTACAACATAGAAAAATATAAGCAAGACTTGGAAAAAGTTGTTCAAGACATTGAAATTATGCAAGCACAATGCAATGATGAGGAAGGCAGATTAGAGAGAGTAAAAATCTTAAAAGAAGAGTTAAAATCTAGTATTGATGAAATTACAGAAACAATTGAAAATATGTCAAATATAGGTTTTGAAAGTCAAAAACAAATTGAACAATTAAATTCTGATATAAATGTTGCAAAAACTAGAATTGTAAATAATAATGAAAACAATGAAAGATATTTAAAAGAAATTGAAGAACAAAATGCTAAAATTCAAGAGTTAAAAGAAGAAATTGAACAAAAAGAAGCTAAAAAAGATAACTTAAAACAAAATAAAGAAAAGTTTGAAAAAGAGTTAAATGAAAAACAAGCAGAACTTGATAAATTAACAGAAAAATTGTCTTCAAAAGAACTTGAAATTGAAGGGTACAAACATACAGTAGAAGAAAACACGGACAAGAGATATGAACTTCAATCAGAAATAAATGCTCAAAACATAAATTATCAAAACTTTGAAAAAAGACAAGCTCAAATAAAACAAGAAATGCAATCAACAATTTCAGAACTTGATGGAACTCGTCTTAATAAAGAAGACATTGCAAAGCAATTTAATGAAATTGAAAACAAAAAAAATAAGGCTCAAAATTCATTAAATGAAGTAGCAAAACAAAGAGAAGAAGCAAACCAAAAAATCAAATCATTTGAAAGCAATATAAATATTTTATCAAGTGAAATGAGAATAAAAGAGTCAAGATTAAAATTTTTGATAGAAACTGAAAAAGAAAAAGAAGGATATATCAAAAGTGTTAAATCATTGCTTAAAGACTGTGAAAATATCAAAGAACTTGGAAAAGGAATGAATGGTGTTTTAGCAAATATTATAGAAGTTCCAGATGAATTACAAAAAGCAATTGAAATGTGTTTAGGAGCAAGTCTTCAAAACATAGTAACAGAAACTGAAACAGATGCAAAGAGATTAGTTGAGCATTTAAGAAAAAATAATTTGGGAAGAGCTTCATTTTTACCAATTTCATCTGTTAAAGGTAAAAAATTAGACAAAATAAAAGGTAATGAAAGTGGCGTTGTTGGAATTGCGTCAGACCTTGTAAAATACAACAAAAAATATGAGCAAATTATTTTAAATTTACTAGGTAGAACTGTAATTGTAGACAACATGGATACAGCTATAAAAGTTGCAAAACAAAATGGCTATACATTCAGAATTGTAACAACAGAAGGTGATTTAATAAATCCATCTGGTGCAATTACTGGTGGTTCAGTTGCTAAAAAGACGGTTAACATTTTAGGTAGAGGAAAAGAAATTGAAAAATTAGAAAAAGAGATAAAAAATCTAAAACAAAAAATTGAAAAGCTACAAAATGATAAACAAAATTATGAAGAGTCAATTGAGGGAATTTTAGAATTATCTTCAAATCTTGAAAAAGAGTTACAAGAAATTGACATTACATATGCAACTGAAAAACAAAAAGTTATTTCAATAAACGAAAATATTGAAAAGCTTGAAAAACGTTTAAATAGGCTAAAAGAAGAACAAGCAAGTCTTGAAAAACAAAAAGAGGAAGCAGTTTCAACAAAAGGAGATTTACAAGTAGAAATAAATAAAATAGCAGAACAAAATGAAGAACTTTCTAAAATTATTACTGAATTTGCAGAATTAAACAAAGATGACCAAAAATATATTGATGACTTGAACTTTGATATTACAAATCTAAAAATCTCTGTATCATCATTTGACGAAAGTGAAGCATCAATTCAAGAAATTCAAGAAAGAATTAATCAAGAATTAGAAAATGCGCATATAAGTATAGAAAACAAAAATACACAAATTGAACAAATCAAAAAAGACAATGAAGACTTAGAAAAATCAATACAAGAGACACTTCAAAAAATAGAAGAAGTAAAAGAAAGTGTAAATAGTAGCAGTTCAAAAATTGAAGAATTGAAAAAAGAAAGAGCTCAAAAGAGTGAAAAACTTTCAAAACAAGAAGACGAAATAACTGCTAAATTTAAAGTAATTGAGGACTTAAAAGGTCAACTTGTAAAATTAGATGTTAAAAAGACAAAAATTGATGAAGATATAAATGGTATTATTAACAAAATGTGGGAAGAATATGAGCTTACACCTAATAATACAGAACAATATCAAAAACCAGAAAATGTTGCATTAACGCAAAGAAGAGTAAATAATTTAAGAACCGAGATTAGAGAACTTGGAAGTGTAAATGTTGATTCAATAGAAGAATACAAAAACTTAAAAGATAGATACGACTTTATGAGTGAACAACGTTTAGACTTAGAAAATACAATGAGTAAATTAAGAAAAGTAATTTCAGATATGACTCAAATTATGAAAGAACAATTCAAAGAAAAATTCAAGGTTATAAACAAAAACTTTGGAGAAGTATTTGCAGAGTTATTTGGTGGAGGAAAAGCAGAACTTACACTAGAAGATGAAGAAAATATTTTAGAGTGTGGAATTGAAATTACTGTACAGCCACCAGGAAAGAAATTACAAAATATGATGTTACTTTCAGGTGGAGAAAAAGCATTTACTGCAATTGCATTATTATTTGCAATCTTAAAAATAAATCCAGCGCCATTCTGCGTGCTAGATGAAATTGAAGCAGCACTTGATGATGTAAATGTATTTAGATATGCTGAGTATTTGAAAAAATTTACTGAACATACTCAATTTTTAGTTATTACTCATAGAAAAGGTACTATGGAAGTTGCAGACACTGTTTATGGTGTTACAATGGAAGAAAGTGGTATTTCTAAATTGTTATCTATGAAATTAAAACAATAGAATAAAAAGCAAGGGACTGAACCAGTCCCTTGCTTTTTATTCTATTGTTAGATCCGACAGAACCGCTTTTCTTCTGCATTCCTGTAAATCTAGACTATATTTACAATTTACTGAAGTACCAGTAAATTCTCCATACCGGAAGCCTTTGATCCACGTTAGAAGTGATTCTATTTGTGTTCTTGTACCTTTAATGGTAATAGTGTCTTGGGCGTGGCATATTTTTAGTTCATTATTCATATAGTTGACCTCCTAAGTTTTATGAATATATTATATAATATTTTTAGCTAAAATACAATAAACTTAAATAATCCTATAAAGATTAACAAAAATCCAGAGATTATAGACCAAATATTTTGTGGTAATTTACAGAAATTTCTAATATGAATTCCTAAATATGAGCCCATGCTTAGAAAGAACAATTGTAAAATACTAACTAAAAAGGGGAATAAATTTAAATTAATATCAGTCATTGAACCACAAATACCAATGCAAAAGCTATCAAGAGATAGAGCAATGGCTAAAAATAATGCTTCTTTTGATTCAATAACTTGAGAGTGGTCTAAATCAGAAGATATAGGACTATTAAATATATTTTGAGAATCTTTTTCTTTTTTTAAAGCCTGAAAGCATATGTATATTCCCATGCAAACTAAAACAAAACATCCTAAAAAATTAGTTAAAGTATTTGGAAATATATATTGAATTATATTGCCAAAAAGTATTGAAATATATGTTGTTAGTAGTGAGATTACAAACAAGATTATTTTTCCTGATTTGGATATCTTTGTATTTTTTATTCCATATGTTATACCTATTCCTAAAGAATCAATACTACTTGATATTGCTAAAAGTAATGAATTTAACATAATAACACCTCTTACAACATAATATGACAAAAAAATTTTGGTGTTACTTTGTAATAAAAAAGTACAAGCCACATATATTTAATTAACAAACATACAAAGGAGTGAATTTTTATGTGGCAAACATTAAGAAAAGAAGAAGTATTAAAAAAATTAAGCACAGATGAAAAGCAAGGACTAACAGAAAAAGAAGTACAAGAAAGAAAAGCAAAATATGGAAAAAATAAATTGCAAGAAAAGAAAAAAGAAAGTTTTATAGTAAAATTCATAAAACAATTTAATGATTTTATGATAATAATACTAATAATAGCATCAATAATATCAGCAGTTGTGTCAAAAATGCAAGGGGAAAACGACTATGTAGATTCAATAATAATTATAGGAATAGTAGTTTTTAATGCATTGATGGGAGTAATTCAAGAGGCAAAGGCAGAAAAATCAATAGAAGCTTTAAAACAAATGACACCACAACTTGCAAAAACTATAAGAAATGGTAAAACAGTGGAAGTCAATGCAGAAGAACTTGTAAAAGGAGATATTATTATTTTGGATGCTGGAAATTTTGTACCAGCTGATTGTAGAATATTAGAAAGTCATAACTTAAAAATTGAAGAATCATCTTTAACAGGTGAAACACAGGGAGCTGAAAAGGATGCAGATGCAATATGTAGCAAGAATGCACCATTAGGTGATATGAAAAATATGGCATTTATGGCAAGTATTACAGTAAATGGACACGGAAAAGCAGTTGTAACTGATACAGGGATGAGTACAAAAGTTGGACAAATAGCAAATATGATAATAGAAGATGAGGCACCACAAACACCATTACAGAAAAAACTAGGTGAAGTTGGTAAAATATTGGGATTAGCATGTTTAGCAATTTGTGTAATAATATTTGTTATGGGATTAATAAAACACATAGAACCAGTAGAAATGTTTATGACATCTGTTGGACTTGCAGTTGCTGCAATTCCAGAGGGATTACCTGCAATTGTAACAATTATGCTTTCAATTGGTGTTACTAAAATGGCTAAAAAGAATAGTATAATTAGAAAATTACCAGCAGTTGAAACACTTGGAAGTAGTAGTGTTATATGTTCAGATAAAACAGGAACTTTAACTCAAAATAAAATGAAAGTAGTTGATGTTAGAAGTCAAAACAAAAAATTTATTATAGAACTTGCAACATTATGCACAGACTGTGATATAAATGTGGAAAGTGGAGTGCCACAAGTTTCTGGTGAGCCTACAGAGAAGGCAATTGTAGAAGAATGCATAAATATGGGTACAGTAAAGGATAAGCTAGAAAATTTTATGCCTAGAATTAATGAAATTCCATTTGATTCTAATAGAAAAATGATGACAACAATTCATAAAATAGGAAATAAATATAGAATTATTACAAAAGGTGCACCAGATGTATTATTACAAAAATGTACAAAACAAGTAGATTTGATAACTGAGATGCAAAATCAATATAATATTAAAATTAAAAGTTTAGAAAATTTGAAAATTCAAAGTGATAATAGACAGATGGCACAAAAAGCTTTAAGAGTAATTGCTGTTGCTTACAAAGATTTAGACACATTGCCAAGCAAAATAGATTCACAAAATATAGAAAATAATTTAACTTTTGTAGGCTTAATTGGAATGATAGACCCACCAAGAGAAGGAGTAAAAGAAGCGGTTCAAGTTTGTAAAAATTCAGGAATAAAAACTGTTATGATTACAGGTGATCATTTAGAAACAGCAAAAGCAATTGCTAAAGATTTAGGAATATTAGAACATAAAGATATGGCAATAACAGGACAAGAACTTGACAAAATGTCACAAAATCAATTGGAAAAAAAGATAAGAGATTATTCAGTTTTTGCAAGGGTTACACCAGAACATAAAGTTAGAATAGTAAAAGCATGGCAGAAAAATGGAGCAGTTGTTGCAATGACAGGTGATGGAGTAAATGATAGTCCAGCTTTAAAAAATGCAGATATAGGAATTGCAATGGGGAAAAATGGCACAGATGTTGCAAAAAATGCAGCAGACATAATACTTACGGATGATAATTTTGTAACAATTGTTGAAGCTGTAAAACAGGGAAGAAATATATATGATAATATCAAAAAGGCAATACATTTTTTAATTGCAACAAATATAGGGGAAATAGTAACAATTTTTATGGGACTTGTATTAGGCTTAAAATCACCACTTCTTGCAATACAATTGTTATGGATAAATTTAGTTACAGACTCATTACCAGCAATTGCATTAGGCCTTGAAAAGCCTGAAAAAGATATTATGCAAAGAAAACCTGTTGATAGTAAAAAAGGAATATTTGCAGATGGCTTGTGGAATAAAATAATTGTTGAAGGCATAATGATTGGTGTACTTACACTTGTTGCATTTAGTATAGGAAATAAATATTATGGATTAGAAGCAGGCAGAACTATGGCATTTTTATCAATAGGATTTTTGGAATTGATACATAGTTTCAATGTTAAAAATGAAAAATCAATTTTTGAAGCAGGAATTTTTGAGAATAAATATTTAGTAGGAAGTTTTGTTTTAGGAATTTTTATCCAGGTCATAGTAGTTGTTGTTCCTGCTTTTGCAAAAGTTTTTGAAGTTGTTCCTTTGAATTTAACTCAATGGATTATTACAGTTGCTATTTCTATTTTACCTGTGCCAGTTATTGAGCTACAAAAGAAATTAGATTTTAAGAATAAGACAGTAGAGAAGAAAGAAGAGAAAAAAAGTTTTTCTTTTGCAAAATTTTAAAAATTAGTTGCAAATACCAAAAAAATATGATAAAATAGCTATGCTTAAAAAGAGTATAGCTATTTTTAAGCATCTCTACTTAACGAAAAGTTAGGTTGCAAAATCCATAGGGAGGTGAAAATAATGAACAAATACGAAAGTGTTATCATTGTTAATCCAAATGTTGATGAAGCAGGTTTAAAAGCTTTAGAAGAAAAATTCACAGGATTAATCAATGAAAATGGAAAAGTTGAATCAGTTGAAAACATGGGTAAAAAAAGATTAGCTTATGAAATCAAAAAATTCAAAGAAGGTACATATATGTTATTTAACTTTGAATCAAATCCAGATTCAATCAAAGAACTTGAAAGAGTTTACAGAATTACAGATGACGTAATCAAATTCATCGTTGTAAGAAAAGAAGACTAATAAAAAATAAAAAGTGGGACCTTATATTAAAGTAATGAAAGGAAGAAAAGAAAATGAACAAAGTAATATTAATGGGAAGACTTACAAGAGACCCAGAAGTAAGATATACACAAACAAATAATACTCTAGTTGCTTCTTTTAGTTTAGCAGTAAATAGAAGATTTGTAAGACAAGGAGAAGAAAGACAAGCAGACTTTATTAATATAGTTGCTTGGAGTAAATTAGGAGAATTTTGTAGTAAGTACTTTAAAAAAGGTCAACAAGTTGGTATAATTGGAAGAATCCAAACAAGAACATGGGATGATGATCAAGGTGTTAAACACTATGTAACAGAAGTTGTTGCAGAAGAAGCATATTTCGCTGATAGCAAAAGAGAAGGAGATATGGGAGCAGGAACTTTTGAAAATACTTTTGGTAGTACAATGCCAGGAAGCATGGGATCAGATTTTGAAACATCATCTGCAGATGATTTACCATTTTAATTAATTACGAGAGGGGGAAATATCAAAATGGCAGACAAAAAACAAAGAAGAAATAATAAAAATTATGATGAAGATTATAACCCAAAATTCAGAAAACAAAGAAAAAAAGTTTGTGTTTTATGTAGTGACAAAAATTTTGAATTAGATTACAAAAACGCTGACCAATTAAAGAAATTTGTTAATGATAAAGGTAAAATCTTACCTAGAAGAACAACAGGATGTTGTGCAAAACATCAAAGAGATATTACTACAGCAGTAAAAAGAGCTAGACATATTGCTGTATTACCATATGCTCAACAATAATAAGCATATTTTAAGACTAGGAATAAATCAATATTTCTAGTCTTTTTCTAATTCATTATCATCTTCTATAGAGTTGTATTTATTAACTTTATTAATAAGATTAGGCAATTCATTTTTAATATATTCATCAATTTCAAAATCAATTACTGAACTTTCAGAAGCCATTAAACCAGAAGCTTTTAATAAATCGTTTTGATTTATGTATATATTTTTTAAATAGTATTCAGCATCAATTGAATCTGGGTTATGATTTTCTATTTGTTCTCTTATTGAATGTGCTAAACACTCATAAGGGTCATCATAATGAATTTTAATTCTGTTTTTGGCAGAAGAATCTTTATCTAATCGAGCAGTTGCATGTTTGGCAGAAATATTTTCGGCCCAAGCATTATAAATTTCGCAACCTTTTTTATATAATCTTAATTTTAGTTCTTCAGATTCTTTTTTTGTTAATGAACAAAATTTATTAATGTCATTTTGTAATTTACTATCTAGGTTAATTCCTGTTGGAGAATTGTTTTCTAGTACAACATTTTCTGGTGAAGCAAGGTATTTTAATAACTTAGTATATTTTTTGTTAAAATCTTTATTACCTTTTCTGATATCACATATCATATTAAATAAAGATAGTTCTTCATTTGAAATAAATGCAGATTTACCAATATTATTTATCATTTTCATATTTCTTGTAGCATATGCAGATGGAACTTCCATAAAATTAGCTTCTTTTCCAGGCATATTACTATGTGCAGAATATCCAATAATACTTTCTTGGTGTTCATTAACAAACATTGTTTGCAATTCTATCGGAATATTTAAAACACTAGAATATAAACCAGAAAAATCAGCAACATATCCGCTTTTTTCTCTCTTGGTTTTTGTAGCAGAACTATCTGGATTCATTGTGATACCTAAAGTTTGAAGTTGCTTTGAGTTTTTTACTATTTCAGGCAATGTACTTGAATATAATTTTAATCCTAATTTACTATCAATTCTGGAATCAAAATCTTTTAAAAGTTATTTAAAGTCAACTTTTTGTGGATTTGAATCTTGCTCCAAAGAAGATAGCTTCATCTTAGTTGAATAATCTCCTAATGCAGTTAAAATAGAGATTTTTTTATTACATTCATTAATTAACTTATTATATTTTTCTTTTAAATCTAATGCATAATTTTTTGAATATGCAGTTTCTGATTCAAAAATATTCAAAATGTCTTGTAATAATTTTTTACTTTTTGTATAGTAATCAAAAGATGTGCAACTTTGATTATCGATTTTGGATTCAAATATGTGATGATTTTCAGATATTTTGATATTTTCTTTTCTCTCATCTGCAAGCATTTTTAATGTTTCATATTCAGGATTTTTAGGGTCAATGGTTACATTGTGAGGGATTTTTTCAACAATAATTCTTAAACCAAATAAATCTAGAATGTCTTTTATTGAAATACTTGAATCAGTTTCTTTTAATCTTTTTGTATAATCTTCTAATTTTGCAATATTACTTTTGGATGATTTAACTCTGGATGTTAGATAAATTGAATAATTAGGTTCAGGAAATTTTTTGTTTATTTCTAGTAATAATGTTGAACATACAATTTCCATATATCGCATTATTTCAGAATCAGTTGATAAAATCATTTTATCTAATTTATTTGATATAGTGTTGTATAAACTTTCATATTTTTTATTTTCTTTTTCATTATCAAATGGTTTGTGCATAGGATTACCTCCTTTTGGTTTTAAACTCATAATATTAGTATAGCAAAATTTACATAAATTTGCAAATTAATTGCAATTTACCAGAAAATATAGTAAAATATAGTAGATTAAAAGAGAAAAGAAGGTAATAAAATGTTAGAAAAATTAGGAATAGATACAGAATTAGAAAATTTATCAAAAGAAGTAGAAAAAGAAATAAAAAATCAATTTAAAACAATGGACGAAATATGCGAAAAAAACAGTATGAAAGTTTTATCAGCATTTCAAGAGTGCAACTTACAAGAAATGCACTTAAACTCATCAACAGGATATGGAATAGATGAAGCAGGAAGAAACAAAATAGAAGAAATTTATGCAAATGTATTTAAAGCAGAAGATGCATTAGTACGTGCACAATTTATATCAGGAACACATGCTTTAGCAATAACCTTATCAGCATTATTACGTCCAAATGACACAATGATAAGTATAACAGGAGAACCATATGATACACTTCAAACAGTTATAGGATGTAATGAAACAGAAAGCAAAAGTTCATTAAAAGCATTTGGAATAAAATATGAACAAATAGAATTAGTAGAAAATGACTTTGATATAAAATCAATTCAAGAAAGATTAAAAAAACAAGATGTAAAATTAGTTGAAATTCAAAGGTCAAGAGGATATTCAACAAGAAAGAGCTTAACAATTGAAAAAATCGAAAAAGCAATAAAAGCAATTAGAGAAGTAAACAAAGATGTAATAATTATGGTAGACAATTGTTATGGAGAATTTGTACAAGACAAAGAACCAATAGAAATTGGAGCAGATATCGCAGTAGGTTCATTAATGAAAAATCTAGGAGCAGGAATTGCAACATCTGGAGCATATATAGTTGGCAAAAAAGACTTAATAGAACTATGTGCAGAAAGACTAACAGCACCAGGAATAGGAAAAGAGATAGGACCATCATTAGGACAAAACACACAATTACTAAAGGGCTTATTCTTTGCACCACAAGTTGTAGCATCTAGTGTAAAAACAGCAATATTTGCAAGTAGAATATTAGAAAAATTAGGATATGATGTTGAACCAAAATATGATGAAGTAAGAGCAGACATAGTACAAACAATAAAACTTGGAAGTGAAGAAAATTTAGTAAAATTCTGTCAAGGAATCCAAATGGGTTCACCAATAGACTCAAATGTAATTCCATTCCCAAGTGATATGGGAGGATATGAAGATAAAGTTATAATGGCAGCAGGAACATTTACAGAAGGATCAACAATCGAATTGAGTTGTGATGGACCAATACGTGAACCTTTTATTGCATATATGCAAGGTGGGCTTACTTATGAGTATGGAAAATTTGGAATATTAAAAGCAATTCAAAAAATGAAAAATTAATAAAATAGGGATTGGGGGACGGGTCTTTAATCCCGGAAAATTTGGGAGAAAAATATGAATGTTGTAGTAATAGGCGGTGGTCCTGCTGGAATGATGGCAGCAATTACCTCTGCTGAAAATGGAAATAATGTAATTTTATTAGAAAAGAAGGAAAGACTTGGAAGAAAACTTTTGATTACAGGTAAAGGAAGATGTAATATTACATCTTCTTTGCCAATAGATGAATTTATACAAAACGTACCAGGAAATGGACAATTTTTATATAGTGCTTTTAAAAATTATACAAATACTGATATAATTGACTTTTTGAAAGATGAAGGCTTAGAAGTAAAAGAAGAAAGAGGAAATAGAATATTCCCAATAACGGATAAATCATTAGATGTATTAAAGTGCTTTACAAAAAGATTAAAAGAATTAAATGTTAAAATAGAATATAATACGAAGGTTACTGAAATTGTACCAAAAGATGAAAGTGGAAAATTAAAAGTGATTGCTGTGGAAATGGATAAAAACATTTATAAAAATAAAGTGTTTGAAGCTGAAAAAGTGATATTAGCAACAGGTGGAAAAAGTTATCCTTTAACAGGTTCTACAGGTGATGGATATGAAATTGCAACAAAATTAGGACATACAATAACTAAAATAAGACCTTCATTGGTTCCATTAGAATCATTTGATATAAATATGTGTAAAGAGTTGCAAGGTTTATCTTTAAGAAATGTAAAAATTCAATTAAAAGATAAAGAAAAAAATAAAGTAATATATGAAGATTTCGGAGAGATGTTATTTACTCATTTTGGTGTATCAGGACCTACAATTTTGAGTAGTTCAGCACATCTAGTTAGATATAAAAATATTGATGAACTTTTAAAAAATAAAAAAATTACTTTAAATATAGATTTTAAGCCAGCTTTATCTGAAGAAAAATTAGATGAAAGAATATTAAGAGATTTTAATGATTTTAAAAATAAGCAATTTAAAAATAGTTTAGATAAATTATTACCACAAAAATTGATACCTGTAATTATTGAAAAAAGTGGTATAAATCCAGAGAAAAAAGTTAATGAGATTAACAAAAAAGAAAGACATAGACTGGTTAATTTATTAAAGAATTTTGAAGTTATTATAAAAGGATTTAGACCTATTGATGAGGCAATAATAACAAGTGGTGGAATAAATATTAAAGAAATAAATCCTAAAACAATGGAATCTAAATTAGTAGAAGGTTTATATTTTGCAGGTGAAATAATTGATGTTGATGCATATACTGGAGGATTTAATCTTCAAATTGCTTATTCTACTGGATACGTAGCAGGCGACAAAATTTGAAAAAAATATGAGACAAATTAGGTCTGTCCCTTTTGTTTCAAAAAAGGAGAAATATGGAAAGTTTTATTTCAATTAAGGAAAATATACAAACTGAATTAGTTGTAAAAAAGTCTAAATTTATATGTAATCTTATAAAAGTTGAGACCCAAGAAGAAGCAGAAAATATGATAAAAAAAATGAAGAAAAAGTATTATGATGCAAGGCATAATTGTGTAGCATATAGGGTTATGGAAAATGAGCAAATAGTAGAAAAATCAAGTGATGATGGGGAACCATCAGGAACTGCTGGAGGACCAATGTTAAATATTTTACAAAAAAATAATTTGTGTAATATTTTAGTTGTTGTAACAAGATATTTTGGAGGAATTTTACTTGGAACAGGTGGTTTAGTTAGAGCTTATTCGGATGTAACATTACAAGCTATAGATAGTATAGAAAAAGTTGAAAAAACTATAGGAATAGAAGCAGAAGCAGAAGTAGAATATAATAATTTGGAAACTTTTAAATATTATTGTAAAAAAAATAATATTTATATAAAAGATTACGAATATTCTGAAAAAATTATTTGTAAAATTCAGTTAGAAGAATGTAGTAAAGAGAGATTAATAGCTGATTTTAATACAAAAAAAGTTAATTTGATAAAATTGAAGTTTTTATCTAAAAAATTAATAGAGAAAAGTATAATAAAATAATGTTTTTGTAAATATTTGGAAAATATCGGAAATAGGGAGGAAAAATTATGAAAGAAAAAACAACAATCTTGATAGCGGATGACAATCAAGAATTTGCTCAAACATTAGCAAAATACATACATGAGCAAGATGATATGGAAGTTATAGGAATAGCAAAAGATGGAGAAGAGGCTATTGATATGATAACAAATATAATGCCAGATGTAGCATTATTAGATGTAATTATGCCACATTTAGATGGAATAGGAGTATTAGAAAAATTAAATATAATAAAATGTGATAAAAAGCCAATGTGCATAATGCTTTCAGCTGTTGGACAAGATAAAATTACTCAAAGAGCAGTTGGTTTAGGAGCTGAATACTATGTTGTTAAACCTTTTGATATTGAATTATTAATAAAAAGGATAAAAGAATTGAAAAACTTCAGACCAAGTCAAAATGTTAATAATTTTATTTCAAAAGAAACTAAACAACAATATGTTGAAATTCCTATGGATGGAACTAAAAATCAAGAAAATTTGGAAGCTTTGGTAACAAATATTATTCATGAAGTAGGTGTACCTGCACATATAAAAGGATATCAATATTTGCGTGAAGCAATAATTATGGTTGTAAATGATATTGATGTTATTAATCAAATAACAAAGAGTTTATATCCTAAAATTGCAATGAAATTTAACACAACACCGAGTCGTGTAGAGCGTGCAATTCGTCATGCTATAGAAGTTGCATGGGGTAGAGGTGACCAAAAAACAGTTGAGAAAATTTTTGGTTATACAATTTCAGCTGCTAAAGGAAAACCAACTAATTCAGAATTTATAGCAATGATTGCTGATAAATTAAGATTGGAATTAAAGAGTGCTTAGTCTGAGTAAATATTTAGAGAGAAGCGGATTATAAGATAAGATAAAAAAGCTCTAAAACTATAAAGTGTTTGAAAATACATATAGATTATGTGAAAAGTCTGCTACTAAACCAATAAATGAAATAAAAAGAAACCTATAAACTTTTCTTATTCATTGGTTCGTGTTTTGAATATTTAAAACATGAATTTTTGAAAAAGGGAGGTTTTTATTATGGAAAATATACTGTAATAAGAATAAAAGAAATAAAATGCTCTCGAAATCTAGAATATTAGTTCATTTTGTTGTTAAAGTTACAGAAGAGGCATATAAAGTATTTGAAAATAAGATTAGATAATGGACAAGATTTAAAATTGTCAGTAATAAATAATAAAAAAATTAGTATTTTTACTAGACAAATATGTAAATGTGTACTATAATGTTCTGCATAGGGAATGAGAATAAACAGATGTGGTTTGCCTCTATAAAGGAGGTGAGGCTTATGATAGAAATGCAATTACTAATAAAAACAATATTTATTTTATACTATTCATTAATTGGAGTAACTATCATAGCTTTTGCCTTGATTATAGCACTAGTTATAATTATTAGCAAAAGTAGATAACCAATAAAAAAACACATCTGTCTTGACCGGGCAATGTGTTTTTTACATACAAACCTGGCAAACCACGTTTGTGGTTTCTCCATTTCCTATTATTATTATACTTTGAATTAATGATAAAGTCAATAAATTTTATAAAATTTACCCTGAATTAACATTTATTGGCCTTGCATTTATTCAAAAAAAGATAAAATAAGGCTATAAATAAACAAAGCATAAACCAACAAATAAATAAAAAAATTCAAATATTTATTGAGTTTAGAGATTTACATAAATTTAACACAACACCAAGTCGTGTAGAGCGTGCAATTCGTCATGCTATAGAAGTTGCATGGGGTAGAGGTGACCAAAAAACAGTTGAGAAAATTTTTGGTTATACAATTTCTGCGGCTAAAGGAAAGCCAACTAACAGCGAATTTATTGCGATGATTGCAGATAAATTACGTTTGGAATTAAAGAGTGCGTAAATTTGAGTGAATATCCATAGAGAAGAGGATTATAAGAAAAAACGTGTCAATTATGACACGTTCTTTCTTATTTTTCGCAGATTTTTTCGCAGATTTTTTTTGCAAGTTTTCTCTCTTTTTTGCACTGTGGATGAACCACTAAAAAGAGAGTTGCTGCTTCCCAAATTGCAGGTTTTAAATCTGACCAAAAATTTTTCATAATGCTGTTCTCCTTTTGGATGTTTATTAATAGATACTTTAATTATAACACAAAATTGAAAATATGTAAAATTAACCAATTTTTGTTTATATTTTAAAACAAATGTGATATAATATAAAAATCAAATAAAACCACCTAGAAAGGATGGAATATAATGAATACAATAATAGGAGAACTAGGAAAATCACAGAAATTTATAGATTTAAGCAAGCAAATAGAAAAAGAAAAAAGTCCGATATCAATATCGGGCTTAACTAGCGTTGGAATGACGGAAATAATTTCTGCAATAAATGGGTATAACAAAAAATCAATATTACTAATTACATATAATGAAATACAAGCAAAAAAAATACTACAAAATTTACAAACCTTTGATAAAGAAAAAGTAGTATTTTTCCCTAAAAAAGAAGTTGTAACATATGATTATGTAGCAGAAAGCAAAGATCTGCCATATGAAAGAATAGAAACTTTAAATAAAATCAAAGAAAAGAAAAATATAATAGTTGTAACAACAATAGAAGCATTAATGCAAAAATTACCATCAAAAAAATCACTATTTAAAAATGTATTAGAATTTAAAGTAGGAGATATATACAACTTAGAAGATATTAAAAAAAGTTTAGTAAATATGGGATATTCAAGATGTGACTTAATAGAAGGAAGAGGACAGTTTAGTGTAAGAGGTGGAATTGTTGATATATCAGCTGATGATAAAACAGGAATTAGGATCGAGTTATGGGGAGACGAAGTTGATTCAATCAGAAACTTTAGTATAAGTAGCCAAAGGTCAATATCAACATTAGAAAAAGCAAAAATATATCCAGCAAATGAATATGTTTTAGATGATAAAATAGAAAATATTTGTAAAAGAATCAGACAAAAATTAACAGAAGGAAAGCAAGATGAGATAATAGAAGAAGACATAGAACAAATAAAAGCTGGAAATTATATAAGTAAAATAGATAAATATTTTGATGAATTTTACGAAGAACAAGAAACTTTAATTGACTATATGAGCAAAGAGTGCTTAATTATGGTAGATGAGGTCAATAAGGTTGAACAAAGAAAAATGAATATCTTACAAGATATTGAAAACTTAAGTAAAAACTTAATAGAAAAAGAAAAAATAGTACCAGAAGCGTTATCAAGTACAGGAGCAATTGAATTTGATAGCATAGAAAATAAATATCATACAATATATTTAGAAAAACAAGATGCAGTTACAAAAAAACAAGCACAAAGATATCATTTTGAATATAGAGAAATCAATTATTATAAGAGCGAAATTGAAAATTTATTTGAAGATATAAACAAATGGAATAATGAAAAGAAAAGCATATATATAATGGTTGAAACTAAAGAAAAAGCCAAAAAGCTAAAAGAACTATTAGAAAAGCAAGATATATTATGCAAAATAGAAGAAAAATTAGACAAAACAATCATAGTAAAATCTTCAGAAAATATTGTAACAATTTCAGTTGGTAAAATTACAGAAGGATTTGAAAATTTTGAAGTAAATCAAGTTGTAATTTCAGCAGATGATTTAATAGATGGTGGAAAAAAGAAGAAAACATTTGCAAATCAGGCATTTAAAGAAGGAGAAAAAGTAGTATTTGCAGATTTAAAAGTTGGTGATTATGTAGTACACAAAAATTATGGAATAGGACTTTTTGTTGGGGTAAATACTATAACTGCAGACAAAACAACAAAAGACTATATCAAACTAAAATATAAAGATGATGCAATTTTATATGTACCAACAAGCCAGTTAGATGTAATTAGAAAATATACAGGTGGAGATGCAATAAATCCACCAATGAACAGTCTTGGAAGTAAAGATTGGATTAAAACAAAGGAAAAGGTAAAGAAAAATTTAAGAGCTGTTGCAAAAGAATTAATAGAATTATATGCAAAAAGAGAAAAAGCAAAAGGTTATGCATTTGGACCAGATACACCTTGGCAACAACAATTTGAAGAAAAGTTCCCATATCAAGAAACAGATGACCAATTAAGATGTATAGAAGAAGTTAAAAAAGATATGGAAAATCAAAGACCAATGGACAGACTTTTATGTGGTGATGTTGGATATGGAAAAACAGAAGTTGCAATAAGAGCAGCATTTAAAGCAGTAATGGACCATAAACAAGTTGCATACCTAGTACCAACAACAGTTTTAGCACAACAACAATATGAAGAATTCAGAGATAGAATGAAAGACTTTCCGATAAAGGTGGAAATATTAAACAGATTTAAAAGTGCAAAATATCAAAATGAAGTAATCAAAAAATTGAAATTAGGGGATGTAGACATTGTAGTTGGGACACATAGATTATTAAGTAAAGACGTTGAATTTAAAGACATTGGATTATTAATAATAGATGAAGAGCACAGATTTGGAGTAAAAGCAAAAGAAAAAATAAAACAATACAAATCAAATATAGATGTATTAACAATGACAGCAACACCAATTCCAAGAACAATGCATATGTCAATAGTTGGAATAAGAGATATGTCAGTAATTTATGAACCACCTCACAACAGAAAACCAGTACAAACTTATGTATTAGAATATGACCAAGAAGTTATAAAAGAAGCAATAACAAAAGAATTAGAAAGAGATGGACAGGTATTTTATATTTATAATAGAGTAGATACAATACAGAAAAAAGCAGATGAAATATCAAGACTTGTACCTGAAGCGACTGTGAGTTATGCACATGGGCAAATGACAGGAAATCAAATAGAAGAAATAATGCAAGATTTTATTGATAAAAAATCAAATGTATTAGTGTGTACCACAATATTAGAATCAGGAATAGATATAGCAAATGCTAACACAATAATAGTAGAAAATGCAGACAGAATGGGGTTAGCCGCATTATATCAAATACGTGGTAGAGTTGGAAGATCAGACAGACAGGCATATGCATATATCACATACAGAAAAGACAAAATGCTTTCAGAAGAAGCGGACAAGAGACTAAAAGCAATAAAAGAATTTACTGAATTTGGTTCAGGTTTCAAAATAGCAATGAGAGACCTAGAAATCAGGGGAGCCGGAAGTATGCTTGGAGAAATACAATCAGGACACTTAGAACAAGTAGGATATGATACATATTGTACATTACTAGACGAAGTAGTAAAAGAAATGCAAGGAGTAGAAGTAGAACCAGAAATAGACATACAAATTGACTTAAATGTAACAAGTTATATACCAGACGAATACATACCAGACTCAGCACAAAAAATAGAAGTATATCAAAACATAGCATTATGCAAAAAAGAAGAAGACATCCAAAATGTTGTAGACGAAATAATAGACAGATTTGGAAACATGCCAGCAGAATTAGAAAACCTATTAGACATAGCAAGAATAAAATACTTAGCAAAACCATTTGCAATAAGCAAAATTGCAAGCAAAAAAACAGCTGTAGTGTTTACTTTTGAACAAAGTAAGTATAAAATAGATTTACAGGGATTGTTAAAAATATATAGAAATAAAATTAAATTTTCACCTGGAATAAAAACAATGATTACATTAGATATAGGAACAACAAATGAAAGACAGATTTTAAATGACGTTACTGAATTTCTAAGAAAGTTGTCAAAAGGGACGCCCCTTTTTGACAACAATGCTAAATAAATTTTTTGTGCAGTGTAGATATATAAAAGAAGTTGTCAAAAAAGGGCGTCCCTTTTGACAATCAATCATAGTGAAAGGAAAAAGTTATGCAAGTAATTTCAAGTAAAGATAATGAATTTGTAAAACATGTAAAAAAATTAAAAGAAAAGAAATACAGAGATTTAAACCAAGAATTTATTATAGAAGGAATAAAATTAGTAAAAGAGGCAATTGAAGAAAAAGCAGATATTAAGCATATTGTAGTTTGTGATAATTGTGAAGATTCTGGAGTAATTCCTAAAAATTTAATGTATGAAATTGCAAAATATGATTGTGTATATGTAACAGAAAATATATTAAAAACAATGTCAGATGTAAATGCACCACAGGGAATACTAGCAATAATTGGTAGAAACAATCAAGAAAACAAAATAGATTATAATCAAGATATAATAGTTGCTTTAGATGATATACAAGATCCAGGAAATTTAGGGACAATTCTTAGAACTGTTGATAGTATAGGATTAAATCAAATATTGGTATCAAAAGGAACAGCAGATTGTTATAATCCTAAAGTGGTTCGCTCTACAATGGGAGCAATTTTTAGAATTAAAATTATAGAATGTGAGGATATAGAACAGACCCTAAAAGAAACACAAAAAAATAACTTTAAGTTGGTAGTAAGTTCATTACAAACTAAAAATAGTTTATATGATATTAATTTTGATAAAAAAGTAATTATTATAGGAAATGAAGCAAATGGAGTAGAACAAAGAATTCAAGATATAGCAGATGAAAAAATAAAAATACCAATGCTTGGAAAAACAGAAAGTTTGAATGCATCTGTTGCAACTGGGATTATTTTATATGAATATGTAAGACAAAAAATTGCAAAATAATATAAAAAACATCAAAATTCTACAAAGAAATTTTACGAAAAGTTATAATATGGGTAACAATTACAAAAATAATTGTAATTGTTACTTTTTTATGTTACCATTAAAACAGAAAGAATTTTTTCTAAAACTTAAAATTAGTTCAGAATTTATTTCTCAATAAAATTAAGTTTAAATCAGATAATGAATGTAAAATTAAAATCTAAAAATAAAATGTTATAGGTCCAGAAATTTAATATCTTAGAATTCAATGAAAACGAAACATGTTAGACACTAGAATAGAAAGGAGGGAGTATGGTATATTTCTCATTCAACGATTTTGTTGATTGTGAGCAAAGTGAAGAAATTTATAAAGTAAGAAAATTGGGAGAAAATGTAGTAAAATATGAACAGATAAGCAAAACAGGTAAAAACGAAAATTCAATCATAGAAATTATAAAAAATAAAAATGAATTGAAAAAATTTTTAAAAGATTTTTTTGAAATAGATGAAGCAATAGGACTTAATGATATAGTTTATTGTAATAAAATAAAAAGTAAAATAGATAAGATAAACGAAAATATTGTTATATGTAAAATTAAAAACAAAGAAATATTTATAATAATAAAAGAAATATCAGAAATTGATACAAATATTACGTATAAAATGTTTGAACATTCCACTAATATAATAAGTAGGTGGAATAAAGAGAAAGAAAATCAGAATATAAGAAATCCCATAGTGATTCCAATTGTTATATATACAGGTAAAAAAATATGGAAAAATTCAAATAGTCAATTGCGAGGAAGAATTAATTATGTGAGATTTAAAAATAATAGAATAAACTTTTCATATAATGTGTTAAATATAAATGAAATGAGTGAAAATGATTTAAAATACATGGAATCAGAAGTCGCAAGAAAAATCAAAGAATTAAAAAATAAATATTTACAAATTAATTAAAAAAATATTGACATATTTCCGTATGAGTGTTATATTTACAAAGAAGGAAAAAGGAGGTAGAACATGACACCAGATTATTATGTTATAGGAAGAAGAATAAAACAATGTAGATTAGATAGAAAAATGACGCAAGAGGAATTAGCAGACGAGATTAGTATTTCGGTAGCTTTTTTAAGTAGAGTTGAAAGAGGTAATGCACATTTGAATTTAAGGAGATTAACTCAAATTGCTGAAGTTTTAAAAGTTTCACCAGGTTATTTATTAACAGGTAGTAATACGACTTCTAAAGATTATTTAAAAGAAGATTTTAAAAATATTTTAGATAAATGCAGTCCAGAACAACAAAAATTGATATATGAAATTTCAGAGTTAGTTAGTAAGACTAAATTTGAAAATGTGAATAATTAATATTTTTATAAAAGGATGTAATTCTAAATATGGTTACATCTTTCTTTATTGAGCTTATAATTGTATATGATTTAATTTAGAATTATTTTTGTTCATTACATTCAAAAAGAACTTGTAGTATAAAAAATTGGTACCCTTTCACTTATACAAGCGAACATTACCCATTTTTTTATTTTACAAGTTCTATTTTTCATTTCAATCAAACGAAATAATTCTAAATTAAATCATATACAATTATAGGCTAAGATTAAAATATAAAAGTAACAACCATTTTGAATTTTACATAAAATATACTAGGATAAATAAAAGGAGGCAATTTATGAAAAACATACTAGAAGTCAAAAATATAGGAAAAAAATATCAAAATAAAGAAGACGAAATACAAGCACTTAAAAATGTAAATTTCAGAATAAAAGAAGGGGAATTTGTAAGCATAATAGGACCAAGTGGATGTGGAAAATCAACATTACTTTCAATAATAGCAGGACTAGAAGAAAAAACAGAAGGAGAAATCTACATAGAAGGAGAAAAATGCAATGGAATATCTCCTAAAATAGGATATATGCTACAAAGAGACTGTTTACTAGAATGGAGAAACATATTAAGTAATACATTATTTGGATTAGAAATAAAAGGAATAAAAACAAAAGAAAATATTGAATATGTAAAAGAACTACTAAAAAAATACAACTTATATGATTTCAAAAACAAATATCCATCAGAATTATCAGGAGGAATGAGGCAAAGGGTAGCATTAATTAGAACACTTGCAGTAAAACCAAAAATATTATTATTAGATGAAGCATTTTCTGCACTAGACTATCAAACTAGAATAATGGTAACTGAAGATATATATTCAATATTAAGAAAAGAAAAAATTACAGCACTAATTGTAACACATGATATATCAGAAGCAATAAGTATGTCAGATAGAGTACTTGTATTAAGCAAAAGACCTGGAACAGTAAAAGATATACACAAAATAGATTTTGAAATAGAAAATAGAACACCAATAAATTGCAGACAAAGTCCTAAATTTAGCAAATATTTTGATTGCTTATGGAAGGAGCTTGGTGTAGATGAAAAATAAAATATCAGAAGAAAGAAAAAAATATCTAAAAAAAGTTAAAGCAAAAAAGTTGTTGGTAATAGTTACACAATTAGCAATTTTAATAGGATTTTTAGCAATTTGGGAAGCTTTAGCAAATGCTAAAATAATAGATAGTTTTATAACAAGTCAACCAAGTAGAATATGGAATACATTTGCACACTTGACATCTAATGACTTATTAAAACATATAAAAGTTACAGTATATGAAACAATAGTAGGATTTGGGCTTGGAACTTTAATGGGAGTTGCAATTGCTATAATTTTATGGTGGTCTAAGTTTTTAGCAAAAGTATCAGAACCATTTTTAGTAGTACTAAATAGCCTTCCAAAAGTTGCATTAGGACCAATAATTATAATATGGGTAGGATCAGGAACTCCGGCAATAATTGTAATGGCAATTGCAATATCATTGATTGTAACAATAATGGAAATGTTAAATGGATATTTAAAAACAGATAAGGAAATAATCAAAATGGCAAAAACATTTAAATGTACTAAATTACAATTATTGACTAAAATAGTAATACCAGCAAATATTGGCACATTTATAAATTCATTAAAAGTAAATATTGGACTTTCATTAGTAGGAGTAATATCAGGTGAATTCTTAGTATCTAAAGCTGGATTGGGATATTTAATAGTATATGGTGGTCAGGTATTTAAATTGGATTTAGTAATGACTAGTGTAATTATTTTAGGAATTGTGGCAGGAATTATGTATGGTGGAGTATTGCTACTTGAAAGATTTATCCGTAAATAATATTTTGTTGCAATTCATATTTAAATAATTTATTATAGTCCTTTTGATAATATATTGTTTTTTTATACCTTGGTGTCGCAATCTACATATTTTAAAATCTACTGTTATGTAGATTGCTCCAATTCGCACTCGTTTACACTCGTTTGGTCGCTTACGCGGTATTTCAAAAACAATATATTATCAAAACTTATAGTAATAATAAAAAGAATTGCAACAATATTTAGGAGGAATATTGTGAAAAGAAAAATAATAATGCTAATTGTTATATTTTTAATAATTGCAATAATTGCAGGAATAGCAACATATCAAAAGAATAATAAAAAAACAGATACAGATGCAACTGTAATAAAAATGAATGAAGTAACACGTTCGGTATTTTATGCACCACAATATGTAGCAATAAACAACGGATATTTTAAAGACTATAATATAGAAATAGACTTAACAACAGGTCAAGGAGCAGATGCAGTAATGACGTCGGTATTATCAGGTGAGTCACAAATAGGATTTGCAGGACCTGAAGCTTCAATATATGTTTATAATGAAGGAAAAGAAGATTATACTCAAGTATTTGCACAACTAACAAAAAGAGATGGTTCATTTTTAGTTTCAAAAGAAAAAATTGATAATTTTAATTGGAACATGTTAAAAGGAAAAACTGTAATACCTGGCAGAAAGGGTGGAGTTCCATATATGACATTAGAATATGTAATTAAGCAAAAAGGTCTTACACCAGGAAAAGATTTGACATTGGATGATAGTATAAAATTTGACTTAATGGCAAGTGCTTTTACATCAGGAAGTGCTGATTATGTTACACTTTTTGAGCCAACAGCATCTAATATAGAAAAATTAGGAAAAGGATACATTGTTGCATCTGTTGGAAAAGAATCTGGTGAAATACCATATACTGCATATTTTGCCAAGAAGAGTTATATTGAAAATAATGAAACTACAATTCAAAACTTTACAAATGCTATTTACAAAGGACAAAAATGGGTTAAAGAACATACTGCAAAGGAAATAGCAGAAGCAATACAAAGCTTTTTCCCAGATACAGATATTGAACTTTTAGCTACTGCAATTCAAAGTTATAAAGACATAGATGCTTGGAATGAAACACCAGTTTTAAAACAAGAAAGTTTTGATAAACTACAAGAAGTTATGAGTTCAGCAGGTGAGCTTAAAGTAAAGGCTCCTTATGATAAAATTGTTAATAATAAATATGCACAAGAAGTAACTAAATAAAAGAACTTAATAATAGAAAATTTATATTAAAAAATGTGAAACAAAATAAAAAAGAGTTTCACATTTTTTGCTAAAAAAATATTAAACAAATTTTAATGATGTAATTGTAATGACTTAGGTGATAGTTCTTGCTTTATATAAGCATCTAAATAATTCATATTATCGTCAAAATTTTCTAAAAGTTCAGATATTTTATTTTTTCAATCAAAAATTTGAATATATATTTTATCAAGATCTGGTGAGTTTTCTGAATACATATTTTTATATAATAAATCTAATTCTTCAGTAATAACTCTACTTAAAATACCTTCCTTTCGAGAAAAAATAAGTTTTTTGTAATCTTCTATATCTGCTGTTTCTTCTAATCTATTTAGTCTTGTTTGTATTGTTTTTTGTATTTTTTCGTCAAGAGCTTTGATAGGTGTTCTTTTAGATGATGTCCAAAAAGAACCGTCCCTAATGGACATTTTTTTATCTAAAAATATTGTAATCAACTACAAAATGTGATATAGTGGACAAAAATAATATTGGTGACAAATTTAACGTTTTACCAATATCTAAAAAGTAAGGAGTGATACAAATGATAGCATTAGGAGCAGATCACGGAGGATATAAATTAAAAGAAGAAATAAAAAGATATTTAGATGAAAGCGGAATAGAATATAAAGATTATGGAACAAATTCAGAAGAAAGAACAGATTATCCAATATATGCAAAAAAAGTAGCTGAGGCAATACAAAACAAAGAATGTGATTGTGGAATATTAGTATGCAGATCAGGATATGGAATGACAGTAGTAGCAAACAAATTTAAAGGAATAAGAGCAGCATCAATACATGATCAAGAATCAGCAAAATTTGCGAAGGCAGATGATGATATAAATGTAGTAACATTAGGTGGAGACTATTTAACAATAAATGAAGCGATTTGTATAATAAGAAATTGGTTAGGTACAGAATTTAAAGGCGGAAGATATGAAGAAAGACTAAAAATGGTAGAAGAAATAGAAAAAAATAATATGAAATAATTGGAGGAATACATATGTGGGGAAACATAGCAATAGCATTTATACTGGCATTTGTGGTAACATTTGTAACTACACCATATACAATGAAAATTGCAAAAAAAATAGGGGCAATAGATATTCCAAAAGATGAAAGAAGGGCACACAAAAGATCAATACCAAAATTTGGTGGACCAGCAGTAATATTAGGATTTTTGGCATCAACAATATATTTATTAATAGTAATGAGTATAGAAAATTCTATAAACTTGTTTGGACCACAAGAATATTGGAAGAAATTATTAGGATTTTTAGCAGGAATACTGATAATAGCAGGGTTCTGTGTTGTGGATGATACAAAAACAATAAAACCAATAACAAAATTAATAGGACAAACAATAGGTGCTATTTTTGTTGTAATGTCAGGAATAAGAATAGAAGGTATAACATTACCATTTTTGAATTTCCCAGAAATGCATGAAATAACATCAATATTAATTACAATTGCATGGATAATATTTGTAACAAATGCAATAAACTTAATTGATGGGCTAGATGGATTATCATCAGGAATTTCAGTAATATCAGCTATATCATTATTAGTAATATTTGTATTAAATGGTTCATCATTAATTTCAATAGTATTAATAACTGCATTAGCAGGTGCTTTAGTGGGATTTTTACCATTTAATTTTACACCAGCAAAAACATTTTTAGGAGATACAGGATCAAACTTTTTAGGATTTTCTTTATCAGTAATTTCTATATTGGGTTCTGCAAAAACATATACAGCAGCTGTAATTGTTTTACCTCTTATTGCTTTAGGATTACCAATATTTGATACTACATGGGCAATAATTAGAAGATTAATAAAGGGAAAATCAATAAAAGCTGTATTTAAAGCTGACAAAGGACATTTACACCATAGATTGGTTGCAAAAGGATTTAGCCAAAAACAAGCAGTTTTAATTTTATATGGAATAAGTGCAATATTTGGAATGTTTGCAGTAATATTATGTGACAGTGGAATTTGGAAAGCATTATCATTCTTATTAATTATGATAGTTGCGGTTGCATTAGGGTATAAAAACTTTTCTGTTGAAAGAACAGGAAATGAACAATATGAATGTACTCAATGTAAATATATTTATAATCCAAAGTTTGGAAATGAAAAAGCAGGAATACCAAAGGGAACAAAGTTTGATGATTTACCAGAAGATTGGGTTTGCCCAGTTTGTGGTGAGGGAAAGGATATGTTCCAGATTCATGAGTAAGTTGAAAAGAATTACAATTTTGAACTGTGTCAAAATTTAATTCTTTTCCAACTTTTATATATTAATAGAAATATAAAAAAGGAGACAAAAAATGCAAGACAAAATAATGAAATTTTTAGCATATGAAGGAAAAATATCAGTAGTATGCACAAGCACAACAGAACTTGTAGAAGAAGCAAGAAAAATACATGACTTAAGCCCAGTTGCAACAGCAGCATTTGGACGATTACTAACGATTTCAGCGATAATGGGAAATGAAATGAAAGGTGCAAAAGACAAATTAACAGTTCAAATGAAAGGTAATGGACCACTTGGAACAACGCTTGTAACAGCAGATAATTTTCCAAGAGTAAAAGGATATGTAGCGAATCCAGTTGTAGATTTGCCATTAAATGATATGGGAAAATTAGATGTAGGTGGAGCAGTTGGAAATGCAGGATTTATAAATGTAATAAAAGATATTGGTTTAAAAGAACCCTATGTTGGAATATGCCCACTAGTTTCAGGTGAAATAGCAGAAGATTTTGCGGAATACTTTGCAAAATCAGAACAAAAAAATACAGCAGTTGCTTTAGGAGTTTTAGTAGATAAAAATGGAGTTAAATCTGCAGGAGGATATATAATTACACCAATGCCAGATGCAACAGATGAAGAAATATCAAAAATAGAACAATCAATATTTAAAGCAGGTGCAATTTCAAAAATGCTGGATAAAAATATGACATTATTAGAAATAGCAAAGGCGGTAACAGGCGATGAAAATGTACAACTAATTGAAGAAAATATTACACCTGTATATGAATGTGATTGTTCGAAAGAACACATGGAAGATGGACTTGCAACATTAGATAAAGATGTTCTAAAAGAAATGATTGAAGAAGATGGAAAAGCTGAATTGGTTTGCCACTTTTGCAATAAAAAATATGAATTTTCTAAGGAAGAATTAGAAGTTATATTAGAAAAAAATAAAAAATAATGAAATGTTCGCTTGTTTTTTAGATATAAATGTTGTATATTAGTGAACATAGGAAATGAGATAAACGGATGTGGTTTGCCTCCAATAAAGGAGGTGAGGCGTATGATAGAAACAACTTTATTAAACATTATATACATACTATTTTATTCTTTAATTGGAATAACTATCATTGCGTTTGCCTTGATTATAGCAATAGTTATAATTTTGAGTAAACAAAAATAACCAATAAAAACACATCTGTAACTTGGCGGTTCGATGTGTTTTTTATATTAAACCGGCAAACCACTTTTGTGGCCTCTCCATTTCCTATAAATATTATATCATATTATTAAAAAAAGTCAATAAAAAAGGAGAGATAAAAATGGAAAACAAAGTATTAATATTTGGACACAAAAATCCAGACACAGACACAATATGCTCAAGCATGGTAAAAGAAATTTTAAACAAAAAAAATGGATGTGAAAAATCAAAAGCAGTAAGACTTGGAAATGTAAATAAAGAAACACAATATGTGTTAAATTATTTAAAATTAGAAGCACCAGAACTAATAGAAAAAGTAGAAGAAGGACAAGAAGTAATATTAGTGGACCACAATGAATTTAATCAAAGTGTAGAAGGAATAGAAAAAGCAAAAATATTAGAAGTTGTAGATCACCACAGAATATCAAATTTTGAAACATCAGAACCATTATATTACACAGCAAAACCATTTGGATGCACATCAACAATATTATTTGAAGAATTTAAAACATCAGGGATAGAAATTGAAAAGACAGAAGCAATATTAATGGCAAGCGCAATAATTTCTGATACATTATTATTAAAATCACCAACAACAACTGATCATGACAGAAGAGCATTAGAAGAATTAGAAAAAATAGCAGATATAAATGTAGAAGAATACGGATTAGAAATGCTAAAAGCAGGAACAGATTTAGGTGATTTTTCAGCTGAAGAATTAATAAACTTAGATGCTAAAAACCTTGATAAAGATGGAACAAAATTTGTTATAGCACAAGTAAATACTGTAAGCATTGAAGATGTTCTAAAAAGACAAAATGAATTAGAAGAAGCAATGAATAATGCAATTTCTGAAAAAGGATTATCTTTATTTGTATTAGCAATAACAGATATTTTAAATAGCAATTCAGAAATAATTGCATTAGGAACAAAAATAGATGCAGTTGAAAAAGCATTTGATACAAAATTAGAAAAAAATAGAGCTTTCTTAAAAGGTGTTGTTTCAAGAAAGAAACAATTACTACCATTTATTGATAAAAACATATAAATATTATAGATTTTAGGTACCGAAATGGTGCCTATTTTTTTGTGCAAAATTGGAAAAATTTAAATTAGAAAATAGAACCAAAACTTAAATTCCGTAGAGACTTGACAAATTTGTAAAAAAATTATATACTATGAAACGTGTCTTAGAAAAATTAATATAATAATATAAGGAGTAAAAAAATGAAAATAAAACTTAATATAAAAAGCATAATATTAATGACAATCATAGCATTAGCAAGTTTGCTTTTTATAAATATAAGCTTTGCAGCAAATACAGGAAAGGTTTTAGTTGAAACAGCAAAACTTAGGGAACAAGCAGATACAGACTCTAAAGTATTAGAATTAGCATCACAAGGTGAAGAAGTAGAAATATTAAATGAAGAAGACCAATGGTATAAAGTAAAATACAAACAAGTAACAGGATATATCAGAAAGGATCTAATAGAATTAGATAATAAAGAAGCTGCAAGCACAAAAAATAAAAATGAACAAACAAAAGAAGATACACAAAATACAACAGAAAATACTTCAGAAAATGTACAAACAGAAGACAACAAAATAGTAGAAAACAAGACAACAGACACAAACAAGGCAGAAAATGAAGAAGAAATTGTTAAAAATAAAAAATATAAAATTACTGAAGATGTTAAAATTAAAGTAATACCATTAATAAGTTCAATAGAACTAGATAATGTAAAAAAAGATGAAGAAGTAGAAGTTGTAGAAATTTTAAATGATTGGGTAAAAATAAAAACATCAAATGAACAAGAAGGATGGATAAGAAAAGAAAAACTAACTACAATTAAAGAAGAAATAGCAAATACAGAAAATACAACAGATACAACAGCAGATTCTTCTAAAGTAGAAACATCATCAAATGAGACACAAACATCAACAGACACAAATACAGAAAAGACAGAACAAACTAATACAACAAAAACAATGTATGTAAATTCACAATCTGTAAATCTAAGACAAAAAGCTGATAAAACATCTCAAGTCATAAAATCATTAACATTAAATACAAAAGTAATAGTATTATCTAGTACAAATGGATGGGCATATGTAGATGTGAATGGAACAAAAGGATATGTTGCAGAAAATTTATTGACATCAACACAAAAAGAAACATCAAGAAGTGGATTAACAACAAGAGAACAAGCAAGTTCAAATACAACAAATACTGCATCATCAAATAATGCGTCAACAAGTTCATCAATAGCAAATGTAGCAAATAAAACAGAAACAACTACAAGTTCAAAATCTGGAAGTTCAGTTGTATCATATGCAAAACAATTTTTAGGATGTAAATATGTATATGGTGGAACAAGTCCAAGTGGATTTGACTGTTCTGGATTTACACAATATGTGTATAAACATTTTGGAGTTAACTTAAATAGAACAGCAGCAGCACAATATAGTAATGGAAAATCAGTAACAAGCTTGCAAGCTGGAGATTTGGTAATGTTTGGAAAATCCGGTATAAATCATGTTGGAATATATATCGGGGGAAATACATTCATCCATGCAGCAAATAAAAGCCAAGGTGTAAGAACAGACTCTATGTCAACAGGATATTATAAAACAAACTATGTAGGCGCAAGAAGAATTTTTTAGTTAAATTATAAAAAATTTATTAATGCATAATATTAATAATAAAAAGCAACAATAGGAGGTAATATTGAAAAGACCAATTGTAGTTGCAATTATAGGATATATAATAGGTATAATAGTGGGACTATACTTACAAATAAGTATAGCCCCATTTTGTATTTTAATAATTGTAACAGACATAATTTATAAACAATTTTTAAAAAACAAAAGAAAACATCAAAAACTAAAATTATTTTCTATAAAAAGATATTTTAGATATGTTAAAATATTTATTAATTCAAAAGTTATATTATTAATAGTAATAACTTCATTAATTTCAAATACATTAATTCTAATTCAAAACCAAAGGTATGAGAAAATGTATACTTTGCTATCAAGTAAAGAAAATATAAAATTGACAGGAATAGTCATAAGTAACAAAGAAGAAAAGCAGTATTATAATAAATATAAAATAGAAGCAAAAATACAAAACAATAACTTTAGATTTTATATAATGACTGACAAAAAAATAAACTTGGAGTATGGAGATAAAATAAAATTAAATGGCGAATATAAAAGACCAGAAGTACAAAGAAATTATAAGGGTTTTGATTATTCAAAATATCTAAAACAATTAAAAATTTATGGAACTATAAAATGTTCTAAAATTGAAGTTTTAGATAAAAAACAGGCAAATAAAATGTTTCAAATTTCTAATCAAATGGTGACTAAAGTAATAGATAATACAAAAAATATTTTAGATGAAGAAACATCTTCTATTTTATTAGGATTAGTTTTGGGATATAAAACAGATATAGATGAAACAACACAAGAAAATTTTAAAAATGCTAGTATGGCACATGTTTTAGCAGTTTCTGGAATGCATGTTGCTTATGTGATTTTGGGAATTAATATAGTATTTAAAAAGGCCTTAGGAAAAAGAAATACATATATTTTAAGTATTTTTATATTGATATTTTATATGTTTATAACAAATTTTGCACCATCTGTAACAAGGGCAGGAATTATGGGAATACTAATGTTATTTTCAAAAATAGTATATAGAAAAAATGACATATATACTGCAATTGCTATATCATTATTTTTAATTTTAATTTATAATCCATTTTTAATTTTAAATGTTGGTTTGCAACTGTCATATGGTGGAGTTTTAGGAATTATTATTTTTAATAAAAGTATAACAAAAATGTTAGAAAATATTAAGATAAAAAATAAAGTGTATAAATATAAAATTAAACCTAAAATACAAAAAGTTCTAGATAAAGTAAAAGAAATTGTATCTGTTTCTATTTCGGTTCAATTATTTATATTTCCAATTTTGTTAGAAAATATGAATACTTTTACTACGTATTTTTTGATATCAAATTTAATTTTAAGTGTTGTAATAGGTCCGATTGTTATTATAAGTTTTTTATTCGTGATTGTGATTTTATTAAATGCTAATGTAGCAAATGTGCTTTCTTATATAGTTAATGTAGGAATTAAAATTCTGATTTTAATTTCTAATATAGGAAAAATGCAATTTTCAAAAATTTATATTCTAACTTTAAGCTTATTTTCAATTATATTGTATTATATAGTTCTAGCGGTAATGTTATATATATTTAATATTTATTCGGTTAAAAATCCCAATATAACGCAAATAAGGGTAAGAAATTTAATAGCAATTATAAAAATGAAAAAAAGAAGCAATAAATATAAAATTAGAAGGATTTGTGTAGCAATAATTTTAGTAGTTATAGTTATGAATATAATCCCTAAAAATTTGAGAATTTATTTTATTGACGTTGGACAAGGGGATTCAACATTAATCATAACACCACAAAATAAAACTATTTTAATAGATGGAGGAGGAAGTAAAGATTATGATGTTGGAAAAAACACATTATTGCCATATTTATTAGATAGAGGCTTTAATTCTATAGATTATATGATAATAAGCCATTTTGATAATGATCATGTACGGACGGATTATTATATGTAATAAATGAAATTAAAGTTAAAAATATAATAATAGGAAAACAATATGAAGAGAGTGAAAATTATAAAAGATTTGTAAAAATAGTAAAAGAAAAAAATATAAAAGTTAAAACTGTTGAAGCAGGACAAAAGATCAATGTAGAAAAAAATTTATATTTTAATGTTTTGTGGCCAAGTCGGCAGTAATATGATTTCTGAAAATGCTATTAATAACAATTCTTTAGTATGTAAACTAAATTATAAAAAGTTTTCTATGTTATTTACAGGTGATATTGAAGAAATTGCAGAAAAAAGTATTTTGCAAAGGTATAGCAAAAAAGAATTGAACTCTATAGTTTTAAAAGTTGCACATCATCGGTTCAAAAACATCATCAACAAAAGATTTTTTAGATGTGGTAAAGCCGCAATATGCATTAATTGGGGTAGGAAAAGATAATAAATTTGGACATCCTTCAGAAGTTACAATTCAAAAATTAAAAGAAATGAATATAAAGATTTTAAGAACTGATAATATGGGGGAGATAGTGATAAAAACAAATGGAACAAAAATAAGTTTTCAATCGCAATTGATGAAATGAACGTATAAAACAAGAAAAATTTGTAAATAATAAAAGAAAAATTTATGGAGGAAATTGTATGAAAAAAATATGGATGATAATACCAATAATATTAGTTATATTAATAGGAATTGTAGTGGGAAGATTGATATATAATAACAATGAAAAATTAGCAAATAAAAATAATATAATACAAAATGAAATAAATATTGCATCAGAAAAAGTAACTGATGACTGCATAGAAGAGTATCAGGAAGTTCAAGAAGAAGTTGTAACGAATTCACAAGAGGAAAAAATATCTCCAAATTGTTTATTAATTTTAAAAAAATATTATGACGAATGTAATCATACAATAAATGAATATGTAGATGTTCCACAAGATTTAGTAAATGGAACAGAGGAAGATTTAAAAAAAGAATATCCATATTGGCAAATAGAAAAATATTCAAGTAATGAGATAATTTTATATAAAGAATTTAATAGTAATTGCGGTCAACATTTTGTATTGAAAGAAGATGATGGGAAAATTACTGTATATAAAATAAACGAGAATAATGAAGAAGAAATATATGAAAAAACTGAAATTTCAGTTGAATATTTATCTGAAACAGATAAAGGTAAAATTAGTGAGGGGATTAAAGTTAATGGGATAGAAGAACTTAATCAATTACTAGAAGATTTTGAATAGAAAAAAGCGGATTACTCCGCTTTCTTTTTTTTGAAACTCCATTTATCTTTAACGATAACATTTTTTGTTTCTTTATTTAAATCGCTTTTATCAATAAAACCGCCTTGATATAAGCATTTAATATACATAATTAGTGAAAAGACAGTACAAATTAATGCTAAACAATAAATTATTAAATCAAGATGTAACCAAATACCAGTAAGCTCAAGTTGTTTAATAAATAATGAGACTACAATTGCTAAGTAAAATAATACAGTTGCTAATTTTCCATACCATTTACTATAAACAACAACATCTTTTCCATAAAGGAATGATGCACCAACAACCATTATTAATTCTTTTAAAACAACAATAGCTAAAATCCATACAGGAATAATTTTAACACTGACCAAGGCTGCAAGTACAGATATTTGTGTTAATTTATCGGCTAAAGGATCCATTAATTTTCCAAAGTTAGAAATTAGGTTAAACTTTCGTGCAATAAATCCATCTAAAACATCTGTTAAACCAGATATAGAAAAAATTATAATGCCTGAAATATAATCTCCTTGAAATATAAAATTTAAAATAATTGGTATAAGTATAAATCTTATTATTGTTAGTATATTTGGTATATGTTTAAACATCGTCTTTTACTCCCTTCGCTATACTTTGAGCTAACTATTGATTTTTAACATCAAAGCTTAGAACATCATCTTTTAAATCAACTTTTATTGTTTGACCGTCAACAATTTCAGAACGAAGAATCATTTCAGAAATTTCGTCTTCAATATATCTTTGTATAGCTCTTCTTAAAGGTCTAGCACCAAACTTGATATTAGTACCTTTTTCTAATATAAATTGTTTTGCTTCATTTGATATTTCGAAAGAAATATCTTTATGTTTTAAGGCTTTCATAGTATCTGCAAGCATTAAATCAACAATTTGTAATAATTCTTCTTTATTTAAAGAGTTAAATACAATAATTTCATCAACTCTATTTAAAAATTCTGGTCTAAATGTTTCTTTTAAGCTATCTTCAATTTTTGATTTATCAACAGTTTGTTTTCCAAAACCAATTGAATTATTATTTAAATTTGAACCAGCATTTGAAGTCATAATTATAATTGTATTTGCAAAGCTAACAGTGTTACCCTGTGAATCTGTAAGTTTTCCGTCATCTAATACTTGTAATAAAATATTAAATACATCAGGATGTGCTTTTTCAATTTCATCTAAAAGTATAATTGAATAAGGTTTTCTTTTTACTTTTTCAGTTAATTGACCTGCTTCATCATAACCAACATATCCTGGAGGTGCACCTATAAGTTTAGATGTAGAGTGACTTTCCATGTATTCGGACATATCAATTCTTATAATAGAATCTTCTGAACCAAACATTTCATATGCAAGTGATTTAGCAAGCTCTGTTTTACCAACACCTGTAGGACCTACAAATATAAATGATGGTGGTCTTTTTTCATTTTGAAGTCCAGCTCTATTTCTTCTAATAGCTCTAGAAACAGCACTTACGGCTTCTTCTTGGCCAATAATTCTTTTATGAAGATTTGTCTCCAAATTTAAAAGTTTTTGTGTTTCAGCTTCAGTAATTTTCTTAACTGGGATTTTTGTCCAATTTTCAATAACTGTAGCTATATCTTGAAGTGTAAGATTTCTAGGTTTCATTTTTTTACTTAAAGCATCTATATCTTCCATGATTTTGCATTCTTGAGTTTTTAAATCTGCAACTTTTTGGAAGTCTTCATCTGTTTCTGGTTGTGCAAGTTCATCTTTTTGAGCTTGAACTTTAGCTAAATCTTTTTTTAGCATTTCTAATTTGAATAAATCTTTGTTTTCCAAATTTATTCTAGAGCAAGCTTCATCTAAGATATCTATTGCTTTATCTGGTAAAAATCTGTCATGAATATATTTTTCAGACATTTCAACAGTTTGACGAATAACATCAGAAGATATTTTTACTTTATGATATTCTTCGTAATATTTTTTTATTCCTTCCAAAATTTTTATTGAATCATCAATATTAGGTTCTTCTACTAAAACTTGTTGAAATCTTCTTTCTAGAGCAGTATCTTTTTCGATATATTTTCTATATTCTTTTAAAGTAGTTGTACCAATTAATTGAATCTCTCCATTAGAAAGAGCAGGTTTTAAAATATTTGCAGCATTCATAGAATGTTCACCATCACCGGCACCAATTATATTATGGATTTCATCTATAACTAAAATGATGTTTCCATATTCTTTACATTCATCAATAATTCCTTTCATTCTAGACTCAAATTGCCCTCTAAATTGAGTACCAGCAATTACTGCTGTCATATCTAGAAGATAAACTTCTTTATTTAAAAGTTTTGCAGGAACATTTTGATTAGCAATTTTAATAGCTAAACCTTGTGCTATTGCAGTTTTACCAACTCCAGGCTCACCAATTAAGCAAGGATTATTTTTAGAACGTCTATTTAAAATTTGTATTACTCTTTGAATTTCTTTATCTCTACCAATAACTATATCAATTTGATTGTTTTTGGCTTTATTTGTTAGGTTTGTTCCATAAGTATCTAGATATTTTTTCTTTTTATTTGTTTTTGAATCTTTTTTCTTATCATTTTTTGTTTGTTTTTTATCATTATCTTGTTTTTGATTATTATTGTCATTCTTTTGTGCAAACATATTTGAAAATATTGAACCTAAAGGGATTGCAGCACCTGCAATTTTTGGCTTTTCTTCATCTTCCACATCACCATCTTCTTCATCATCTATATTTCCAAAAGTGATTGCACCATCAATGTTTTCTAAATTATTTAAATCTAGATTTTCAGCAAAGTCTTTAAAAATGCTTTCTAATTGTTTATTCATATCAGCAAAGTTGATTTTGTCTTTAGATAAAATGTCTTGTTGTTTTGCTAATACTTCTGTTGCATCTATTCCTTTCTTTTTTGCACAGTCATAGCATAAGCCTTCCATTGTGCTTTTTCCATTATCTATTTTTTCATAAAAAAGTATTGCTGGATTTTTTTTACATTCTGAACATATCATAACTTTCTAATTCCTCATTTCTTTGTTTTTTCAATATTATATATAATAACGCAAAATAATAAAATAGTCAAATATTTTTGCGTTATAAATGGTATTTTGATTATTTGATGTTACAGTTCACAGCCAATAAAATTATTATTTGTGTGGCACCCCTTCCCCTTGGGTAATTATATAATTACATATCCTTTTTCTGAAGTTGTTAAACTTACACATCCGAATTTTGTAATTTGAACTGTATCTTCTATTCTAACTCCAAATTTTCCTGGTATATAAATTCCTGGTTCATCAGTAACTACCATATTTTCTCTTAATGTAGTGTCATTTCTATATCCTACATATGGTGGTTCATGTATTTCAAGCCCAACTCCATGGCCAAGACTATGAATTAAATCATATCCATTTAATTTAAAATCGTTTTCTACCATCTTTGTAACTTGTCTTGTGCTTGCTCCTTCTTTATATTGGTCAAGTGCAAATTCTTGGTTACTTAAAACTAAATCATATACTTCTTTCATTTCTTCTGTAGGTTCACCAACAAAGAATGTTCTTGTCATATCTGAACAATATCCATTTACTTTACATCCCATATCTATTGTTATAATATCATGTTCTTGTATTTTTCTATTTGTCGGTACTGCATGTGGCTTTGATGAATTTTCTCCAGAAGCTACAATTGTATCAAATGATATTCCATCTGTTCTTTCTATATAGTAATCGTCTATTTCTTTCGCTATCTGTTTTTCTGTCATTCCTGGTTTTATATAGCTTAGTATATATTTATAGCAATCATCTGTTATGTTGCAAGCTTTTATGATATTGCTCATTTCTTCTTCATCTTTTATCATTCTTTGTTTTTCTATTATATATTCTGTTTCTACAAAATTATGAATTTTATATTTTCTTATATATTCTTTGTAATCTGCATATGAAATATAATGTTCCTCAAATCCAACGTTTTCACAAAACATGAATATATTTTCATAATCTTCTTTAGATAAATCGTTTACATCATATACTATTATTTCATCAAATAATGTTAATATACTATGTACATGTTCTATATATCTTGCATCTGTTATATACATATTTTCCTTTGGTGTTATTACTAATGTTCCTTCTGCATCTATATTTGTTAGATATTTGATATTTATTGGATTTGATATTATTATTCCCTGCATGTCTAAGCTTGACATTTTATTTCTTAACCATTGAAGTTTTGAATTCATTTATAAACTTCCCCCTATTTTATTTATTAAATAATCCTAATGTAAATATTGTATATAATATATTTTTTATTGTTTCAAATGGTACAAAGATGCATATAAACGCTCCTATTACTATAAATGGTCCAAAAGGTATGTATTCATCCATTTTTTTAATTTTTGTTGCTAATAATATTATACTCAATAACGCTCCTATTAAGAATGATAATAATGTTACAGCTATTATATTTGACAACCCAAAGTATAATCCTAATGCTCCCATTAGCTTTACATCACCAAATCCCATAGCTTCTTTTCCATATATTGCTCCACCTATTAATGTTATAAGTAGAAATATTCCTCCACCCGCAAGCATTCCTAGTGCCATATTTATTGTTATAGCTACATCTGATAATCCATATAAAAACGCAATTACTAATCCTATTTCAAACATTGTTAAATTTAGTCTATTTGGTATTATTTGCAGTTTATAGTCAATTACAAATGCAGATAATAGCATTGGGGTTAATATTGCAAATTTTATTAAATCTAAGTTAGCTATAAATGTGTTTTTTATTCCATAAAAATATAATAAAGCTACATAAATTGCTGATGTTATTATCATTAATATGTAGTTTGGTTTAAATTCTGCAAAATATTCTGTAAATAGTTCTTTTGAAAATACTTTTTTGTAGTCTGGTAGTCTTCTATTCATCCAATCTATAAACATCCCTACAAAAAGTCCTAATATTGCAAATACTGCATAGTATGCTATATGTGTTTCATTAATATACATTTTTGTTTTTCTCCTCTTTTGCTCTATAATTGTTTTTTATTTTATTTTCTATTGGTCTTTTCCATGCTGTATACCAGTAATCTTTTTTATCATCTATTGGATCTACTAGTATTGTAGTCATGCCACATCTATTTCCACCTAATATATCTGTAAAAATTTGATCTCCTACAACTGCTATATTTTCTGGTTTTATATTTGTTTCTTTTTGTATGTATTTAAAGCCTCTTTTTAGTGGTTTCATTGCAAAATGTTTATATGGTATTTGTAATGTTTTTGCAACTTTTTCTACTTTTTCTTTATTGTTTGTGTTTGACAATATATATAATTTTATGCCTTGTCCTCTCATTTCTTTTGCCCATTGTTTTACTTCTTCTGATAGGTTTTTATAGTAGTCTATTAGTGTGTTGTCTACGTCTAGTATTAATAGTTTTATTTTATTTCTCATTAATGTTTCTATTGTTATTTCTTCTACTTTTTTGTAGTAAAAATTTGGATACAATTTTTTCATTTTTTGTTTTTCCTTTCGTACATCAATATAATATCAATATGGGTTTTATTTGTCAAGAGGGATTTAGGGACGTTCCTTTTTTTCCCTCTTTTGAAGGACTGGGGGACATTCTTTCAATTATTATAGTTTTCTGTAAAAGAACTAACGCTTTATTGAAGTTAATAGAGTGTCCCAAAATCCCCTAAAAAAGGGATTTTAAGGAACGTCCCTAAATCCCCTTTCTTATTCCTAACCCTTTATTTTCCAAGTCTTTTATAATATTATCCAAAATATTATTAATTTCCTCATCATTTAAAGTTCTATCTGGTGTACCAAATGTTAATGAATAAGCAATACTTCTCTTATTAGAATCAATATTTTTACCCTCATAAACATCAAACACATTTATATCCAATAACAATTTTCCAGCCTTTTTCTTTATTAACATTTCTACTTCTTTTGATGTCATGTTTTTATCAACTAATAAAGCTAAATCCTTTTTAACAACAGGGAATTTTGAAATCTCTTTAAATTTCATTTTTCCTACTCTTTTTGCTAATAGTTTGTCTAAGTTAATTTCCATTACATAAACCGCTTCTTTTTCTACTGATGGATGCATTCTTCCTACTATTCCTACAACATCATTATTTACTGATATTTCTGCAGTTTGACCTGGATGGAATTCTGCTGGCATTTGTTTCGGCATTACAAAACTATATCTTCCTGCATATCCTAAATAATCTAATAATTCTTCTGTTACACCTTTTATGTCATAAAAGTCAACATTTTTACTATGTCCTATTCCTTCATAATACTTTCCTGTCATTAATACACATATTTTTTGGTTTTCTCCGTATTCTTCGCCTTTTTTCCAGAAACCTTTTCCTATTTCAAATAGGCATACATCTTTGTTTTCACGTGCTTTATTATATTCATAGATTTTGTATAATGATGGTATTATGCTATATCTTAATGTGTTTCTGTCCTCTGTTATAGGGTCTAGTAATCTAACTTCTTCAAATTCGTCTGTTGTGAATTTGTGAACATCTTTGTCATTTATTAAGATATATGATAATGTTTCGTTTAATCCCATGTTTGACATTTTTGCTCTTATTTTTCTTGCTGTTTTGTCTAGATGTCCCATTTTCATCGGAACTACTGGTAGTTTTCCTTGGATATTATCAACTCCATAGATTCTTCCAACTTCTTCTATTAAATCTGCTCTAATTGAGATGTCTATTCTTCTTGTTGGTACTGTAACTATTACTGTATCTTCTTTTGCTTCTGTCTTAAAATCTAATTTTCTAAATACATCTACAATATCTTCTTTTGATATATTTGTTCCTAATACATCATTTATTTCTTTATATGATATTTCAATAACTTTTTCTTCATTTTTTGTTACATCATATTTTACAATTCCTGTTTCAATTTCTGCATCTGCATATTTTTGTAATAATGTACATGCTCTTTCCATTGCCATGTATGTTCTTGCAGGATCTAGTCCTTTTTCAAATCTGTTACTTGCTTCACTTCTTAAGATTTTATTTGATGTTTTTCTTACTTTTACTGAATCAAATATTGCTGATTCTATTATTACATTTTTTGTTGTTTCTTCAACTTCCGTATCTAATCCACCCATAACACCAGCTAACCCTATAGCTTTTGTTCCGTCTGTAATTACTATATCTTCATTTGATAATGTTCTTTCTGTGTTATCTAATGTTGTTAATTTCTCGCCATTTTCGGCCATTCTAACAACTATTTTGTTACCTAAATTATCTGCATCATAGAAGTGTAATGGTTGACCTAATTCTAACATTACATAGTTACTAATATCTACAACATTGTTTATTGGTCTAATTCCTGAAGCAATCAATCTATTTTTGATAAATTCTGGACTTTCTTTTATTGTTACATTTTTAGCCTTTTTTGCTAGGAATAATCTACAGTTTTCTGTGTTTACTTGTACTGAAAATTCTTTATTTACATCTTCTCCGCTTTCTTCGTATCCATATTCAACTGGTTTTACTTTTTTATCATATATTGCACCTAATTCATAAGCCATACCTAAAATGCTTAATAAATCTCCTCTGTTTGCTGTTAATTCAAAATCAATAACGCCATCATCTAGTCCCATATATTTAATTGGGTCACCACCAACTGGTGCGTCTGCTGGTAATTCATGTATTCCATTTTTGTCTGCTTCAGATAAGAATTTTTTATCAATTCCTATTTCATATAAAGCACATAACATACCATTTGATTCTTGACCTCTTATCATACCTTTTTTGATTTTAAAATCTCCTGGAAGTTCTGCTCCAACTTGTGCAACAATTACTTTAATTCCTTTTCTAGCATTTGGTGCACCACATACTATATCTAAAACTTCACTTCCTATATCAACTTTGCAAAGGTGCAAATGGTCTGAATCTGGATGCATCTCACACTCTTTTATTTCACCTATTACTAATTTTGTTGCATTTACTAATTTTTCTGCTGAATCATATTCATTTCCAGCTTTTGTCATAGCTTCTGCTATATCTTTTACGCTTAATTCGTTATCTAAATCTATATAATCTTTTACAAAATTTAAACTTAAATTCATTTTCTAATCTCCTTCCAATTTTTATTTTTTCTAACATTACCTTTATAACATTTAATTTTGATAATATATTGTTTTTGAGATACCGCGTAAGCGTTCAAACGAACAAATGTGAGTGCGAATTGTAGCAATCTACATACATTTTATTTTAATATGGAGATTGCTACACCAATGTATAAAAAAAACAATATATTATCAAAATAATTATATAAATTAATTACTATGCCTTTTAAAAATTATTCTTCATCTTTTCTATCAAATTGAGATAGGAATCTTACATCATTTGTATATAAGTATCTCATATCTGTGATTCCATATCTAAACATTGCTAATCTATCTATACCTGTTCCAAATGCAAAACCGCCAAATTTTTCTGGATCATATCCATTCATTTTTAATACATTTGGATGCACTATTCCTGCTCCTAATACTTCTATCCAACCTGTTTGTTTACATAGATTACAGCCTTTTCCTCCACATTTAAAACATGTTACATCTACTTCATAAGATGGTTCTGTAAATGGGAAATAGCTTGGTCTAAATCTTAAATCCAAATTTGCTCCTATTATTTTTCTAACAAAAACTTCTAATGTTCCTTTTAAGTCTGCTAATGATACATTTCTTTCTTTTTTGTCTATTACTAATCCTTCTATTTGATTAAATTGATGTGAGTGTGTTGCGTCATCTTCTCTTCTATATGTTTTTCCTGCTGTTATCATTCTTATTGGTGATTTTTCTGTATTTGCCATCATTGTTCTTGCTTGAACTGCTGATGTTTGTGTTCTTAATAAATACTCATCTGTAATATAGAAGCTGTCTTGCATATCTCTTGCTGGGTGTCCTTTTGGAAGGTTTAATCTTTCAAAACAATATTCGTCATTTTCAAGTTCTGGTCCTGTTACTACATCATATCCCATTGATACAAATAGGTCTTCTATATCTTCTATTATTCTATTTACAGGATGTATACTTCCTCTTTTCATTTTTGTACTTGGTAATGTAATATCTATTTTTTCTGTTTCTAGCTTTTTATTTAACTCTTCCGCTTTAAATTTTTCTTCTTTTTCTTGAATTAGTTTTTCTAGACTTTCTTTTGCTTCGTTTACTAGTCCTCCTATTATTGGTCTTTCTTCTGGGCTTAATCCTTCCATTCCTCTTAATACTGCTGTAAGTTTACCTTTTTTTCCTAGATATTTTACTCTTGCATCTTCTAGAGTTTGTAAATCTTCAGCTTTTGCTATTTCATCAATAGCTGTTTTTTTGATTTTTTCAATTTGTTCTTTCATTCTTTTACTCCCTTCTTTTTGTTCAATGTGTCCAATGGGGACGGTTCTTTTTGGACAAAAAAAATCCATTTCTTCCTTATAGCACTTAATTTTTCATGCTTATAGGACGAAATGGATTTTATTTTATATCCTTTATTTCCGTGGTACCACCTAACTTTATTAGTTTATGTTTTAACTAACCTCATTATAGTTTTAACGGTGCAACCGCTTCTTCCTAATTAATACTTTTATCATTATCTAATATTAGTATTTTTCAAAAGAAGTCCTAAAAAGTGAATTTTCTATATATTTTATTTTAATATCTCTCAGCCTTAGGATATTTTCTCTGTAAAATATTTTTAATATATATACTTTGCTTTTTAATTGGATTTTTATTTTATTACATTGTTAATTCTTTGCTTTACCCAATGCTTTTATTATATTAGCACATTTTAACTAATTTTACAAGTTTTTTTGAACATTTTATTCTGATTCATAATTCTATATGTTACAATTCACAGTCCGTAAAATTATTGTTTGTGTGGCACCCTCTTCCCCTTGGGTAATTATATATATTTGAGATTTCGTCCT
>OLGH01000535.1_pt1 | contig 45783 bp, 34 predicted proteins | sample 1604851 | NCBI WGS metagenome assembly OLGH01 (sample SAMEA3888894, study PRJEB22519) | human gut metagenome | biome: human gut; feature: human-associated habitat; material: faeces | place: Denmark | collected 2010 | reverse complement strand
CCAACCAATACTGTTTCGAGGTTTGAAGCGCCCTCGCGAGCGCCTCCGAGTCGTAGGTGTTCGTCGTCACCTCGGCATGAACCAGGTTCAATGCCGCCATGACGTCACGATCCAAAAAGAAAGCCGTATCGCCGAGTCGGCAGCGTCTCTCCCAGAGTTCGTGCTTCACAAATGTGCCGCTCATCGGATCGTGCTGAGAAGGTTTGAGCTCTCTCGGATTTATCAAAATCACCTCCGATCCAGCGCTTTCAGCCGTTCTTCGAAGTCGTTCAATGAATTCCGAGGGGGCGCCGTTCAGCACGGATTTTCCGTAGCGGCCGCGTTGGAGTGCCTTCCAGTTGTTTTCCTCCACTCTGATGGTTCCTGCCGAACCGACAAGGATGCGGACGACCCGACCATGAATATTCCTTCGCGTCTCCACGCCGCGGCGCTTCAGGTCGGCGAGCTCCGCCTGCAGGGCCAAGTAAAGCTTTGAGCGAACCCACTTGCGGGCGCCCTTCTTGGTGGTGCCGTTCTCGTTGTAGTTGTCGGGATTGACCGCACGAAGAGAGCGGTCCATCGCCCTTTGAAGACGACGGACTTCTTTAGCATCCTCCTTCGGAGCGGAGATGTCGATCTTCGCAACCGAGCCGTTCGCATGCACGCAGGTTACGTTCCGAAGGCTCGGATCGATCCCCATGCATTCTTCTTTCGGCGCGGCAATGGTCCGGGCGGGAGGGACGCCGTCCAAGACGAGATGGACGTAGAACCGCTCCTTTCCGCGAATTCGTTTCCGGACAAGACAGCAATACCGAACGCGCCGGGGCTTGGAAGGATCCGCGGGATCGGCCAGAGCCTCCCGGACATAGCGGTCCTTCGGATCAATGACCGCCCTGTAGAGCCTCTTCCCGTAGCGAACGGACCGCTCCTTATGCTTCCAAACCACCCCGGTGGCGTTGTTTTTCCCGCGAAGGGAATGCAGGCCGCGGCCTCTCCCGCGGAATCGGGGACGTCCTTTCTTATGGAAGATCCAATCCGCATAAGACCGATACAGATCGTCGGCAATGATCTGCCCCAGGTTGCTGTTGAGCTGCTTTTTCCGTCCGCTTCTCTCTGCGTGTTCTTTGAGAATCTTTTCGAAATCATTGGCCGAGGACAGCCCGTAGTCCTTGCGGATCTTCTGAAACCTTTGGTTCCTTTCAGGTCCTTTGGGGAGCCTGCAGATTTCCTTCCACTCATCCGACTGCTTCATCTTTCGATCCCGTCGGAGGACAGTACCCAAAGTCGCGTTGCGCAACTGAAGAGCGTACAGAAAATCACGGGCGAACACCCGCCGCCCGGCCGAATCAACGCGGAGCGGAAGCTTCAAAATAAAACAGGGGACGGTCTCTTTCTCTTCCATGGCAAGGAGTTATAGCCGTCGATCGACAATTGTTTCAAGCCGCATTCCTCCCTCGAAGAAATTCGAGGGCTTCCTGCGGATATTCTGTGAAGACGTCGACGCACGACTGAGACCGGCCCGCCCGCTCTCGTCTCCGTCTCGGGCTTCCGCCCTTTTCCGGACCCTCGGCCGAGACCGAAGGTCCGCCCTCGGGCGGGCGGCGAAAAACCTGAGCTCCTCCCCGATTTCGTCCTTTTCGCCCCGCCCTTCAGGACTCTTTAAGTCGCATGTAGCATAGTCGCGACTAATCTCAATCATTGTGACAGAACAACCCTGAGGAGACCCAACCGTGATTCAAGGACTCTTTCGCAAGAGCGCCCTCTTTCTCGCGCTCGCCGGCCTGACGTTCGCCGCCCAGGCCTACACCTTCAAACCGGGCGCATACGAGGTGACCACCCGCGGCAACGCCGGCCCGCTCACGGTCGTCACGACCTTTTCGAAAAACCGCATTGAAAAGATCGAGATCAAGACTTCGAACGACACCTCCTACGTGGGCGGCGTCGCCATGGAAAAGGTGCGAAACGAAATCCTCTCGAAGCAGCACCTCGGCGTCGACACGGTTTCGGGCGCCACGATGTCGTCGGCCGCGCTTTTGCGCGCCGTGGGCGAAGCGGCCGAGAAGGCGGGCGTCAAGGCCGAGAGTCTCGTTCCCCACAAGAAGCCCGTGGATCCCGCGAAGCTTCCGGCTGAAAAGATCACGACCGACGTCGTCGTGATCGGCGCGGGCGGCACGGGCCTTGCGGCCGCCGCGACCGCCGCCGAAAAGGGCGCCAAGGTCCTCCTCATCGAAAAGATGCCCTTTGCGGGCGGCTCCTCCGCGCTTGCGGGCGGCGCCATCGTCGGCACCGGAACGTCGTACCAGAAGGCCGCGGGCATCCGCGACGACGTCGACGACATGCTCGAAGACTGGGCCGAACACGACGAAACGGCCGTGAAGGGCGGCGACAAGGACTATCCCGATCCGAAGCTTCGCCGCCTGATGCTCGAACGGAGTACCGAAGCCGTCGAATGGCTTGGGAAGACCGTGGGCCTTGAATTCGCCGAACCCCGTCCCTTCGGGCACGGCGGCGACAAGCGCGCCCACGCCCCGAAGGCGAGCCCCGTGCCCGCGAGCGGCATGGGAAGCTCCCCGGCGGGCGGCGCATTCGTCGTGAAGGCCGTGCAGGACTACGCCAAAAAGTTGGGCGTCACGATGCAGTTCAACACGACCGCCTACGAACTCGTCAAGAATGAGAAGGGCGAAGTGACCGGCGTTCTCGCCCACGACGGCAAGAAGCGCTATGAGGTCAAGGCCGACGCCGTCGTCCTCGCGACGGGCGGCTTTGCGCACAACATGGAAATGATGGCCGAACGTCTCCCCGTCTTCACGGTCGCGACCGAACGCTCCGTCGCCGCGAAGGGCGACACCGGGGACGGCCTTCGCATGGCGCTCAAGGCCGGTGCGGCCGAAGCCGACGACTCCTGGGTGATCGGACTTCATCTCCTTCCGCGCTACGACGAACTCAAGACCGCCATCACGGGCAAGTCCAAGCAGCGCGACCTCGTCCTCGTCAATGAAAAGGGACAGCGCTTCGTGAACGAAGCCCTCCCCTACATTGCGGATCACTGCGGCATGCAGCGCGTCTGTTGGGTCGTCATCGACTCGTCCGACGAAAAGAAGGCCGACATCGCGGCCAAATACTTCAACTACGACGTCGCGGTCTACGGAGAAGACTTCGCGAAGCTCGGCCGCCGCATGGGCGTTCCTGCCGAAGTCTTCGAGAAGACCATGAAGGAATACAACGAAAACGCCGAGGACGGCGACGATCCGGTCTTCGGGAAGGACGAGGACTATCTGCGTCCGCTCGTCAAGGCTCCGTTCTTTGCGATTCGCGTCGAACCCGGTCTCGGCGGCACAATCGGCGGCGTGAAGACCACGTCCGACTTTGAAGTCCTCGACAAGGCGGGCAAGGTCATTCCGGGCCTCTACGCGGGCGGCGAAATGGCGAACCGCCCCTACTACGCGCGCAACTATGAATCGGGCACGGGCCTCGGGCTCGCCTACGGTTCGGGCCGCGTCGCGGGCGCCGCGGCGGCGGAGCGCGCGCTCAAGAAGTGACACGGGAAATTTCCTTCGACCAAGGGTCCGTCAGGCGCACCGCCGGGCGGACCCTTTCTTTTGGAAAAGCCGCAACAATTTTCGAAAATCCTTTCTTTCGCCCGACCCCAGGCGTTCCGGGGCGTTGCCCCGAGAAAACGTCGGAGAGCGGCCTCTTCAGGCGTTGCGACATCAGACGGTTTCCTTACTTTCCGAGGCGGACATGGCAGAATGGAAAGCTCGTTTCACCACCGTAAAGGAGACCGAAATGCGAACCGCAACCACCAAACTGAGGAACCGCGACGACGAACTGCTCCGGACGCTCGTCCGGGAACTTGGGAAGACCGAAGAGGAGATTCTCGCCCAGGGCCTGCGCGCCCTCTATGCCGACGTCATGCTCGGGCGCAATATGGCGCGTTTTTCGGCTGACGATTTTCATGCCTGTCTGAAGCAGCTCGAGAAGAAAGCCAAGGAACCGCAGCCCCTTCGCCGCAGTATTGAACCTCGGGAAGAAAGCGGATCTCTTTGGGAGGAATTCTGACGAATGGGCTCAGCCCCTCAGTCCGAGAAGAGCGGGCGCTCTCCGAAGGCGTAGAGAGCGCTCGCGCCCCACACTCCGATAGTAGCCAGCATGAAGGCGACGATCACCCAAGGCTCGTGCACGAGATCGAAAAGCACCCCGCAGGCCCAGGGTCCGAGCCCCGCGATGACGTAGCCCGTACCCTGCGCAAAGCCCGAAATCAAAAAGAGTTCCGAGAGGTTCTTGGTCTTCCGGCTCATGACGAGCATGGCGAGACTGAAGGCGAGCCCCTGCGAGACCCCCGCCATGAGGCAGCCGACGAAGGCGACGCTGCCGCCCCGCAGCCACAGAAAGACCCCGACCGCGAAATTGAGCGCACAGAGGAAGGACGTCCTGCGCCCTCCCCCGCAAACGCGCACGATCCAGGGCGAGAAGATGCTCGCGGGCGCGCTGATCAGAAGAAAGGCCGCGACGCCGAAGCCCGCGTCCGCCGCGCTGAAGCCCTCGGTTTTGAGGATGGTCGGGAGCCACGCCGCCGTCGTGTAGATCGTGAGCGACTGCATGCTCATCACGAGCATCACCGCCCAGACCATGGGATTTCGCAAGAACCCCGCGCCGAAATGAAAGCGGTTTTCCGTGACGGTCCCCTTCTTGGGCGCCGCCCACCAGGCGAGAAGCGCCAGGGCCGAGAGCGCGACCCAGAGCCCGAAGGGAGCGGTGAGCGTCCCCCAGCGCTCCCACATCGGAACGGACACGTAGGTCCCGATCGCGCCCGAAAAACCGATGAAGCCCGTGAAAAGACCCATGGCCACGTCCGCGCGTTCGGGGAAGTTCTGCTTTAAAAGGACCGGCATCAGTACGTTGAGAAACGCAATCCCCGTCGCGATGAAGACGGTGGAAACGAGGAGCGCCGCGTAGTCCGTGACGAGGCGTCCCGCGGCGCCGACAAGAACGAAAAGGACCGAGAGCGTGAGCGCCCGCGAGAGGCCCGTGCGGGCGCTCACGACGGGGCCGAGCAGTCCGCAAAGCCCGAAGCAGGCGATCGGAAGGGCGCAGAGAAAGCCGAAGGCGGAGTATCCGATCCCGAAGGTCGTCATGACGGGTTCGGTCAGCACCCCCACGCAAGTGACGGGCCCGCGCATGATGAGGATCATGGCGAGAAGCGCCGTGAGCAGCATGACGAGCGATCCGGTTTTCTCTCCTTCCCGAGGCATTCTTTTCTTCCTTTTGAGGGGTCGGACGGCCGACGCGGCCGCCCCTTTAAATTCCTGAATTTTACGGCAGGAGGGACACCTTCGGTTTTGGCAAGGCGTCAAGTTGCTTGCGGGATGCGACAGAGCCGCTTCCGAGCAAAGCTTTCGTCTCCCGAGGAAGACGATTTTCACGTTCTCACGCGGCTACTTCCCGAAGCGCCCGCTGCACCGCCGATTTTCTCCGCCTCTGATAGAATGACGAAACTCCATCGGCGGACGCCTCATCCACGTCCGCGTTTCATTTTTCAGAGAAGGAATTCATCGTGTCCGCTTTGATTCTCGGTCATAAGAACCCCGACACCGACAGCATCGTTTCCGCCATCGTCTGCGCCGACCTCTACAAGAAGCGCGGTCTTGACGTCGTTCCCGCCGCGCAGGGCAAGCCCGCCCCCGAAACGCAGTTCGTGCTCGAACGCTTCGGCTTTGAAGCGCCCGAAGTTGTGACGAGCGTTGCCGGACGCGACATCTACCTCGTCGACTTCTCCGACCGCGCCCAGGCTCCGGCCGACATCGACGAAGCCAACCTCAAGGGCATCGTCGACCACCACAAGCTCGGCGACGTGACGTCCTCTTCGCCCCTCGAATGCATCATCTGGACCGCGGGCTGCACGAACACGATCCTCAAGGCCATGTACGACTACTGCGGCATCGAAATCCCGAAGAACATCGCCGGGATCATGCTCTGCGCCATCCTCTCCGACACGGTGATCTTCAAGTCGCCCACGACGACGGACATGGACCGCAAGGCCGCCAAGGAACTCGCCGAAATCGCCGGCGTCGCCGACCTCGAAGCCCTCGGCATGGAACTCTTCACGGCCAAGTCGGCCGTCGCCGGCTGCTCGCCGCGCGACCTCATCTTCCGCGACTTCAAGGACTTCGACATGTCCGGCCACAAGGTGGGCGTGGGCCAGCTCGAACTCGTGAGCCTTGACATCGTCGCCGACATGATGCCCGCGATCGAAGAAGAACTCGGCCGCATCCGCGCCGAAGGCCGTCACAGCGCCCTCTTCCTTCTCACCGACATCATGAAGGAAGGCTCCCGCCTCGTCCTCGCTTCGGAAGATCCCGCCCGCGTCGCCGGGGCCTTCGGCGTCGAAGTCTCCGACTTCATGTGGCTCCCCGGCGTCATGAGCCGCAAGAAGCAGGTCGTTCCGGCCCTCGAAAAGGCCTTCCGCGGCTGATCTTCTGATCCGCGCTGACAAACCGTCGCCCCGCCGAAGTTTTCGCCGGGGCGATTTCCTTTCTTCCCAACCCTTTCGCCCATCATGTTCACCAAAGGCCTCACCACCGTCGGACTGCTCCTCGTTTCGAACGTCTTCATGACGCTCGCCTGGTACGCGCACCTGAAGCTGCAGACGGCCAAAGTCATTTCGAACTGGCCCCTCTACACGGTCGTGCTCTTTTCCTGGGGGATCGCGCTCTTTGAGTACAGCTTCATGGTGCCTGCCAACCGCATCGGCTTCGACGGCAACGGCGGTCCCTTCTCGCTCGTGCAGTTGAAGATCATTCAGGAAGTGATCACGCTCTTCGTCTTCACGCTCTTTTCGCTCATCGCCTTCAACGTGCATCTCGCGTGGAACCACGTGGCGGCCTTCGTCTGCATGGTGGGGGCGGTGTTCTTCGTCTTCATGAAGTGAGGCCCAAAAAGAGGGGGGAGCCTTTCAGAGACTCCCCCTCGCGGTTGGTTTCTGCACGCATCGGGCGGCCGGCGTTCTTCGTCGGGCCGCCCTTTTCATCTCAGTCTTCAGCCTCCCAAAGGAGCTCACCCGCCTTCCAGACGCGACGCGCCCGAATGTCGGCGAGTTCTTCCTTCGGAATTTCGAAGGGATTCGCGCTCCAGAGCACGAAGTCCGCGGCTTCGCCCAGAAGGAGCAGCCCGGTCGTTCCGAGATCCGTCACCTTTGCCGCACGCGACGTGTAGAGCGACAGGGCCGTCGCGACGTCCACCGCCTCCGCTTCGCCGAATGGCACCCCTCGGGCGTCGCGCCGCGTCACCGCCGCGGCGATCGTGACAAAGGGCTGATCGGGATCGGCCCAGGTCGTGGCGGGGGCGTCGGACGACAGCGCAAAGGCGGGCGTTCTGCTCGCAATCATCTTCACCGCGTAGCCTTCGTCGATCATCGTGCGCGGAATCGCCTCTTCATAGCCCTTCCACTCCGCAAAGGGAAAGACGGGCTGCGTCGTCATCGCGACCGGGAAATTCATGTCGTCGATGTGCTCGAGATGGTCGGGCCGCAGGTAGGAGACGTGCTCCAGGCGCACCGAAGGCTCGTTTTCAAGCCACGGTTCTTCACCCTCGAGCCAATCAAGAATCCGGTCGATCGAGCGGTCCCCCATGACGTGCACCGAGAGCTGCACGCCGTTTCGTCTTGCCCAGGCGAGAGCCGCGCGGAAGACCTCGTGCGTGACGCACATCGTCCCCTGAGGATCCTCGTCGTCGGAGAGCCCGAGATACCGTCCGCGGATCGCAGCGGTCTTTCCCGAGATCGAGCCGTCCGCGAAGACCTTGAGGCCCGCGTAGCGCACGGGGCCCGTCTTCTCCTCCTCCGTGAAGTCCGACATCCCGTAGGGATCGATCCCGCCCTGCCAGATGAGATACATCCCGACCGTGAGAGGCAGCCCCGCCTCTCGGGCGGCCCGGTAGACGGGCAAGAGATCCTTTTCGCCCCGCTCGCACATCATTTCGGTGACGAACCCGATCCCTCGCGAGAGATAGTGTTCGCCCAGAGCGCAGAGCTTTTGCACGCTCCCCTCGAAGTCCTCCTTCTTTCGGAGGCGCTCGACCATCCGCACGGCGGCCGTTTCGATGAGCCGTCCGTCGGGTTCGCCCGAGGCGTCCCGACCGAAGCGTCCGCCTTCGGGATCGGGCGTCGTGCGGTCGATCCCGGCCGCCTTCAGAAGATACGTGTTCACGACCGCCGAATGGCAGTCCGAACGGCGCACGAAGACGGGCCGGTCCGTCGCGACGCGGTCGAGGTCGTGGCGCGTGGGAGAGCGGTTTTCCTTGAGAAGACTTTCGTCGTAGCCCCAGCCTTCGATCCAGGCGTCTTCGGGAAGTTCATCCTTCTTGCGGACGAGTCCTTCGACGAGGTCTTCGATCGAAAGAACGTCGGGCGGCAGAGCGGCGAGCGCCGAGAGCGTCTGCGCGACGTAGGAGGGATGCGTGTGCTGGTCGGAGAAAAGCGGCGTCACGAAACCGCCCGCGAGATCAACCTCGCGGTCGACGGGAGCGTCGTCGGGGACGATGCGCCCCGCTTCAACGACGAAGGATTCCAAAAGCGGCAGGGCCGCGTCGCCCGTAAAGGCGAAAAGGTTCTTGTAGCGTACGCGCATGACGACTTCTCCGTAACGGACGAAGGGATGCGGGAAGGCAGACGCTCGAAAGAGCGCGCCGCTTCAGCGGGAATTCGCCTTCCCTTCAGTCTAGAAAAGACCGCGCCCGAAGGACGTATTTCCGCCCGTTTTTACGCCTTGAAATAAGAAAGCCCCGAATCGACGGCGGGTCGATTCGGGGAGACTGTCGATCGGCGCCCGCTTTCGGGCGGGCGCAGCTCACGATCAGAAGGTGTAGCGCAGACCGAGGTTCCAGCGGAAAGGCGTTTCCACTTCGCCGGACTGCGCCGTCTCGAATTCGGCGTAGCCCGTGAGGCTCTCCGTCAGGCGGGCCTTGGCGCCGAGACCGATTTCGAACCAGGAGCCGCCCAGGTCCTTGTCGAAGCGGTTGACTTCACGGCCGTTCGAATAAAAGCCCGTCGAGGTTTCGCCCTGGAAGTCGTACTTCTGGTCCAGACGCAGATAGACGTCGCCGCGGTCGTTCGGGCAAGAGAAGCCCAGGGTGAGACCCACGCCGCCCACCAAGGAGTCGAAGTCGTCCTGCTTCACCGAAGCGTTGTCGCCCACGCGGAAGCTGTCGCCGTTGACCTTGGCGTAGGTGAGTCCCACGTGCGGTTCGACGAAGAAGATCTTCGCGAGCGCAAAGCGGTGACCCGTTTCGACCGAGAAGGCCCAGGCGTCGGCGCGGAATTCCCCGTCGATCGTCTTCGAGAGTTCGACTTCGTTGCGAAGCGCCCCGTACTTGAGCGCCGCGGTGAGGAAGGAGCCGCTCTGCGTCAGAAGTTCGCCGTAGGCGGTGAAGGCGTAGCTCTTGGCGTCGGACGTACCCGTCGAGTACTTGGCGTCGCCGTCCGTGTAGGAGAAGGCCGCGCCCGCGAGCACCTTGACGTCGCCGTCGTAGACGAGACGGTCGGCACCCATCTGAAGGGCGAGATAGTCGTAGTCGCTGCTCCCGAATTCGCTGCGGCCGCCGTAGTGACGAACCCAGAGGCCCGTTTTGCCGCTTGAGCGGACGTCGCCCATTCGCTGCATGACGTCGTCCGTTTCGGCCCGCCACTGCATAAAGAGGATCGAACCCGTTTCGGCAACGGCGAGCGCGTTCTCGTTGGTCGTCCGATTCATCTGGTCCAACTGGAAGGAACCGTCCACCTGCCGGCCCAGGGTACCCGACACGGCGTCCGAGAAGGTGTCGGCTTCGAGTTCGAAGCGGACGGTCTCTTCCGTCGTATCGACGGCCTCCGCCATGGCGCTGATGAGCGCGTTGTCGTCATACTCGGCGCGAAGAGTATCCGACGCGACGAGCTTCGTCGAAACGTTGTCGGCCCGAACCGCAACGGCGGCGTTTTCCAAGCCCTTGAAGCGCACGTCGAGCTCGTGAATCGTGGTCTCGCCGTCCGTCAACACCGCAGCGGCGGGTTCGGTCGTTTTGCCCACCGTGAGCGACGTGTTGTCGTTCACGTTCACGCGCACGCCAGAGTCGAGTTCGTCGATCGAGAGCTTCGTCTTCTTTTCCGCCGTTCCGGCGAGGATTTCAACGTCGGAGGAGGAGTCCGCCTTGAGCGTCGTCACGAAGGAGTCGTCGGTGACGGCCCAGTGCGAGTTATTGGCGAGGAGCAGGTTCGTGCGGTGCTTGAGAGTTTCGTTGCGTTCGTGCTTGGTGCCGACCGTCGAATAAGTCGCCCCGGTCCACTTCGTGCCATCGAAATCGAGATCGAGCTGATTGCCCTTCTCCGACACGAGGGTGAAGTCCGTCATTGACCCGGCTTCCTTGGAATTATGAATAATGTCCCCCGTGAACTCGGAATTGCGGAACGTAATCGAGTGTTCGGTCGAATGTTCCCCGTCTTCGATACCGAAATACTTGCGGTAAGTCGGCTCTTCGACGACGATGTTCCAACGCTGGACGACGCTGTCGGTAAACGTCAGACGCATGTCGCGCATGGGCGACTTGTCGCTGTTGCTGTCGCTCATCGTGATGACGTAGGGCTTCGACCCCTTGTCGTTGACGAGGTTCAATTCGGAAAACTCGAGGTTGACCAGGCCTCTCACCGAGGAATAGCGGTTTTGCGGATCCAGGCCCGTCGTGACGTAGATCGTGCGGAGATTCGTCTGCCCCTTCGATCCGTCGGGGTAAGTGATTTCCGTCGGCGTCCAGTTCTGAATGTCCTTGGTGCCGTCGTATGCGGCATCGACCGAGCCGACCCCGCCAAAGTACTGCGCATAAGATTGTCCGAAAACGGACTGGTACGTATCGGCAAGGGCGCTGCTCGCCGATACAGCCAACGCCGATCCAACGGCAAGAGAAAGGGCATGACGAAGGGGGGTGAACATTTTTCTCTCCAATGTCAGAAGTCCCGTCGAGGGAACGGTGGATATAAGGGTTATTATGTATCACGCGAAAAATATACCCGCGGACGAACCGACTATATCGATTTCCTTTTCGCGAAGGGAAAAAAATTCGATCTTTGAAAGAAAAATATTAAACTTGGGGTTTACCCTCTAATTCTCATTCTTTCGTACTACCCCTTTGCTTCAGTGCACCACAATGGATTTCCGCGAAATTTCGTTCTCGATCTAGCACTTTTCTCTATATAACACGTTACATAAAAGAAAGTTGCATTTTTTCCAAAGCCCTTATGATAACCGACCGTTCACTCGGTTTATGAAACGTAAAATTGGGTTTTCCCTTAATTTTCGTCAAACTTCTCCTCTGAGACTTCCGCCCCCCATCGACTTCTTCGCTGTCCGTCCCGACGGGGCCGCATCGATCAACTGGAGTTCCGGTTCGACGTGCCGCCGACAAAAAACGGACGGCCCCTCTTGGAAACCGTCCGTCTTTCTCTGCGCACGCTCGGGTGCGCGCCCCGAGACGCTTCAAATCCGGAAGACGCGTCCTTCCCGATGGGCGGGCGCCTCGCCCGGAGCCCCGGCGGGAACGCCGAGGATCGCGTGACCGATCCCGACGTAGTCGCCCTTTACGCCGAGCTTTTCAAGTAGCGCCTTGCCTTCGGGCGACTCGAACTCTTCCCGGGCGCGGTGGATCCAGCAGGAGCCGAGCCCTTCGGCGTGGGCGGCGTTCAGAAGATTGCCCATCACGAGGGCGCCGTCTTCAACGTGGGTCGGGACCGTTCGGTCGGCGAGCACCACGAGCACGACGGGCGCGCCGTAGAAGGGGTCGCCCTCCTTCATGCCGGCGATTTCGGCGTTCATGCGGGAGAGCTGATCTCGAACCGCCTTGTCGGTCACCACGACGACGATTGCGGACTGGCGGCCCATGCCGCTCGGGGCGTAGAGCCCCGCGCGGACGATGTTGTAGATCGCGTCGTCCGAGACGGGTTCGTCTTTGTAAGCGCGGCAACTGCGCCGCGTGAGCAGATTCTCCATAGCGTCCATTTGCTTTTCTCCAATTCTTCGCTCGAGCGTCGAGCCTTGACCATTTTCGCACGTTCCGAAAGCTCACACGGAATCGAAAAGTTCGGGCGTCCGCGACCCCGTCTGCGAACGTCCGCCGATCGCGTCGCCTCGGAGAACACGCCTTACGCCGTCTTGCCGCGTCCCGTCGGAACGCGCACGGTGACGGTAAGCCCCCGTCCCCGCCCGTCTGCGGCGTCGGGATGTGCGTCTTCGAGCGTCACGACGGCCCCGAGACGGTCGGCATAAGTCTTCACGATCGCCAGCCCCAGACCCGTCCCCGCCACGCCCGTTCCCGGAATGCGGTAGAAGGGATCGAACACGCGCGTCCTCTCCGACTCGGGAATCCCAGGTCCGTCGTTCGTGACGGAGAGCACCAGAGCGTCGGCTCCGCGCTCGACCCTTACCGCAACGCGGCCGTTTTCGGGCGAATAGCGGACGGCGTTTTCCAGAAGATTCCGGAGAATCGCTTCGAGCGCCGAAGAAGAAATCCCTTCGACCGGCGCTTCCTTCGTACCGTCGCCCTCCACTCCCGAAACCAGCCATTCGATTCCCTTTTTGTCGGCCGCGTCAAGAAGAGGCTCCACGAGCCGACCGATCAATTCCGAGAAGTACCAGGATTCGCTCCCGGCGTTGGGCGCGTCGGCTTCGCCGGCCTGCGCGCGGGCAAAATGCAGAAGCTGCGAGAGCTGATGCACGGCCCGCTCCAACCCCTGCGTGAGGTTCGCGACGACGGGTTTGGCTTCGTCCGGCAGAGGCAGTTTGGCAAGGTGCTCCGCTTCGATCGTGAGCGACGTCAGGGGCGAGCGCAGCTCGTGCGCCGCATCGGCCGAAAAACGCAGCTCCCGAACGCGCGCCGCCTCGACGCGGGCGAGGAGGTCGTTGACGGCCTCAACAAAAGGCCGCGTTTCCGCGGGAACCTTCTCGACGGGCAGAGGCGTCCATCGGTTTTCGTCGCGCTCGCGCACGTCTTTCGCGGCCCGCTGCAGCGGCCGGAAGGCGAGCCACAAGACGCCCGCCACGACGCCCAGGAGAATCGGAAGCAAAATGAGAAGCGGCGTGACCGAAGCGTAGGCCCTCGCCTGCGCCTCCTCCTCGATCACGCTCATGGGGTCGGCCACGGCCGTATAGCTCCCGTCCGGGAGAAAAATGAGGCAGAGCCGGTGTTCGTTCCCGTTGATCGAAACGTTCGAGAAACCGCCCTTCACGGCGTCGTCAAAGCGGGCGACTTCCGCCTGTCCGCCCGTATGACGCATGCGAATGAGCACGTCCCTACCCGCGGGAATCGACATGCGTCCGCCCTCAGGGGACACGTCCGCGAGGAGACACTCGGCCGTCCCGTTCCAGGGGCAGCTCCCGTCGCGCATGTGACGGTGGCGGCCCATGCCGCGGTGCGTGCGGCCCCGGCCGTGCATCTCCGACGGCGGAGGCGGCGCCCCGTTTCGCATTTCGTCTTCGAGCGCCCGCTCGAACGTTTCGGACGGCATCGTGAGCGCCCCGGGAATCCGGTTGACCACGTCGGCCCGCGCGAGCGACGACGCGACTTCCGCCAATTCGACGTCCTGCGCGGCCAAGGCGTCGGCCTTGGTGTTTCGGTAGGTGATGTAGGCGGTCGCGGCGGTGAAGGCAAAGAGCGCCGCAACGAGCGCCGCGGTCGTGCGAAGGAGCACGGATCCGCCCGGCGGAAACACTTTCTTCAAGACGTCTGCGGCTTTCACGACGTTTTCTCCCGAATGCGCCAACCGAGGCCCCGAATGTTTTCAATCGCGTCGCTTCCGATCTTCTTGCGAAGCGCATGAATGAGGTATTCGACGGCGTTTCCTTCGGGTTCGTCCCCGGGGGCGTAGAGTTTTTCCTCCAGAGCGCGCTTCGAGAGTACGGCGCCCGGCCGAACGAGAAGCGCGGCCAGAAGCGCGTACTCGCGCTTCGAGAGCGTCACCACGTCGCCACCCACGGTGACGGCGTGCGTCACGGTATTGAGCGAAATGTTTCCCGCGCGCAAAACGTCGCCCGCGATCGGCCCTTTGCGGCGGGCCACGGCGCGAAGCCGCGCGATGAGTTCCGACATGTGGAAGGGTTTGAGGACGTAATCGTCCGCCCCGGCGTCCAAGCCTTCGAGGCGGCTCTCGAGCGCTTCGCGGGCGGTGACGATCAGCACCGGAAGACTTCCCTTGGGCGCAGGCATCGCGCGGATGTTTTTGAGGACGTCGATGCCGTCCATTCCGGGCAGGCCCAGGTCGAGAAGCACGGCGTCGACGTCGTGCACGCGAAGCGCCGCGAGTCCCTCGGGCCCCGTCGGCGCATAGGTGACGACGTGCGCTTCGCTTTCCAATGCGGCGCTCACGGCCCGGGCGATGAAGGGATCGTCCTCAATGAGAAGAATGTGCATGGGTTTCCCAAAGTGTTGGAGACGTTTGCATCCTTCGTTTTGGAAGGATGCCATGGGAAAAGTCTAACCGCCCCGCGCTCCTTTGGAGGGCGTTCGCCATGAAAGGACACAAAAGACCGGGCGTCTCCGGGCAACGCCGCCTCTCGATCCCTCATGGAACCGAAGGGACTTCGAGAGCGTCGTCGCCGCAGCCTTCATCAGTCGTCAAGCGCACGCCAGGCGACAAACGCTCGATCTTCCTCACTGAAGACGAGAGCAAGACGCATCAGCTCCCTCCCCTTTGCCCGTCCCAGTCCGTAACGACGGTTTTTCATCTGCGAGAGAGCTTGTGCGAGATTTGCGGGCGCATCGGCGTTTTTTGCGACATACTTCAGCTCAAACACCCAATAACGGTTGTCTGCAGCCACTTCCAGATCACTGTGCCCCTTGGCGTTGTGCACTTCGATTCTCGGACGCAGGAAGTCTTGTCTTTCCACGCCTTTTCGATGTAGAGCCCTTGAAAATGCTCCAACCCGTCCCGAAAAAGCGTTTCCAACGTAGAGATCAGAACCGACTTTCCAAAACGCCTCGGCCTTGCAAGAAAAAAGCCTCCCTCGATTCGGGCGAGTCTGGCAATGGGCTCGGTTTTATCGACATAAATCCGTCCGGCCTTGCGCAAGGCGACAAAATCCGCAAGCCACAAAGGCAAAGGCGAAGCGTTTTCCATCATGACGGCATCCAAAATTCTTTCCTTAGCGGACAATTGTGACACCAGAAGAAGAGTTCCGTTCGATCTTCTGCGGCGTTGTGATGAATGCTCCGGCGTTTGTCCGTCACGGCTGCGCCCTTCCCCGACAACGCAACGGGAGGAGAAAACCCAAAACGGGCGCCGCCGGGTCTCCCCGACGACGCCCGTCCCTCCGAAGGATGCGTACTGCGGCGGTTGGCCTCAGACTTCAATCAAGTCGTACTGATCACTTCCCATGTGGAGTTCCCGCATGTAGGAGAGTTGACGCAGACCGCTGCGCGATTCGATGCGCTCGACCAAGTCGTGGCGTTCCTTTTCGGGGAGCGCATAGACCAGGTCGATCGCCGCCTTGTCGATTGCGAGAATGTCGGTCGAGGCGAGAATCCCGATGTCGTTGGCCGTCGGTTCCGCGGCGCCCGTGCCGGCGCAGTCGCAGTCGACCGACATGCGGCGCATGACGGAGAGATAGGTGATGTGCCTGCCGAAATGATCCGTCACGGCCTTGCCGCCTTCGACCATGCGTTCCATGAAGTGCGGTCCGCCCGCCCAGTCGTTGTTTCCTTCGCGGTGAAGTTCGCGCTTGCCGCGCGCACCCGAAGCGCAGCCGATCGAGATGTTTTTGAGGCATCCGCCGAAGCCGCCCATCGTGTGGCCCTTGAAGTGCGTCAGAACGATCATCGAGTCGTAGTTGAGAAGGTGCTTGCCGACGTGGACTTCCTTGAGCCACTTGCCGCCCTTGATCGGCAGCGCAACGTCGCCCTCTTCGTCCATGATGTCGACGGGCGAGAAGGTCCAGCCGTTCGTCTTGAGGACCTCGCGGTGACCCGCCGTCGTCTGACGGGGACTCGCGTAGAAGACGTTGCATTCCACGATCGTGGAGGGAACTTCCGCCTGGAAGGCCTTCACCCATTCGCGCGGAATGATGTTGGGACCGTTCGGTTCGCCCGTGTGAAGCTTGAGCGCGGTGCGGCCGGTGATGTCGCCGTTCACGAGCTTGTAGAGCTTCAGAAGGCCCGCGGCGGAGAGGTCCTTCGTGAAGTAGACCTTCGCGCGTCCCGTGCCGGCGGCGGCCGCCCCCTGGGCGGGCGCTTCGGCGGCCTTGAGCGAGGCCGCCTGCAGACCTCCCGCCACGGTCGCGACGGAGGCGAGGAAATTACGACGACTCAGCATGATTTTTCTCCTTTTGATTTTCGATTCGAACCGCACTCGAGTGCCGTGCGAACCGTCCGTTGTGTACCTGTGATCAGGCTAAGAAAACCGTTGCGGAAAAAATAGTCCGATCCGATCGGTTTTCTGCCCGTTGACCTCAATCTTTGCGTCAGGACGGCCTGCGCTCTGCAAGAATGTTCTCGAGAACTCCCCGGGCGACCTCGGCCTGCCCGGTCCCGGCCGCCCGCTCGATTTCAACGAGATAGTCCCGCATTTCTTCCGGCGTCGTTCCGGTGTTGAGCGCGGCACCGAGGTGGAAATTCAGCTGACCGGCCGTTCCCGTCATGGCGCCGAGCGCTCCGATCGTCGCGAGCTCGCGCTGCTTGTGCGTGAGGTTGTCGCGGATGAAGATGTCGCAAAAGAGATGCTCCTTGAGGAAGGTGTCGATCGTCGGAGCGAAGACCTGATAGCCCGAAGGAGGAGGAATCTCCGTGCGTCCGCCGAGCTTGGCGCTCACCCGGGCGCCGTATTCGTCCTTATCGATGCCGGCGGTAACGGGCGAAGCTTCCCTGCCGGCCTCGTCGCGCAGCCCCGCGTCGGCGCGGCGCTTTCGCTCGCGAACCGCCCCGGGGACGGACTCGTCGTGACTCTCCGATTTCGACGCCCCTGAATCGATCAAGGAAACATGCAAAGCTTTCCCGCCCGTCACTTGAACACTCGGCAGCTCTGTCATGCGGAGAGCTTACGATTTTCGTTTGTTTTTTTTCGTCGAGGGGATCGTGACGCAGATTCGTCACTTACGGATCCAGGGATAAGACTTGTTCATTGTTACGGCAAGTTTTTATTGAACGTCAGTCGGCGCAGGTTGATTCAAAAAATCCAAGACCTTAGCAAACTGCTTGTCGGACAAATAAGTGAGCTTGCAATCGGGCTGCGGCGCAGGGATGAATGCCATCCCATGAATGATCGGGGCCGCTTTGGTCAAATGACTTAGCCGGGTCATCAAGCCGCTTGGCCGTGAATTCGGGCAGACAGAAATCTGTTGAGTGACAGAATATGATCCCCCAAAACGACAAGAATTGACCCCGGTACTCCGGGAGGGGACATGAAGAGTGGTAAATGCCATAAGAATGGAAAGGTTCAAGTACTTCTTTCCATCAAAATGCTTACGGCAATCCAAATACAACGGATCTGAGAGCTGTTCAGCCACGGGCATTCCATCAAAAGCATTGCCAGAGTGACGGGCTAGGCTCTTCTTGTCACGAACCGCCGCAAAACGAATCGTCTTTCTGTCGAACAATGCGCGTCCCCCGTATTTTCCCCACATACACTTTGCGGATTCTCAAAAGAGAAAATCACCCCTTTCCCTCTGCGGCAGTATTTTCACATCAAATCCCATGACCTCTGTCCAAGAACTCTTTGCAAAAACAACAAAGTTCTTTGCAAAAAGCACGATGCCGCAGAATCCCTCCCGCTTGGAGAATGCGGGAAACCGAGCTCCGCGTCCGATTCGACATTGTCGGGCCCGAGATCCGGCTACGACGATGCACGCGGCGTCGAACGCTCCCGAGAACCGATCGGGCGTTCGAGACCGCGCGCGTCGCACCACTTTGCGGAAGGCACACCCCCAACGAAGCCTTCCCAACCCCAAGGAGACCCCTTATGCAACTATCTCGCCGAAGCTTTCTTGAAGCGACGGCCGTGGCGGGCCTTGCCGCCACGGTGAACCGCCTCGTGCCCGAAGGTCTCGTTTCCTCCGCGCACGCCGCCGAGGCCGCGAAGGCCGCTCCCGCCGCCGCTGCCGCCGCGGGTGAAACGAAGATCGTGAAGACCTGCTGCCGCGCCTGCATTCACAACTGCGGCGTGCTCGCCCACGTGCGAAACGGCCGCGTGGTGAAGCTCGAAGGCAACCCCGAATACCCGATGAGCAAGGGCACCCTCTGCCCGAAGGGACTCGCGGGCATTTCCGCTCTCTACCACCCGAACCGCAACAAGTATCCGCTTCTTCGCGTCGGCAAGCGCGGTGAAAACAAGTGGCGCCGCATCAGCTGGCAGGAAGCGATCGACCGCATCGCCCGCAAGATGGAAGAAGTGCGTCATCAGTACGGCGCCGAATCCGTCCTCATCACGACGGGCGGCGGCGGGAATCCCGCCTTCCGCGGGATTCCGCGCGTTGCGAACGCCTTCGGAACCCCGAACTTCTACGAACCGGGCTGCGCGCAGTGCTACCTCCCGCGTACGCTCGCCTTCGACATGATGTACGGCGGCCCGGACACGTCGATCGCCGACGAAAAGAGCCGCGAAATCTACAACCCGAACACGGTCATGAAGTCGATCGTGCTCTGGGGTACGGACCCCTCCTACAGCAACCCCGCGGGCGGCGGCCAGGCGCTCGTGACCCTGCGCGCAAAGGGCGTGAAGTCGGTCGTGATCGACCCGCGCTTCATTCCTGAAGCGGCCCGCGCCGACGTGTGGCTGCCGATCCGTCCGGGCACCGACGTGGCGCTCATGCTCGGCTGGATGCGCTACATCATTGCGAACAAACTCTGGGACAACGAGTTCGTCATGCGTTGGACGAACCTTCCCTACCTCGTCGACGTCGAAACGAAGATGCTCGTGCACGCCAACGACCTCGACGCGAAGGGCGACGCCAAGACCTACGTCGTGTGGGATGCGAAGACGAAGTCTCCGAAACCCATCGCCTATCCCTGGGACGACAAGCTCGAGCCGGTGCTCGACGGCGCGTTTGAATGGCAGGGCAAGAAGTACGTGACGGGCTTCCGCGCGCTCAAGGAACGGGTCGAACCCTGGACCCTCGAAGCGACGGCGAAAGAATGCTGGCTCGATCCGAAGAAGATCGAAGAGGCGATCCGCATCTACTGCGACGGTCCCTCGGGTATCTCCCTCGGCGTCGCGACCGACCAGACGCCGAACTCCGTACAGGCCGCCATGGGCGCGGTGATCCTCAACGCCCTCCTCGGGAACGTCGAACGTCCGGGCTCGCTCATGCAGCGCAATCCCTCGAGCAACGTCGTTCCGGCGGGTTCCTTGGCCACCCGCTGCTCCTACCTCCTTCCGGAAGGTCAGCTCACGAAGCGTCTGGGCTCGAACGAGCACAAGGGCCTCATCCAGTGGGACGCCGCGCAGCCGAGCGCCGTGCTCCAGGCGATGCTCACGGGCAAGCCCTATCCGATCAAGGTCTGGCTCGAACGCTCCGGGAACAAGTTCGGCGTCAACGGCAACGCCGGTTCCTGGGTGAAGGCGATGGAAAACGTGGACCTCATCGTCCACATGTACATGTATCCGACGTCCTTCTCGATGTACGCGGACATTCTGCTGCCCGCGACCGAGTGGCTCGAAACGAACATGCTCATCGAATCCCTCAACATGGTGTTCGCCCGCCAGGCGGTCGCGCACGTGTGGGAAACGGAAGACGAAACGCTCTTCTGGTCGAAGCTCATCAAGAAGTGCGCCTCGCTCGGCAACAAAAACGCCCAGCGCGCCTGCGACCCCAACTTCATGAAGGACGACCTCGCCTACTGGGATTCGATGGAAGAACTCCTTGACGGCCGTCTGAAGCGCATCAACATGACCTGGAAGCAGCTCCTTGCGAACAACCCGGTCACGTACATGCCCTACGACAAGTGGAACACCTACTACGTCTACAAGGAAAAGGATCCGAAGACGGGTCTTCCGAAGGGCTTCCGCACGCCCTCGAAGAAGCTCGAACTTTACGGCGACGTGTGGATCACGCTCGGCCGCACTGGGAAGCCCTATGCGCTGCAGCCGCTCCCGCCCGCCTCGAAGGACTACGACCCGCTTCCCTACTATTTGGAACCCCACGAAAATCCGACGAACGAGATCGGCCGCGAATTCCCGCTCATCCTCACGAACGGGCGCATTCCGGTCTATCACCACGGCACGCTTCGCAACGTGCCCTACCTGCGCGAAATCTATCCGGTGCCCGAACTTTGGGTGAATCCGGTCGACGCGAAGAAGTACGGCCTCAAGACGGGCGACTGGGCCTGGATCGAGTCGCTGCGCGGCAAGACCCGCGGCAAGGTGCTCGTCACCGAAGGCGTGAGCCCGGGCGTTCTCTATCAGGAACGCTTCTGGTTCCCGGAAACGCTGACGACGCCGACGCGCGGCTGGATGGAAGCCAACGTGAACGTGTTGACGAAGAACGACCCGCCCTTCAACGACGTGGTTGGCACCTACACACTGCGCGGCATCCAGGTCCGCATCTCGAAGGCGCCGGGCGCCCCCGAAGGGATCTGGCAGAAGCCCGAGGACTTCAAGCCGTGGCTGCCGCAGCCCACGGACACGACGCCGAATCCGAAGCTCTGATTCTGATTCGACCCGAACCGTCTCGTTCGAAGCCGCGTGACGCACGGACGCGAGCCGTCCGTGCCGACGCGGCCTCCCAAAAGGAATTTTCGTTATGACGCAAAAAACTTTGGTTATCGACCTCGACCGCTGCACGGGGTGCATGGCCTGTGAAGTCGCCTGCAAGCAGGAAAACGGCGTGCCGCTCGGGGTGTACCTCAACAAGGTCCACACGATCGGCCCGACGGGGGTCTTCCCCGACATCAAGCAGTACTTCCTTCCGCACGTCTGCCAGAACTGCAAGGACGCGCCCTGCGTGAAGGTGTGCCCGACGAAGGCCACCTACCGCACGGAAGACGGCCAGATTCTCGTCGACAAGGAAAAGTGCATCGGTTGCCGCGCCTGCATGACGGCCTGCCCGTACGGCGCGCGCTCCTTCAATCCGGAAACGAACGTCGTGGAAAAGTGCACGCTCTGCAATCACCTGCAGGCGGCCGGCGAACAGCCCGCCTGCGTGAAGGCCTGCTGCGCGCACGCCCGCTTCTTCGGCGACATCGACGATCCGGAAAGCGACGTCTCCAAGGCCATCAAGGCGGCCGGTCCCGAAAACGTGCACACCATGCGCGACGTCGGCAACAAGCCCACGGTCCGCTACATCCTGCACAAGAAGTACGGCGACTGGACGGAAGACCAGCCGAAGATGCTCCCGTAAGGGCAGTCGGTGAAGAAAAGAGGAGTGAGCGATGGCGACGTTTCTGCCGAGCGTGTACGCGTTCTTCGCCGCCGCGGCGGCCGGGTGCCTTCTTGCGACGGTCTTCGGTGAGCTTCGCCGCGTCGGAACGAACCGCCTCACGGCGGTGACGCTCTCGGCCCTGGTCGCGACGCTTGCCGCCGCGGCCGCGGTCGTGGGGCAGTTCGGTCGTCCCGCCCTCCTCTTTTCCGTCTTCTCGAACCCGGGCACGGCGATCTTTCGCGAGCTCGCCTCGCTCCTTCTCGCGCTTCTTGCGGGCGCCGCCTACCTGGCAGCGCTCCGCACCGGAGCGACCCGCAGGACGGGGCGAAAGCTTTCGCTCCTCGCGGCCGCTTCGGGGCTTATTCTCGCGCTTGCCGTCGGGTCCGCAGCGGTGCAGCCCTGGCGCCCCGTCTGGAACACGTGGACCCTCGTCCTTCCGACGGCGGGCTTTGCGTGGCTTGCGGGCGTGATGCTCGCCAAAAGCCTCGGCGCCGCTGGCCATGAAAGTGCCGGTCCGGCGTTGAGCGTTCTGAAGAAAGCCGAAGAGAAGACGGGCGAAACCGCCTCCGAACCTCTTTGGGAAAGCACGCGCCTTGCCGCCTTGGCGCCCTTGGTCGGGCTTGCCTGCTACTTCGCGGCGGCCTCAACCGACACCTCGGCCCGCACGGCGCTCGCTTCGCTTCTTACGGGTGCGAACGCTTGGCTTTTCTGGGCGGGCGTGATCGTCCCGAGCGTTCTTCTCTCGTTCCTCGCCGCCCAATTCGCCTCCGACGCGCTGAAGCGAAATCCCGTTCTCGGAATCGCTCTGGCGACGCTTTCGGCCTTCGCCGCGGGCGCGTGGCAACACCTTGTGCTGGGACTTGCCTGATGAGAAAGACGAAGAGCGAAACCGGCCAAACTTTGCCGCCCTGAAAAGCGGCTCTCGTCCCTGCGGACGAATCCTACCGAAGGACTTTCCGTGCGATGATCCTTCGGGAGGACTCTTCCCCGAGTCCTGCACAAACACTCGTCAAAAAGAAGAACAGACCCCACAAAAAGGAATCCATCATGCAGAAGACCCCCGAACTTGCGCATCTCCTCGAAGGCCGCGGCAATCTCTACCGCTTCCTCTCGCGCTTTTACCTCACGGAAGTGGACGAAGCCTTCTGGACCGCGCTTCGCGGCATGACCTTCCCCGACACGGCGGACGAACCCCGCATGGCCGAAGGATGGAAGCGGCTCGCGAAGGTCGTCGCGTCCGACCTCGGCCCCGATCCCGTTGAAACGCTCGCCGTCGACTATGCGCGCATCTTCCTTTCCGCGGGCGTGAGCGAAGGCGCGGCCTACCCGATCGAATCCGTCTACACGAGCCCCGAACACCTCGTCATGCAGGACGCCTGGGAGGCGGTCTGCCGCACCTACCGCGAAGCGGGCTTTGAAAAGGATCCGAAGGTGGACGTACACGAAGACCAGCTCGGACTTGAACTCTCCTTCCTTGCGCACCTCAACGACCGGCTTCTCGCCGCGCTTGCGGCCGAAGGGGCGGATCCCGAACGCGACGCCGCGTTCCTCGCGACCCTTCGCGCGTCGAAGCAGTTCCTGCTCGAGCATCCCCTTCGCTGGGTCGCGGACTTCTGCCGCGACGTGAGAAAGTGCCCGGCGACCGACTTCTATCCGGCCGTGTCGCTTCTCACGGAAGGCTTCCTCGCGATGGACGAGACGCTTCTCGACGACCTCCTCGCCGAGGCCGAAGGAAAGGCCTCCTGACGATCGGGGCCCGCCGGAGGGTCGGATCCCCCGTCTCAAAGTGCGGAGATCCCTCTCTCGTTCGCAATGATGCGGGAGGCTGAATGACAAACATGAATCCCAAGACGGACCTCTCCTCGAACGGTCCGTCGCATACGCCCGACACGTCGGTTGACGTCGGCCGCCGCAGGGTCCTTCAGGGGACGGCCGCGGTGACGGGCGTCGCCGCCCTTTTTGCGCTCGGCGCCGCTGCGTCCGCAGACGACGCGGAAGACCTCGAGTTTTCGAAACGCGCGGTTCGCCCGCCGGGAAGCGTGGAAGAATCGGAATTCCTCGCGCGCTGCCTTCGCTGCGACCGCTGCCGAAGCGTCTGCCACACCTCCGTCATCGGCATGACCGACTGGTCGGACGGGCTCGTTCGGATGAGAACGCCCGTCCTCGACTTCCGGCTCGGGCACTGCGACTTCTGCGGACTCTGCGCCGAAGTGTGTCCTACGGGCGCGATTCTTCCCTTCCCCAAGGAAACGACCAAGGTGGGACTGGCGGTCCTCACCGAGCGCTGCATTGCGCTTCGCACGGCCGCCTGCCGCGTCTGCGAGGAGAAGTGCCCCTACGACGCCGTGACGCTCGACGAGCACAAGGTCCCCGTGATCGACCCCGAGATCTGCAACGGCTGCGGCCTTTGTGAAAACGTCTGTCCCGCGAACGTCTTCCAGTCCTATCGGACGGGCGTCGAGCGCGGGATCGTGGTGCGGCCCTTCGCCGCACTCGAGGCTACTGAAGGAGGTGCGGCATGAAAAAGTTCTTTACGGGCCCGCGCCTGCGCGCCTTGGCGGCGCTCGCCTTCTTCCTGCTCTTTCTCCTCGGTCTTGCCGTGCACACGGGCTGGGGAACGGCCTCGTCGTTTGGCATCGCCGAGATCGCCGCGATCTGTCCCTTGGGCAACCTCGAAGCGATGCTCGCCTCGAAGACCTTCCTCCCCCGCGCCCTCGTGGGCTTCGCGGTGTTTCTCGTCGTCGCGGCGCTTCTCGGGCGCTTCTTCTGCGGGTGGCTCTGCCCCGTGCCCTGGGTCGAGAAGGCCCTTTCCAAGCTTCGCGCGCCGGGACGGCGTTTTGGGCTCGGCTTGAAGGAATCCCCGGCGGCCTCTGAAACGCCGCGGACTTCCGCGTGCACGACGACGAACGCGTCGTCGAACACCGCTTCCGAAAGCGGCAAGAACGCTCCGCGCTCCTGCCCGAGCGGCGCATCCTGCGCTTCCTCCTCCTGCAAGGACTGCGCCCTCGCAAGCCGCGTGAAGGAAAAGGCCGATCAAGCGACCGAGAAGACGCCCTACTGGATTTTGGGAGGCGCCCTCGCTTCGAGCGCCGTCTTCGGCTTTCCAGTCTTCTGTCTCATCTGCCCGGTGGGCCTCACCTTTGCCCTCACGGTGGCGCTCTGGCGACTTTTTGAATTCAACGAAACGAACTGGGCGATCCTCTGGTTCGCGGGCTTTCTCGTGCTGGAACTCCTCGTTCTTCGCCGTTGGTGCTCGCGCTTTTGCCCCTTGGGCGCGCTCTGGACGCTTGCCTCTCGCCTCAACCGCTTCTTCCGTCCAAAGGCTAGAGAGGATCTCTGCACCCGCATGACCCACGGCGTTCCCTGCACGATCTGCCGCGACGTCTGTCCCGAAGGGATCGACCCGGCGTCGGTCGCGAACGACCCGATGCTTCTCGCCCGCTGCACGAAGTGCGGCGCCTGCGCGGCCGCCTGTCCGACGGGGGCCGTGCACTTCCCCTTCCTCGCCGACTCGGGGAGGAAGACCGTCCCGATCCTTCCCGTTTCCACGGCTTCCTCCACGCTGAAACAGGAAGGCAATCTCTCCGCGGCGACGGTCGAAGGGACGGACGCCGTCCTCTCCCCCGAAGAAGAGCGCTCGGAAGTCGCCCGCTGCATTCACTGCGGCGCCTGCGGCGAACGCTGTCCCCTCGGAGACCGCATGCCGCGCGCGACGGCGCTTCTCGCCCGCGGCCGTCGTGAGGAAGCGGCAGAAGTGCTGCTCGCTTCCGGCGGTTTCCCGGAAATCACGTCCCGCGTCTGTCCGACGGAGCGTTTCTGCGAAGGCGCCTGCGCGGCGGAACACGACGGCCGTCCCGTCGCGATCGCGATGCTCGAGAAGACTCTGGCCGACGAGACCCTGAAGGCGGGCTGGCGTCCCGACGTTCGTCATGCGGCGCGGCGCCGCCGCGTCGCGGTCGTGGGTTCGGGCCCGGCGGGGCTCGCCTGCGCCGACGTGCTCGCGCGCCTCGGCGTCGAGGTCCACGTAATCGACCGCGCCCCGGTTGCGGGCGGCTTGCTCTCGCTCGGCATTCCCGCCTTCAAGCTTCCGCGCGGGATCGTAGCCCGCCGCGTGAAGCTTCTGGAAGACGCGGGCGTGCGCTTCGCCTTGGGGATCTCGGTCGGAAAAGACGTCGCCTGGCGGGATCTCGCCAACGAATTCGACGCCGTCTTTGCGGGTACGGGCGCGGCCCGACCCGTGACGCTCGATCTTCCTGGCGCGGACAACGCTTCGGTCATGACGGCGGACGTGTTCCTTCGCGCCGTCGCGGCGAAGGATTGGAAGCTTCCCGACGCGTCCTTCCCGATCGAGACGCTTAAGGGCCGCCGCGTATCCGTTCTCGGGGGCGGCGACACGGCGCTCGACTGCGCGAGAACCGCGGTGCGGCTCGGGGCGGCGTCCGTCTCGCTCGTTGCGAGACGCGCAAAGGACGCCTTGCGGGCCCGTCCGTCGGACCTCGCCCGTGCCGAAACGGAAGGCGTGTCGCTTCTCTGCGGACGCACGTTTTCGTCTCTTTCGATCTCGCCCGACGGAACGCTCAACGGTCTTGCCCTGCGTAATGTGGCTAACCCGGACGAACCGTCAGAAACGCTCCCCGCGGACGTCGTGATCGTCGCCTACGGCTTCCGTCCGGTTCCCGACGGGGAACTCCAAACCCTGGGCGTCGCCTACGACGATGCCGGACGGATCGTCACCGACGACGAAGGCCGCACGAGCGCGCCCAAACTCTGGGCGGGCGGCGATGCGGTTCGCGGACCGGCGCTCGTGAACCGGGCGTTGGCGGACGGTCGTCGTGCGGGCCTTTCGATCGCAACCGCGATCGGGGTTCTGCGCTGACGCGCAACGATTCCTCCAAGACGGGAAAAGGTCCGGGGCGGCGGCGCTTCGGACCATTTCCCTCTTTTTCCGTTCTTTGCCTATTGTTCAGTTTCCGGGCTCGGCGGTTTGCCGGGTCGAGCGGTTGAGACCTCGCCAACCTTTTCGCGTCACGACGCGAAGCGCATTGCCGGCATAACCCGCGAACCACTCGGTGAAGGCCCGAAGGCGAGGCGAGCGCTCTGCGTCTTCCGTTCTCGTCACGACGCACATGTGCCAGGGGGCGCGCTCCCAGCCGCGGAGCACCGGAACGACCTTCCCCTCGTTGATCTCGTCGACGACGTGTCCGAGAAAGAGGTCGACCGCAATGCCGCGGTGGTTGAGAAGAAGCCTCTTGAGCGTCACCTGGTCGCTGGCGAGGAAGGTGTCCCGCCAGCGAAGCGGAGAGGAAGCCACGCCGTTTCGGTAGAGCACCGTCGTGTCGCGAGCGTTGATCGAGTGGTGCAGAAGGCCGATGTGATTGGCGAGGTCCTCGACCGTTTCGGGCGTCCCGTACTTTTCGAGATACTCGGGGGTTGCAAGCGGCACGGTGGACGACGTATGCAGATGTCGGAACATGAGGCCCGAATCGTCGATCGGGAGGTGATTGATGACGGCGACGTCCACGTCCGCCTTGTGGAGTTCCTCGGGACGGATTTCCTCGAGAATGGAGAAGGTCGTTCCGGGGTGTTCCGTCGAATAAGTGCAGAGATAATCCGCAAAGAAGTCCCGGGAGAGCTCCTCGGGCGCCGAAAAGCGGATGCGGAAGGCTTCGTCCTTTTGTTCGTTTTCCGCGCGCAGAGCCCGAAAACCGTTGATGAGGGGCTCGACCCTGCGCACGAGTTCGAGACACTGCGGCGTCGGCCGCATGGGGCGGCGCGTCTTGTCGAAGCACTCGAATCCGAGCGTCCCCTCGAGGTCGGCGAGAAGACGCGAAACGCGCGTGATTTCCATGTCGAGAACGAGCGCGGTGCGCGTAACGCTCCCCGTTTTGCTCGCCACGACGAGCGCTTCCCAGGCGGTGAGGTTTTCAAGCGGAGTCATCGGGCTGCGAAGTAGACGGAAGTTGACGGAAGTAGACGCTTTCAATTATCCGACGTCGCCTTCCGTCGAGGGTTCCGTGCTTTTCCCGAGGGAAGCCCCTCTTCCGCACGACGTACGTTCGTAATCTTCCCGCCCGTTTTTCCTCTCTCATAAACGAAGACAATCGCCTCGATTGTCGGTCGAACTATATCCGGCATCGAAATTCGGTATTGGCGGAGCATAGCGGTCGTTTATAAAATGAAACCGATCGATTGAACTACTTCTATCGACCGACTCTTTGCAGAACCAAGCACCGTTACGAGAGGAATCCATGAAAAAGACCCTTGCCGCGCTTACGCTGGCCGCGCTTTTCAGCGCCGCCCCCGCGACGTTTGCCGCCGAACCCGTCGACCCCATCGAACCCGTCAAGATTGAAAATCCCGCTCTGGTGGAGTTGGGCAAGATGCTCTACTTCGAACCGCGTCTTTCCCGCTCGGGCTTCATTTCCTGCAACTCCTGCCACAATCTCGCCACGGGCGGCGTCGACAACCTGAAGACTTCGATCGGCGACCGCTGGGCGCAGGGGCCGATCAATTCGCCGACGGTTCTCAATTCCTACGGTCAGATCGCCCAGTTCTGGGACGGCCGCGCCAAGACCCTTGCCGAACAGGCTGCGGGCCCCATCGCGAATCCCTTGGAAATGGCTTCGACCCATGAGCTCGCCGTCGAAGTGATCGCCTCGATCCCGGGCTACGGCAAGTACTTCCAGGCCGCCTTCGGCGACGACAAGGTCGACATCAAGCGCATCACGGACGCCATCGCCGAATTCGAACGGACGCTCGTGACGCCGAACGACCGCTTCGACCAGTGGCTCAAGGGCGACAAGGACGCCATCACCAAGTTCGAACTCGAAGGCTATCAGCTCTTCAAGGCCTCGGGCTGCACGATCTGCCACAACGGCGCACAGTTGGGCGGTCAGTCCTTCCAGAAGATGGGCGTCGTGCGTCCCTACGAAACGACGAACACCGCCGAAGGCGTCAAGGCCATTTCCGGGCGCGACCAGGACCGCATGAGCTTCAAGGTTCCGGTGCTGCGCAACATCGAACTCACCTATCCGTACTTCCACGACGGCGAAGCGGCTACCCTTGAGAAGGCCGTCGAGGTGATGGGCGACATCCAGCTCGGCAAGCGCTACACCGAAGAGGAAACCGCGAAGATCGTGGCGTTCCTCAAGACCCTCACGGGCGAGCAGCCCAAGATCGTCTACCCGATCCTTCCGCCCAACGGTCCGAAGACCCCGGCCTTCAACCCCTGGGCTCCGGCCGAAGCCAAGAAGTAAGGTCCGCCGAGTCGGGTGCCGGGCGCACCCGACCGATTCCGCGGAAGGATCCGCACACAGCGAAGCCTCGGAGACTCCGGTCTTCGGGGCTTCGCCGTTTCGGGGGCCGCACTCGTAGGGAGACCTTCCTCTTTTCTCACCGCCTCGACGCGCGCTTTCGCAGTTCGATGTCCTGCAGATCCCGCCCGACGGGGTCGTTCTTGGCGAGGAGTTCAATATCGTCCGCCAACTGCAGGGCAAAGAGCACCCGCAGATAGGCCCCCATCGAGACCGTGGGATCCCCTTTTTCAATCTTCATCGCGGTGACGCGCGAACACTGCGCGCGTTCAGCGACGAGCGCGAGCGGAAGATTGCGGCGAAGACGCGCCGCGCGGATTTGTTCACCGACGATGGAGAGCTTCTTTTCGATCCTTCGGGGAAGAAGGACGGAACGGGTGTGTTTTGTCATATAAAAAGAACATACTTCAAGGTTGCGTTTATTTTATTGAACATTCAACAACCGTGCACCCAAGGTTCCGAATCCGTTCTTCCCCTTCGACAAATGAAGAGGCGCCCCCGGAATTTCTCCCGGAGAGCGCCTCCTTTCGATCGAGGAGAAGAAGTTCCTTCCCCGTCAGTCTCTCTCAATCAGTCTCGGTGCCAGCTCAGAACCAGGGGCAGTCACCGCCGCGGCGGCCGCCGTGATGCCCGCCGAAGTGACCGTGATGGTAGCCGCGGCCTTCACCCATGCGCAGGCAGTCGGGGTTCATGCCCATGCCGGGACCGTAACCCGGACCGCGTTCGAAACGGGCGCCGTTGCGGATGCCGATGTCGTTCGAGGCGAGGACCGTGCCGTCTTCCGGATTCACGAAGACGCGGGCCGCCGTACCGTCCTTCCCTTCCATGCGAACGTCCCAGACGAGGCCGTAGGAGCGGGTGCCGTGAAGCGTCGCAGAGAGCGCTTCGGCGTCGGGGTACTTTGCCTTGGCGGCTTCGAGCGCGTCGGCCATGCCGATCTTCGAAGCGGCCTGCGTAACCGCTGCGGGAGCATTGGGATCCGTATCGGTGGCGGCGTAGGAAAGCGTGGCGAGCGCAAGAGCCGAAGCGGCGACGGAGGCAAAGACGATCGTCTTTTTCATGATGGTGTTCCTTCTGTTTCGTTGGAGAAATCTTGTCGGAGAGTCGTTTCTCTCTACAGCGTCATTCTTCCATCCGAGACTTAGGAGAAAGCTTGCCGAGTCTTAGGCGAGCCTATGTCGAAGTAACAAATGACAAGCGGCGGAAACACTTTCCACCCCGCCCCCGAAATACGAAACGTCCGGCACCTTCGCGCCGAGCGTTCCGAACCTCACCCGAGAGACCTCGGGGCATCAAGTTTTTGCGTCAGACCCCGTCAGACGATGTGCCACGCGTGCACCGGCCAGCCCATTTCCTTGGCCTTTTCAAGGAGCACCGGATCGGGATCCACCACTTCCGTGGCGCCCGCATAGAGAGCAAGCGGCAGGTCGTTGCGGCTGTCCGTAAAGAAAAGCATGTCTTCGGGCTTCAATCCGTAGCGCGCGAGGACTTCCTGCACGCGCTCCACCTTCCCCTCCCGGAAGGAGGGAATCCCGTCGATTTCGTTCGTGATGCGGCCCTCGTCGTCCGTCACCATGTCGATCCCGATCACGTTGTCGCCGGGCACGCCGAGACGCTCGGCGATGGGCTTGACGATGTAGGTACAGGTGGCCGAGATGATCTGCACGGGAATGCCGAGGGCCTTCGCGCGTTCGATGCGCTCGAGCCCTTCGCGGTAGAAGTGCGGACGGATCCGGCGTTCGGCGAAGTCGTTCAAAAGTTCGTCGAGGCGCTCGGGATCGATTCCGTAGATCGCGGGCGTCACGGCGCGCAGATAGGCCGCGATGTCGAGCGTTCCCTTGTGGTACTCGGCCACCATGCGGTCGTTCTCTTCCTTGTAGAAGGGATCGGTGACGACCCCCTCTTCATAGAGGTAGTCGATCCAAAGCTGCGAAGAGTCGCAGGCGATGAGCGTGTTGTCCAAGTCGAAGACGACGAGCTTCGGGGGATGTTCCGGAGAAAACGGCATGAAAACCTCCTTTTATTATTTTCAGGGATAACCCTAGATCAAGCATTGTACCAAGACTCTTCGAAGAGGTGCGCGAGCGTATCGAGTCCTCCCTTGCGGACGGCGACGTCCGCGGCTTGCGTGAGGACGGCCTTCGCGTGGTACGCAACCCCGAGCCCTGCGGCGCGCACCATGAGAAGGTCGTTTGCGCCGTCCCCGGTCGCCATGGCGTTCTCGAGTCGGTCGCCCGCGACCGCCGTGAAGAGTTCGAGCGCGCGGCGCTTCCCTTCGGCGTCGAGCACTTCGCCCCCGGCGGGCCCCGTCACTTCGCCCGTCAGCACCCCGTCTCGGATCACGACTTCGTTCGTAAGGACCCCGTCGGCACCGAGATGTTCGGCGACGTGTAGCGCGATCGGACGAAAACCGCCCGAAACGATCGTGGTCTTGACGCCGTGACCGCGCAGGAAAAGAAAGAGTTTCTCGACGCCCGGGTTGTAGCGGACGCCCTCGATCGTCTTCTGAAGCACGGATTCGGGCGCGCCCTTCAAAAGCGCGACGCGCAGCTTCAGATTTTCCGTAAAGGGAAGATGCCCCTCCATCGCGCGGCGCGTGATGTCGGCCACCTGTTCGCCGACGCCGAAGCACGCCGCCATGTCGTCTATGCACTCGTTGTCGATCAAGGTGCTGTCCATGTCGAAGAAGGCGTGGCGGATCGTCTTGAAGGACGGAAGCGTTTCCAAAAAGAAGACGTCCCCTTCGATCGCGTCGGCGACGGCGCGAAGGGCCTTGCGGTCCGATTCCGTGTCGGGAAAAACGTCGAAGCGGAGCGCCCCCGTTTGCCGACGCGGCTCGGGATAAACGTCAAGGCGAAGGGTTTCGGCTCCGGGGCCGGTCAAAATCGCAATCATGCTTGCATCCAAAGTGGTTGGCGGACCCTCAAGGCCCGAAAGAGAATTCTTCGCGCCGAAACGAATGCCTTCCGCTTCGGCGCACGTTCGAATTGTCGGCGGCCCGAAGGCCGCGGGGGGACCGCGCTTCTCAGGCGATGCGTCCGCCTTCGAGCACGTAGCGGTGCCCCGCGTAGTCGCGGCGCTTCAGGTACTGCGTGAAGTCGCCGCAGGAGAGCGTAATCGTTTCCGTGACGGCGCGCCCGCTCTTTGAGGCATTCTCTCGTACTTCGCCCACGGCTTCCCGAAGGAAGCGCCCCTTCGGGAGCGGCAGTTCAGCCTCGTCGTCGAGGAGATGCAGCGACATCATGATCGTCACCGCGAGGTCGTCGTGACCCGCGGGTTCGTCGTGACGCGCGGCGCCCGGGAACATCGTGCCCGCGGCCCCGAGAAGACACTTCACTTCCTGAGGAAGGAGCCCCCCGTGGTTGCCCGCCCCGAGAGGAAGTTCCTCCATCATGACGAGCGTTCCCTTTTCCGCGTCGCCCCGCCCCACGATACGAAGGTCGGGACCCCTGACGTGGTCCGAGAAGACGAGGGCTTCCGAAAGCGTTCCCGGAACGATCCCCTCGACGTCGGCCGACCCCTTCGAGACGGGCTGCGAGAAAACGAGTCCCACGTCGGGAGAGGCCATGAGGGCGTCGCGCGCGCGAACGAGGTTCGCCTGCGAGGCGTCCCGGAACCAGAGGCCCGCGGCGTAGGTCCCGACGGCGACCACGTCGGCCGATTCGGGATCGGCCCCGTTTCTCACGTCTTCGCCGCGAAGAACCCTAAAGCCCGCGTCGCGAAGCGGTTGGAGGAGATCCGCATGACGTTCCACGACGCCGTGGCCGTGGTCCGAGAGAACGACGAGCTGAATGCCTGCGTCCCGACCCTTCTCCTCCCACCAGGCGAGCACCTTGGCGAATTCGTCGTCGGCGCTCTTGCGGGCGGCTCGGGTGCGATCGTCCCAAATGCCGAATTCGTGCGAGGAATGGTCGGGTTCGCCGTACCAGAGGACGGTGACGTCGCCGAGTCCGCGCGGGACTTCGTATTCGAAGAAAAGCTCCGACAAAAGGGCGTTCCCGTCAAAGTCCGGGAACTTGAGCGGCACGGCCGAGAAACGCTCGGCGATCGCACGGCCTTCATCTTCGGGGACGATCGTGGTGAAGTCGTGCACGCAGAGATTCAGGTGCCCCGGGAACTTCGCGGCTTCGTGATGCTGCAGACGGGTGCTGCCCGGCGAATTCGCGCAGTAGACGCGAAGCGTGCGTCCGGCGCGCGCGAGGCGTTCGCCGAGGCTCGGAAGCGTGAAGAGACCTTCTTCGCCAAGCGACTCGACCGACTTCACGCGGGAGCCAGCGAAGACCGCGTCTTCGCCCTTTTTGCCGCGGCGGAAAAAGGCGTTCGCGATGATTCCGTGCTCGTTCGGGCGTCCGCCCGAGAAGATCGACGGATGGTTCACGTAGGTTTCGGTCGGGAAGGTCGAGAGGTAGTTCGTCCACTCTCGGTGACCGTCGAGAAAGGCCCGCAGGGCGGGCATGTCTTCCTTCGTCACGCAGTCGGGACGAAGACCGTCAAAGCCCACGAGCAAAAAGCGGGGCGAAGCGTGTTTCGTTTCTTTCGTCATGTTTTTCCTTCTCTTTCGCGCCCTACGCTCGGGCGCGGTGAGAATCACGGGATAATCGGCCGCGCGGGAGAACGCCCGCACCGGGCCGAAAGGGATAAATGTACGGCACGGCGTGCGAAAGGATCCCGAAAACCCTTCGCGCCCGAAGCCCTCCCGGATTCACCGACGGGACGGCCCCGGGCACGAGCGGGATCGCAGCGCCGAGCGCGGCAAACCGCAGGAGTGAAACCCGAAAGTCCCGTGCGCCCGAAGCCGCCCCCGGACATGAATGAACGGCTCCGGACGCACCGGGATTCGTGGCTCCTCTCTTCTGCGGTATTCGGTCAGCGGTTCTCCGGATCGAGCTTTTGCTGCACGTAGTCGCCCAGAATCGACATCGAGAGCGTGGCGAGCACGATCACGACGCCCGGAATCACGGCGATCCACCAGGCGGACGTGAGGTAGTCGCGCCCGAAGCCGAGCATGGTGCCCAAGGAGCTCATCGGCGGCTGCACGCCGACGCCGAGGAACGACAAGGACGTTTCGAGCAGAATCATTCCGGGGAAGTTGAGCGTCATGTTGACGACGAGCGCCGAGGCGATGTTCGGGAGAATGTGCTTGAGACCGATGCGCCAGGTCGGAATGCCGAGACCTTCCAGGGCGGAGGCGTAGCCCTCGGTGTAGGCCGAGCGCGCGAGGTTGCGCGTAAGCCGCGCGTAGCGGTCCCAGCCGTAGACCGTCATGATGACGATGATCACCGTGACGTCGGTCCCGAGGAAGGCGAGAATCGTCAAGGCCAGAATGATGAAGGGAAGACTCGCCGTGAAGTCGACCCCTGTGTTGACGAGGTCGTCCACGAAGCCCCCGAAGCGGGCCGCGAGAAAGCCGAGCAACGTCCCGACGATCGCCCCGAGAATCGTGCCGCAGACGGCGAGGATGAAGGAGAAGCGAATAGAGAAGCCGCGAGAAGACGTCTCGGCCCAATTCGTCCGTCCCGAAGGGGTGCGTCCAGGAGGTAAACGGCATCACGAGACGGGCCGTGAGGTCCATGTCTTCGAGCCCGTAGGGCGCGATCCACGGAGCGAGCAGACCCGAGACGAAGAAGAAGATCAGAAGCGCGGCGCTTCCCGGCACGAGCCACCCGCTCGCGGGCTTCAGAAGTCGGCGCGTGGAAACTGCGGTGTTCGACATGAAGGTTCCTTGAAAGAATGGTTCGTGAAAATTACGAGGCCTTGCGCAGACGCGGATTCACGACGAGCGCGAGAAGGTCCATGCAGAGGTTCGCCGTGATGAGGGACGCACCCGTAGCGAGAACGATCATCTGCACGACCGGAATGTCGCGGTTTGCGACCGACTGCACGAGGAGCTTGCCCACGCCCGGCCACGAGAAGACGTTTTCCGTGATGACGGCGCCCGCAACGAGGGTGCCGAGGAAAAAGCCCAGAATCGTGAGGATCGAGAGCATGGCGTTCGGGAGGGCGTGGAGCCAGATGATGCGCTTTCGCGGAAGACCACGCATGCGCGCCGCCTTGACGCAGGGAAGATTCAGCGCCTCGATCATCGCGGAGCGTGCGTAGCGCGAGAAGATCGCCGCTTCGCTCGTCGCCATCGTGATCACCGGCATGATGTAGTGCCAGACCGTGGCGTTCCCGTAGGAAGGCAGAATCCCAAGCGTGATCGAGAAGATGAGAAGAAGGAGCACGCCCATGAAGAAGTTCGGGACGGCATAGCCGAAGACGCTCACGAACATCATGGTCTTGTCGACCCAGGTGTTGCGGTAGAGCGCCGCGACGACCCCGGAGGGAATGCCGATCAGAAGCGTCACGACCGCGGTCGGGATCATGAGGTGCATCGTGGCGTCTAGGGCCTCGAGGAAGACGTCCTTGACGGGAAGACCCGTCAAATAGCTCTTACCCATGTCGAGCTGCAGGAACTTCCCGATGTAGATGAAGAACTGCTCCCAGAGCGGACGGTTCAGGCCCCACTGCTCGCGGAAGGCCTCGATGGCCGCGGCGTCGGCGCCGTCGCCCAGCATGATTCGGGCGGGGTCGCCCGTCAGGTGCAGCCCGAAGAAAACGCAGGCCGCGAGCAAAAAGAGCGTGAGGGCCGATCGGAAGACGATGCGGGCGATCAACGGGAACATTCGGTTTCCTCCATCTTTCCGAGAGACTTGAGGGCGTTTTCGGACGCCCAGCAGGCGATGCGGCGTTCCTCACCCTTCACATCCGTGAGTTCGGGGACTTCGCGCGAGCAACGGTCGGTTGCGAGTGGGCAGCGGTTCGCAAAGACGCAGCCTTCGGGACGGTCGATCGGGCTCGGCATCGCGCCCTTCGGATAAAAGCGCACGACGGACGCGTCCGCCCCCGGGGTCGAAGCGAGCAAGAGCCTCGTGTAGGGGTGAAGCGGCCGATGGAAGACGTCGTCCGTCTTTCCCGTCTCGACGATGCGCCCGAGGTACATGACGGTTACGCGGTCGCAGAGATAGCGCACGACGTTGAGGTTGTGCGACACGAAGAGCATCGACATGCGGGTCGCGCGCTTGAGGCGAAGAAGAAGCTCGAGCACCTGCGCCTGAATCGAGACGTCCAAGGACGCCACGGGCTCGTCGCAGGCGAGCAAAGCGGGCCGCAACGCCACGGCGCGCGCGATGGCGGCGCGCTGGAGCTGTCCGCCCGACATCGTGGCGGGAAGGCGCGTCATGTGGTGTTCGGGCATCCCGACCGCCTTCAGAACCTTCGCCGCTTCCTTCAGGGCCTCTTCCTTCGAAAGACCGCGGTGAACGACGAGGGGTTCTGCGACCTGATTGATGACGGGCATGCGCGAGTCAAAGCACCCGTAGGGGTCCTGATAGATCATCTGAAGGGCCGGACGCTGCTTACGCCACTCGGGCGTGCGGGGTTCGGGCAACTCCTCGTCCTTGAAGCGGACCGACCCTTCGGTCGGGCGCTGATGACCGAGAACGAGACGGGCGAGCGTCGATTTGCCGCAGCCCGATTCGCCCACGAGCCCCATGACTTCGCCCGCACGGATCTGGAGGTCGATGTCCTCCAAAACGTTCCAGGGCGTGAGACGTCCGAAGAAGCCCTTTCGCGCGTAGTAGCAGTGGCGCTTCACACGCACGTCCGAAATCACGGCGAAGTCCGTTTCCTGCGCGTCCCCGAAGGCGGCGTCGGAGAGTTCCTCCTCGACATTCGCTTCGGCTTCGTGCGCGAGCGTGCAGCGGGACTGCCAGTGATCGTCGTCGAGCTTTTTCATCGCGTCGAACACGGTGCGGCAGCGATCCGTCGCGCGGGCGCAGCGGCTTGCAAACGGACAGCCGTTCCCGAGTTTGTCGGGCGGCGGAATTTCGCCCGGAATGGGCGTGAGCGACCCGCGCGTCGACGTCATGTCGGGCATGGCGTTCAAAAGCCCTTCGGTATAGGGGTGCGCCGGGTTCGGAATGACCTTGCCGACCGGGCCCTCTTCCAGGATGTTCCCCGCGTACATGACGGAGACGTCGTCGGCGACGTCGTGCGCGAGGTGCAGGTCGTGCGTGACGAGAAGCATCGACATGCCGCGCGCGAGCACGAGTTCGCGAAGTTCGGTCAAAAGTTCGCGCTGCACCACGACGTCCAAGGCGGTCGTCGGTTCGTCCGCAAGAAGGAGTTTGGGCGAGCCCACGAGGGCGAGCGCGATCATGATGCGCTGGCGCATGCCGCCCGAGAGCTGATGGGCGTAGGCGTCCATGCGCTTTTCGGGGGCCGTGATCCCGACCGTTTTGAGGTACGAGAGCGCGATGTCGCGCAGGTCCGCCTCATGCGGCGTTCTGCCCGTACGGTAGTCGGGATGGCGGAAGCGGATGGTTTCGACGAGCTGCTCGCCGATCGTGCGCATGGGGTTCAGAGCGCTCATGGCGTCCTGCACGACCATGCCGATTTCGGCGCCGCGGATCGCGCGGTATTCCTTTTCGGTGAGGCCCACGAGTTCGCGGTTTTCAAAGCGGATGCTTCCCGTCGTGCGGCTTTTGCGGCCGGCGAGACCCAGGATCGAGCGCGCGAGGACGCTCTTGCCCGAGCCCGACTCGCCGATCAGAGCGTGAATGACGCCCGGGCGCACGTCCAAATCGACGCCGTGGAGCACTTCCACGGCCCCGAAGGAGACGCGCAGATCCCGAACGCGCAAAAGGGACGACGGCGTGGCTTCGTTTGGGGTCATAAGGGTTTGGCGTATGGCAATAAGGGCCCGGCGGGCGCTCGCGCGCCCCTCCCGGGCCCGGAGAGTGTCGGATTTACTTGAAGGAGAGGTTGTCGGCCGAGAGGTCGAGGGAGCCCTGCGTGCCCGGCGTCCAGTTCACGTTCTTCTGCTTCGCGTAGATCATCGGAAGCTGATAGAGCGGGCAGGCGTAGGGATCGTCCGCGAAGATCGCGAGCATCGTTTCCCAGGCCTTCTTGCGTTCGGCCGGATCCACCGAGTTTTCGAGGATCTTGCCCTGCTCCACGAACTTCGCGTAGGAAGGCGTGCTTTCACCGAAGAAGCCCATCGAAACCCAGGAGCTGCCCGGCTTCATGCGGCGCCAGAGCTGTGCGGCCGGATCCGGGAAGTAGGCCGAGAAGCTCGCGTTGTTGATCATGCGGTCCTTCCCGGCGGCTTCGACCTGCGTCCAGTTTTCCTTCACTTCGATCTTGACGTTGAGCCCCACGGCCTTCAACATGCCGGCGATCGCCTGCGAAACCGTCATTTCCTGCGTGTAGTAGCCCACCTGAATGCGCCAGACGATGGGTTCACCCTTGTAGCCCGAAGCCTTGACGAGCTCCTTGGCCTTCGCGGGGTCGTAGAGCTTCTTGTCGGCGTCGGCAAGGTAGAGATCGCCGAAGGTCTTCGACTGGAAGCTGTTGGCGGCAACCGTCTGATTCGAGAAGAGCGCCTGCACGAGGAGGTCGCGGTCGATTGCGTGAAGGATCGCCTGGCGGAGTTCCTTCTTCTGCATGACGGGGTTCGAGAGCACGTCGAAGACGAGGCCGTAGACGTTGTCGACCGGACCGCCCACGACGTCGATCTTCGTTTCCTTCTGAAGCGTCTTCACCTGATCCGGCGGGACTTCGGTGATGAGGTCGAATTCGCCCGAGCGCAGACCCGCGACGCGGGCGGAGAGTTCCGGCACTTCCACGAAGACCACGTTGTCGGCCGGAGCCTTCTTGCCCCAGTAGTTGTCAAAGCGGGTGAGTTCGATGCGGTTGCCCGTGCGGAATTCGACGATCTTGTAGGGGCCCGTGCCGACGGGCTTCTTGATCCAGTTGTCCCAGCCGCCAGCGGCTTCGTAGGATTCCTTCGAGACGATTTCGGACATGCGAGCCGAGAAGCGGCGTTCGATCAGCGGGTCGGCGGCCTTCATCGTGACCTGCACGGTGTAGTCATCGATCTTCTTGATTTCCTTGATGCCGCCGAGGAATTCCCAGGCATGCGCACGGCCCGGGGCCTTTTCGCCCGAGAAGCGTTCGGGACCGAAGGAGAAGATCACGTCGTCGGCGTTGAAGGGCGTGCCGTCATGGAAGACGACGCCCTGACGAAGCTTGAATTCCACCGTTTCGGGGGAGAGGCGCTTCCAGGATTCCGCAAGACCGGCGGAAAGAGCGCCCGTCTTCTGGTCGGCGTGCACGAGCGTTTCGTAGATCGAGTAGACGACGCGGTCGGTGGAATTGGAATTGAAGCCCTGCGGTTCGACCGTGGGGGGAAGCTGCGGCATGGCGATCACCATGCGTTCGGCCGAAGCGAAGGCCGTGGCGCCGCAGGCGGCGAGAAGCGTGGCGGCGACGATTTTCTTCATCTGCATGAGGGTTCTCCGAGAGATATGGCATCGGAGAAGGTCACACAACGCCCTCGTCCGAATGTCCGTTTTTCAGTTGCCGCCCATTATTTCGAACGGGTTTGACAATCCCGTGACGACTTCATGACATTTCGATGAACGTACGGACAGGATGGAAAAACGCAGAATTCCTCGGATTCAACCACCCCGTCTCTCCGCTCTTTTTCTGCAGCAGAACTTCTTTCAAATGTCGCAATTTCTCCCTGACATGCTTTGCATGTATCCTTCCCCGGACCAGCACCTTTATGAAATTTTGATGAAAGACCCCGCCTCGGCGCATCTCCTCCCCAAGGACGCGAAGGTTTCTTCTCAAGAGCTTCCTTTTTCTTCCAAGACATTTAGAATCATGCACAAACTTGGAAGAAAAGAGGAAAACATGACGTCCCTTCCGCCTTGTCCTTCTGCCGTCGCGACCTTTCTCACGGACCCCGACGCTGCCGCGAAGGAAATCACGGCGCTCGCCAATACGCTCGGCGGCGTTCTCTACATCGGCGTAGACCGCTCGGGCACCGTCACGGGCGTTGACGACCCCCGTCGACTCGAAGCGCAGCTTCTTGAGCGCCTTCGGGCGATCTTCCCGCCCGTTCTCCCTCTCCTCTCCTTTGGACGCCTTCGGGTTGACGGGAAGACCGTATTGACGCTCCATGTTGCTTCGGGCCCTCACAAGCCCTACTTTACCGACCCCGGGAACATTCGAACCGCCTTCGTGCGCACCGGGGCACATACGCTACCCGCCACCGACGCGCAGATCAGCCGCTTTCTCGAAGAGGCTTCTCCCATTTCCTGGGAGGAGCGCACCGCTGAGGAGCAGACGCTCACGTTTTCCGACTGCTGCGCCTGCGCGGGCGAGCGGGGGCTCTTCTTGAATCCGTGTGAGGACGTGCGTTTCCGGCTCAAGGATTTGCGAAGCGGCTGCTTCACCTGTCTCGCCCTCCTTCTCTCCGATCAAAATCCCTTTCAAATCAAGGTTTCGGTCTTTCGGGACAACGAGAAATCCGTCCTCAAGCGGACAAAGACCTTCACGGGTTCGATCCTCCTCTCTCTGCGCGACGCTTACCGGTTTCTGCAGTACGAGTGCCTTCTTCTCATGGAAAAACCCTTGGACGGCAGGCTCGAGCGCACGGACTACTACGCAGTGCCGCCTGCGGCTCTGCTCGAAGCGCTCGTTGCCCTCGTCGTACACCGCGACTACCAAACGACGAAGCCCTTTGTGATTCACGTCACGCCTTCGGAGGCGCTGTTCTTCGCGGCAGGCGGTCCGGGCGAGTGGACGGATGAGATGTTGCGCTTGCGAATCGCGCCCGAATGCCGCAATCCCCGGCTCCTGGCCTTTCTTCAGACCCTGCGTCTTGCGGACGAGACGGGCTTCGGCCTTCATACCGTTGCCGAAGTCTATTCCGACGAGCCGCTCTCAAGGCGACTCCTGCTCTTTCCAACGAACTTCGCTCTGTCGCTTCCAAGGCGAACGCTCTCAGAGCTTCGGGGAGAGGCAAAATCTCCGTCTCTCAGAAGCGCGGTCCGTAGCGTGGACGAGCGAATCCGCGCCCTGCTTCGCACCAATGGAAAAGCCTCGCGAAGCGACGTAGAGGAGGCGCTTGGACTTCCTCGTTCCACGGCGAACTACCACCTTCGCAAGCTTCTTGACGCCGGCCGCATCAGGAAGATCGGCGCCGGCAAGACGTCGCTCTACATGTTCGAGGAGTAGCGAAATTACGGTCAGAAAAAAAAATCCTCCGCCCGAGTGTGATGTGGTCCCCAATTCTTTGTCTAAGAATTGGGGACCACATCAGTGAGAAACGGAGGATTCCAGAAAGTTTGACGTCTCCGTTGCCTCTCGTAGCAAGGCGGCAGAAAGTGTTGAGGTCACTTTATCAGCAAAGCTGCGAAAGAAAGCCACAGCACAGAATCCTTGCGGAAATGCGATTGTCAAACTCACGGATTCTTCGCAGTCTTCTTCGAATCCTCAATAGACTTGCCGATCTGGAACAAAACGAGCTCAATTGCACGAACCGTCGTCACTTCCATGTTCGTTTGATTTCCAAATTCTTTACGACAAGCGTCTTCAAAATCTTTACGAATTCGTTCGAACTCTTCACTGTCATGATTCAAAATTTCCTTGGGAAAGCAGTGAAAAGCCTTCACATATGCAAAATACTCATCCACCGTCTTCACTTCACCAACCACTGTTGCGATGTTTGAATCATAAATCGGGAAGAATTTCGGATTGATGAAATGCAGGAGTTTTGACATACCAACGATCGAGCCGTTTGTCACTTTTTTCAGCAAGAAAAGAGACTTTTCTTCTTTTCCCTTCTCGCTCGCACAACCGTCTTTGCCGAGCATTTCATCGAAGTGTTTTTCAGACCACTTCTGCACTTCAGAAAGTTTCGCTCTCAACTCAACAAAATCTTCCTGACTGAGGGGCTTACCCTCATTAAAACACAAAGCTCTAGGCATCCAACCATAGATCAGATAGACACCCAATATCAATTCATTAAATGTAATATTCTCAACTTCAGAAAAATATTTCACAAAGAACGGATACGACAGCAAATACGATCGAGTCAACCTTTGTCGACCATCCAACATTTTTCCAAGATAGTCTTCCATATCCTGCAAAAAGTCACCTTTTGTTATCTTTCGCACCTCTGCTTTCAGCAAACCAGCCTCGAAATCATACACTTTACACATCATCTTCATACCGCACAATCAGATCAAACCAAAAAAACATATATACCCAACACAATTCTACTTTTTGTTTGGAACTTCCCCTCTCCAGTAAAACACATGCAGAAAATCCTCCGTCCGGTGAGGAACGGAGGATTCTCAAAGTTTTGAAGCCTCCGCCGACCTTCCGAAAGGACGGCGGGAAGCGTTCAGGCCCTCTTGGGATTAGAAGGCGTAGGCCGCACGAGCCTGGAAGGCGTTGTTGCTGCGTTCGTCCGTACCGAAGCCATAGCGATAGCTCAGGCCGAACGTGAAGTTGCCGTAGGAGGCATTCACGCCGAGCGTCGTGTTGTAGACGTTGTCGAGAACGTCAACGTCACCGATCAGCGTGTTGACTTCTTTGTCACCCAACTGCGGAACGATCGTGAAGTCGAACGACGGCGTCAGCTTCCAACCGGCGGCCGGTTCGAAGACTCCGGCGACCTTCACGCCGACCGGCGTTTCGAAGACGTTCATGGAATCGGCTTCGAGGCCGCGGTAGTCGTCAACGTCGATCTTCGTGTAGCGAACACCAACGTGGGGCACGACCTTGAAGGCCTTGTCGTAGACCGTCATGTCGGCGCGGACACCGACCGTGAAGACGGACGAGTCGATCGATTCGTCAGCGGAAACGCCGGCAACCGAACCCTTGATGTCGTTGTCGAACGCGAGGTAGGAAGCATCAGCCGAGAAGTAGAGACCGGCGATGTCCTTGCCCGTGTATACCGAAACGCCCCAGAAATCGGCGTCGTTACTGAAGTCGCTCACGGACTTTTCACTGTCGGCATCACCCGAACCAACGGAAAGCGCAATACCGAGCTTGGCGCCACAGGAGAACGTGCCGTCAAAGCCGATCGTGCCACCGTAGATGTCAGCCGAATAGCCCTGACCCCCGTAGATTTCCTTGGCTTCGTTAGTCGAATAGAAGACGTCAGCCCACACGCCAAGACCCGTCGAAGGTTCAAGGTTGCGACGTTGGATCGTACCCGTGACCTGTTCGGCAGCGTCGTAAGCAACATTGTACGTACCGGCCGTGACAGGCATTGCCAGATATTCTTCAGCCGCATGTTCGCCGCGGTCGTTGAGAGCCGTTCCGGCTTCGTTCAGGAAGGCATCGTACTGACCGATGGCATTGATCACGCTCTGGTCGTCACGATTGCCGCCCTGAGCCAGAACTTCGTCGAGAGCGTCGGCGAGTTCACCGTTCCCCGCAACTGCATCACGGTTGAACGTAACGGCCACCGCGCCGGCATTCTCAGCATCGACAGCGGCATCCAGGAAGAGATTCGTGCTGATCAAAGCCTGATCGGAAACAGTACTATCAATCGTTTCGGCCAGTTTGAGAGAACCCTTGCTGAGCAGGTTGTCGAGAACGATACGGGCGGAGTTCGTACCATCAGACTCGACCGTAAGATCGGCACCTCCGAAAACCGCAGCGTCGGACTGCATGAAGTTGGCGGCGTTGATGATCGTCACACTCTGCGAACCAAGCTTGACAGAGGGCGTCGATACTCCCTCATCCAGCACATTACCGAGGAAAATCGCACCCTTGTCACCAACCAGAATGCTCTGATCGATGTAGGCAACGGCATCCTTGTCTTCATCGTACTTGACGGCATCCATCGCAAGGAGCGAATCAATGCGGGAATCCAGAGCGGCGGACATGTTCGTCGTCAGATAAGAGTCGCCGTCAAGGTTGACGGTGCCTTGAACCTGAGCGATATCCTTGCCTTCGGCGTCCTTCGCCGCAGCGGCGATGTAGACGTCGGAACCGTCGGCCTTAACGGTCGCACCAGCTTTCAGAGTCTGGAAGCCGACCAAGTTTTCGGACGTGATGGAACCGGCCTCAATGGTCGAAGCAAAGAGATAACCATCCACCGTCGCGGTCGTGGCCTTAAGCGTGTTGACCGTCACGTAGGAAGTATCGTTCACGGTCATCGTACCGACATCGACAGCGGCAAGTTTGAATTCGCCGCCGTCGACAGCGAGCGTACCATCGCCCTTGATCGTGCCAGCGTACGTACCGCCCTTAGCTCCTTCAGCCGTAGTGCCAAGCGTGAGCGTCTGAGCACCGATGCGGAATTCACTCGTTTCATTGGAACCCACAACGAGTTCGGAACCATCGCCAATAAGGCGGAAGGCCGAATCGAGGTCAACGTGCGTGATCTTGTCGTTCAGGATTTCAATCTTCTGAACACCAGCGAGCGTGGTGTTGATATGGATGGCACTCGCATCATCCTTATGAGTGTCAGTGGCCTGAAGGGTCGCAGTTCCGTAGACAACACCACCCACCGCCGACACATCCTTGACGTTCGTCGAAAGGTCTTCGTTCTTGATCGTCGTGATTTCAACGGCCTGATCGTCCACCATGGCGACGACTTCGTCGGCAACGATGGTCACGTTTTTACCACTGAACGCAGTTGCCTTCGAAATGTCAAACGCACCGTCAATACCGATCGTGCCGGAAGTAAGTTCGAAGTTGCCTTTGAGAGTACCGTCGTCGTCAAGCAGGTTGGCTACAGTCGTATTCAGCGTACCTTCATTGAGGGTCAGCTTGCCCGTCGCATCTTCAAACTTGATGTCGTCAACGGTCACGGAAGCACCGTTGTCGATCGTCACCGCCCCGCCAACAGTGCCGGAGCCCTTTTCATAAACATGTAGGGAATCAAGCGTTACATTGGCCCTGTCCGTAACGGCGAGCGTGCTGTCGCTGCCAACCGTCATTTTCGCGTAGTTGTAATCGCCGCTTTCAAGAGACAAGCCACTCTGAGCACCACCCAGCGTACCAACCTTCACATTGCCGTGCCATTCGGAGCCTTCGGCGTACAACTTGCCGCCGTTCAGCGTGTACGTAGCACCCTTGATGAGAAGCTGATCCTTCGCGGCTCCGGCAGGGACCTTGGATTCATCAACATCCGGCGTGGAGGGGTCATCCACGGCCCAAGTCGAATTCAGCTTCGTGATGTTGAAGATGCCGCCTTCGTTAACCGTCACGTTCGTGAACTGATTGTCGGAAGCTTCCTTGGCTTCTTCCCCTTCGCCGACCTTGTACTTCTGCCAAATGGAGGCGGACAGCATGCCGTCATTGACGACGGCGGTTAGGGCCTTCGAACCGTGGCCGTCGGCAAGAGTCAGATCGGCACCCTGATTGACTTCGATGGTCATGCCCTTCGTCGAATCGTTCTGAAGATCGATCGTGCCGACGAAACCGTTGGCCTTCAACGTCGTGTCTTCGACATTTTCGTGGTTGTGAATCAGACCGCCGACGGAAGAACCTTTTTCAAGGTTGATCACGGCATTACTCGTTTTCTTATTCGAGCTGACCTGAATTTCGATCGCCGTGGCACCTTCGGCGGACGCATTGATCGCGCCCTTGTTGGTGAAGACGGCGTTGTTCTGATCCTTGATCAGCACGCCGTGCGTGAAGGCACCTTTGGCATCAGAAGGCGCATTGACTACGATCTCGCCTTCGTTCACCGCCATCGAACCCTCAGCCCCGCCGAGTTCCATGCCTACGCCCGTCTCTTCGACGAGAATCTCTCCGTTGACGTTGTTGACGATCGTGGATGCCGTTTCCCCGGTACCCACGGTCATGCCGTAGGCATTCTTCGCCACGATCACGCCCTCATTGACGGCGGTGGCGCCGTTGCCGGCCCAAATACCTTTGTTCTGATACGAAACACCGTCCTTGCCGGACGTGACGTAAATCGTGCCTTCGTTCGTCAGCTTGCCGCCCGCTCCCGTAACGGCAAGACCGGTCGCCTGAGCATATTTATTGTTACCCGACACCCAGAGCGTCTTGTCAAACGTCTTCTTTTCGGACGTCGAGAGGAATGTGCCCGGCGTTACCTTCTCGGCAACCGGCGCCCAGTCAAAACGGTTCTGATCCTTGACGTCCTCCCATGCCTGATTAGCCTCACCGGACACCAGATCCTCCGGCGCGCCAACCCATTCAGTAGCCATGGCACCACCCGCGGCAAGCGCGGCGACGGCGGCGGCGATCACGGTCTTCGTCCCCTTGGCCTGCACGCTGGACGTGACTTCGTTCACGACCATGAGCGC
>OLGH01000520.1_pt1 | contig 46393 bp, 42 predicted proteins | sample 1604851 | NCBI WGS metagenome assembly OLGH01 (sample SAMEA3888894, study PRJEB22519) | human gut metagenome | biome: human gut; feature: human-associated habitat; material: faeces | place: Denmark | collected 2010 | reverse complement strand
GTCTCCGCTCCGCTTCGGTCGTTGCATAACAGAAGTCCACTGGACTTCTTGCAACTCATACCGACGCACTCAAAACCCACGAGTCTCAAAGTTTTTCTTTTGTATTACTGGAATTCCAAATCGATTGACAACAAATTTTTGGCATAATCGGGGCGACTTAAGCGCAACATCGAGCAAAAACAACGCTTTTTACTTGATTTGTCTTATAGAGTTGCATATTTGCCCGATTATCAGCCTTTATTAGAGAAAATCACGGGGCAAATGCAACTCTTTCTATGGATTTCTTGCCTTTTGGTTGTTTTCAGACACTTCTTTTCAAAATTCATGCAACTCTTTTCACTTTTTATAAAGGTTAAGGTTGCATGCGGCACTTACCTGCATTAAAAGAGGTGCCCTGTATCAAGAATTTGCGGCTGGTATTTTCAGTGCCCATACCGCTACGCACTCAACGAGCGGGAGCGCCCACTTGATACATATTTTTTTAATAAACTACTTGAAAACAAAAAGGCCCCGCAATCACTTCATCAACACCTTCTCATACATCAGCCCAACCAAAAACCAGAGTGGGGCGTAGTCAAAGCGGACGATTCCTTTATAATTTGCTTTGGATTTACTATAATCCCACGGGCAGCAGCCGCGTTTTTTCAAGAAAGAGCCGGTGCTGTATTCGGTGAGGAAAATACAGGCGGTGTAGACGGAGCCGCGCACGAGGACATGCCTGCCCTGCATTTTTTTGCAGAGAGGAGAAAGAACGGACGCCATGCCATAAATGGGGAACATCCAGATGGATGTCTGGCAGGGCATTTTCTTATTTTTTTCTCCGCACAAAGAGCCGCATCCGGTCCATAAACATTCCATACCCCAGCCGATGAGACCACATTTCAGAAAATCAGTTGTTTGTTTTTTTAATTTCTTATTCAAAACCATCCCTCCTAGAAGCAGTATGCCCCGAAATGCTTGCGAATACTCATGGAATTCGGTATAATAGATATGATACGTTAGAAAAGCAGAAAATCCAGATAGGAGGTACAACAGATATGGCAGTCATTCGACCATTTCAATGTGTAAGACCTGAAAAATCAAAAGCAGCGAGAGTTGCCGCTTTACCATATGATGTATATAATCGACAGGAGGCAAAAGAAGAAGTTCTTCGTGAGCCGATGTCATTTTTAAAAATTGACCGTGCAGAAACCAGTTTTGACGATTCGGTGGACACCTATGCACCGGAAGTTTATCAAAAAGCAAAAGAATTGCTCGAAAAAGATATTGCGGACGGTGTTTATATAAAAGACACAGATTCGGCGTATTATGTATATGAACTCGTGATGGATGGACGTTCACAGACGGGAATTGTTGCCTGCGCATCCGTGGATGATTATGTAAATGGCGTAATCAAAAAACATGAAAATACAAGAGAAGACAAAGAAATTGACCGTATTACACATGTGGACACGTGTAATGCCCAGACCGGACCAATCTTTCTTGCATACCGCAGTGAAAAAGTGATTGATGAAATTGTGGCGAAAAAACAGAAAGAAGAGCCGATTTATGATTTTACGGCGGTGGATGGAATTACACACCGCGTCTGGAAAATTGCGGAGGCAGAGGACGTAGAAAAATTAGGAAAAGCGTTTGCGGATATTGAAAATATTTACATTGCAGATGGACATCACCGTGCAGCTTCGGCAGTGAAAGTCGGATTGAAACGCAGAAAAGAAAATCCGGGTTATACCGGGGATGAAGAATTTAATTATTTCCTGTCAGTGCTTTTCCCGCATGACCAGTTGATGATTATGGATTATAACCGTACCGTAAAAGATTTAAATGGATTAAGTAAAGACGCATTTTTGGAAAAAGTAGCTGAATGCTTTGAGGTAAATGAAGAAGATGGCGCTGTCCGCCCACAAAAGAAGGGCGAAGTTGGAATGTATCTCGACAAACAGTGGTACCGCCTGATAGCAAAACCAGAGTTGTTTGAAGGAAAAGATGCGGTTGGTTCACTGGATGTATCGGTGCTGCAGGATTATCTTTTGGGACCGGTTCTTGGTATTGGCGACCCGCGTACCGATTCGCGGATTGATTTTATCGGAGGAATCCGCGGACTCAAAGAATTGGAGCGTCGGGCAGATAACGACATGAAAGTTTCATTTTCCATGTATCCGACATCCATTACGGAACTTTTTGACGTGGCAGACCAAAAACTTTTGATGCCGCCTAAATCAACGTGGTTTGAACCGAAATTACGCAGTGGATTATTTATTCACGAAATCTAAGGAGGAAAATTTAAATGGATAAGTTTTTTAATTCGGACAATATGGTGATGCGCACGCTCAGCAAAATTTTTGATATTGGCTGGCTGACACTTATTTATCTCGTGTTTTGTATTCCGATTGTTACCGTGGGAGCAGCAACGACATCGCTGTATTATGTAAGTGCCAAAGTGCTGCGCCACAACCGCAGTTATGTATGGCGTGAGTTCTGGCACAGTTTTAAGACAAACTTTTTGCAGTCCACAATTGCGTGGGTTGTAACGGCAATTATCGTGGTGCTTCTTTGGCTGAACATGAATATTGTAGCGGAGACCGGCGGTGAAAAAGGCGGGTATCTGATTGGTGCGTATTACGCCCTTTTGTTTATCATTTTGTGTATCAGCTGTTACATTTACCCAATTATTTCACGCTTTGGAACAAAATTCTCGCAGATTCTGCGTTTGAGTTTATATTGCGCGTTCCGTCATTTTCTGCATACACTTTTGATGCTTGTGATTTTGGTGGCAACGGTAGCACTTATCTGGTTTGGCATGGTGACAAACGTGGTGCTTATTTTCATTTTTGCGCCGGGTGCTGCTTCCCTTTTGTACACGTTCCCAATGGAGCATGTCATGAAAAAATATATGCCAAAAGAAGAGAAAAAATACACAGAAGATGGGGAAGAAATTGTAGCTTGGTATAACGAGTAAAAAGAAAAGGGAGAAAATTATGGCAAAACAATTAGAAGACTATATGCAGTGGCCGGAAATTGAGGCGCTTATGTATGCCGAGTGCGGCAGACCGGAGACGGTTCTTGGACCGAAGCAGGTGGACAAAAGCCATGTGCTTATCACGGCATTTGAACCGGAGGCAGATTCGATTGTCGTTTCCGGTGAGGATTTAAAAAAAGAATACAAAATGACAAAAATGGACGAGACCGGGTATTTTGCGGTATTGATTCCGGCAAAAAAGATTCCTTCGTATCATTTTGTCTTGAAACAGGGGAAAAAGAAAATTGAAAAAACGGATGCTTATGCAGTAGACTCTTTGTTTGACGGCGTGGACATGACGCAGTTTAGCAATGGAATTCATGATACCGTTTATGAAAAACTGGGTGCTCACCCGATGACAATCGAGGGTGTGAAAGGAACGTATTTTGCTGTGTGGGCGCCGGAGGCAAAGGCGGTTAGCGTCGTAGGTGATTTTAACGACTGGCAGGCAGCGAGAAATCCGATGCGCTATCTGGAGGCAGCAGGAATTTACGAGTTGTTTGTTCCGAGTGTAAGTGCCGGAGATTTGTATAAATATGAAATCTGGGGCGCGGACGGAAAGCGCGTGATGAAAGCAGATCCGTACGGCAATTATGCAGAGCGTCGTCCGGCGACGGCAAGCATTGTATGGGATTTGAATAAGTATCACTGGAAAGATGAAAAGTGGCTTGCCAAGCGTAAAAAATGGAATGCGAAAAAGGAGCCGATGCTTGTTTACGAAGTGGCGCTTGGCGCATTTAAAAAGCCGGCGGATGCCGAAAAAGAATTTTATAATTATCGTGAACTTGCTCCGATGATTTGCGATTATTGTGAGGAAATGGGTTACACGCATGTGGAACTGATGCCGATTATGGAGCATCCGTATGACGCTTCCTGGGGGTATCAGGTAACCGGTTATTATGCACCGACTTCCCGTTATGGAACGCCGGATGATTTTATGTATTTGGTAGATTTTCTGCACCAGCATGGAATCGGCGTTATTTTAGACTGGGTACCGGCGCATTTTCCAAAAGACGAACATGGACTTGCCCGTTTTGACGGCACTTGTTTGTATGAGCATTTGGACAAGCGTCAGGGCGAACATCCGCACTGGGGCACGCTGATTTACAATTATGGCAGACCGGAAGTAATCAATTTCCTCACTGCCAATGCGCTGTTCTGGCTGGAGCGTTTCCACATTGACGGACTTCGGATGGACGCAGTTGCTTCGATGTTGTATCTCGATTACGGCAAGGAAGATGGCGAATGGGTTGCCAATGTTTATGGCGGAAATGAGAATTTAGAAGCCATTGCATTTTTACAGAATTTGAACAAAAAAATTCATGAAAGAAAAGATGGAAGCTTTTCGGTTGCTGAGGAATCTACGGCGTGGCCGCAGGTGACCGGTCCTGTCAAAGAGGGCGGCCTTGACTTTGATTTGAAATGGAACATGGGCTGGATGAATGATTATCTGGAGTACATCCGCACCGACCCGCTGTTTCGTAAAGGGCGTCATGGTATGCTCACTTTCAGCATGATTTATCAGTATTCGGAGGATTTTATGCTTGTCTTGAGCCACGATGAAGTCGTTCACATGAAAGGCTCCATGTTTACGAAAATGCCGGGAAGTATTTCGGATAAATTTGCTACACTTCGTCTGACGTACGGTTACATGGCAGCACATCCGGGCAAAAAGTTGATTTTTATGGGTCAGGAATTTGGACAGGAAAGAGAATTTTCGGAAAAACGGGAACTCGACTGGAATCTTTTGGATGCCGTAGACGGAGAAATGTCGGATAACGAGAGACTGCGCCAGTATGTCAGTGTTCTCAATTCGTTCTATCTGGCACATCCGGCGATGTATGAACTGGATGCACGTCCTGCCGGTTTTGAGTGGATTAGTACATTGGATGCAGACCACAGTGTAATTGCTTTTTTACGAAAAAGCAAAGACGAAACACTTTTGGTTGTCTGCAATTTTACTCCGGTTTCTTACGAGGCATTCCGTATCGGTGTGCCGTTTGCCGGAAAATACAAAGAAATCTTTAACAGTGATGCGTCCGAATACGGCGGAACCGGATTTGTGAATCCGCGCGTAAAACAGTCCAAACGCAAGCACTGGGATGGCAGAGTAAATTCGATTGAGTGTCGTCTTGCGCCACTTGCCATTCAGGTATTTACCTGCACAAAAGTGCCGTCAAAAGCAGGACGCAAAAAGAAAGAGAGTTAAATCATGGTAAATATAATGCAGCAGCTCATTCAATATGTAGAGCAGCTGGTTCCGCGGGGAATGGATTTTATCCTTTCCCTCGCCATTGGAATCATTGTCTTTTTTGTTGGATCAAAGCTTATAAAAAAACTATTGAAAATTGTGCGGCGTTCGATGGAAAAAAGAGAAATGGACCCGGGTGTTATTTCCTTTTTTCTCTCGGCATCTAAAATCACGCTGTATGTATTTTTGGTAATCACTGTAGCACAGATTTTCGGATTTGCTGCAAGTTCCATTATTGCAATTGTCGGCTCTGCCGGTCTTGCAATCGGTCTCGCCCTTCAAGGCAGCCTTGCCAACTTCGCCGGTGGTGTCCTGATTTTGATTATGAAGCCGTTTTGTGTCGGTGATTACATCATTGTCGGTGATGTGGAAGGCGTTGTTCAGAAGATTGATGTGGTTTACACCACGCTGACAACGGCTGATAACCGTGCCGTCATTTTACCAAATGGAAAACTGGCGGATTCTAACATTGTCAATGCAACAAAAGAAGACCGCCGCCGTGTGGATATTTCAGTTGGAATTGCTTATGACGCACCGCTTAACCTGGCAAAAGAAGTGTTGATGAAAATTGGTGAGAGCCAGAAAGACAGACTTCCTAACGAACCAATTCGCGTTGTCGTTTCAGAGCTTGGCGACAGTGCCGTGATTTTACTGATTCAGCTCTGGGTGAAACCGGAAGATTACTGGACGACCCGCTGGGCAATGACCGAGCAGATTAAGAAGTCGTTTGACGAAGCCGGTATTTCCATCCCATTTCCACAGATGGATGTGCATATGGTATCAACAAAAGAAAACTGAATAAAAATCATTTGAATGACCTCGTACTTTGGAAAGTGCGGGGTTGTTTTTTATGGAAATGTTTTTTTGTGTTGAACTTGTTTGAGTAATGTGTTATAAATAAGTTAGGTGGTGATTACAATGAATTATAATTTTTCAGAAGACTTGAAATCAATTCGCGAGATACTAGGTTTGTCACAAAGTGAATTTGCGTCTCAACTTGGTGTAGAGCGAGTGACTGTATCGAGAAATGAATTAGGAAAAACGAAACCCTCTTCAAATTTTTTAGAGAGTGTATATTCGTATGCATTTGATAAAAAAATCAAGATAAACAAATTAAAGGAAATGCTTTGGCGAGATGATTTAGGAACCAATGCAAAATTACTATTTCACGGTGCAAAAAGCGAAATTAACGGAGAAATAGATGTCCATTATGGAAGGCAAAATAATGATTTTGGACAGGGATTTTATACCGGGGAAACTTACGAGCAAGCAATATCCTTTGTTTCAGGATTCGATCATTCATCGGTTTATTATTTGAATTTTGATGATAAAAACCTGAAATGTAAAAGATATGAAGTAAATCAAGAATGGATGATGACGATTGCATATTACAGAGGAACATTAGAAGAGTATAAGACGCACCCGAAAATAAAGGCACTTGTGAAACAGTCAAGAGAATGTGATTACGTAATTGCTCCCATTGCAGATAATCGTATGTTTCAGATTATCAACTCATTTATTGCAGGAGAACTTACGGACGAGCAATGCAAACATTGTTTGGCAGCAACAAATTTGGGCATGCAGTATATATTTATTAGTGAAAAAGCTGCGTCTCAGGCAAAACTTATAGAGCGTTGTTATATTTCAAATAATGAAAGAGAATACTATAAAAATATAAGGTTTGAGGAATCAAAACTTGGAGATGATAAAGTTAAATTAGCAAAGAGGCAATATAGAGGGCAGGGCTTGTATATTGATGAAATTTTGAAGTAAAGAGGTGACAAATGCATGAGAAAGATTTCAAAGGATGGCGTAATTTTGTGTACATTACAGGCAGAGACGTTTGAAAAATCTGTTGAGAAAATGGATACAAGTTCCGAAATTTTTATTCGACGTTTTATGAAGAGTCAGATAGCAAAAAGATTTGATAATGAATCCATTCTTGAAAGCAATATTCAGGCAAATGATATTTTAGAGTTGATAAACGAAGAGTACGGCATTTCAAATTATGGTTCGGTGAAATATACAAGAAATGAAATGTTTTGGATTGGCTACATTTATAGATACTTTGCATTTACTTACAATATGACATCTGCTCAGATATATAAAATAGTAAAACCCAAAGAATTGAGAGATTTATTTTTGCCTTATCATACGATGGACCCGGCACAGGCAATTGAGCGGATTTTAGAGGCAAAAGGAATGCTAACTGATGAGAAGCAAGAATTGGAACGTCAGTATGAGATATTTAAACGCATACGAAATAAACAGTGAGTTTTTTTTGTACAGGGATGTTTATTGGACAGCGGAGTGTGGTAGAGTAGAGACACCGAAGGAGAAAATTGATGTGATTTTTGAGAAAATAGAAAAGGAGTTGGCAGAACAATAAATAAAAAATTAAATATTTGATGATGGTGGATATAAAAATATTACAAAAAGTTACATATTTTTTGACTTCATCTTAGAAGTGTGATAATATTGGCGTATAAAGCGCTGATGGGGATAGGTAAATAGGAATGTATTAATCCCCAGAACACAGGAATGTGAGTTGGGGATTTTTGTTGTGTTAATTAATAACAAAGATGTGAGAAGGTGATTTTTATGTTAGCACATATATCAGAAGATCAATTGCGTGAACAAACGGTTGCGGAACATACGCAAGGGGTATACGAATTGTGTGGAAATAAAGGTAGAAAATTACAGATAGCAAATATAGTGCAGTTATGTGCTATATTCCATGATATAGGAAAAGAAAAAAAGGTTTTTGATGATTATATAAAAGCAGATATAGACGTACAAAGAAGTTTAAAAGGTAAAATTGAACATTCATCTTCTGGTGCAAAGTATGTATTTGAAAAATATCATACAGGAGACAAATTAGATGTGTTGTTATCGGAGATTATTTCGTATGCTGTTGCTGCGCATCATGGAGTGTTTGATTGTGTAAATAAACAGGGAAGTATAAATTTTACTCATAGAATAGAACAAGTACAGAATTTTGAGGAAGTTTGTCATAATTCCGAGGAAGAAATACTTTCAAAATATGATATTGATAAGATTTACGACAAGGCAAAAAAAGAATTATATGATGTATTCCAAAAGATAATATCACTTATCAAAAAAGAACAAAGCGGGAAACAGAAATAAAAAGGGAACTGAATTTTTATCTTGCTTGCTTTCAACGATTGGTACTTTCAATTTTGATAGATTCTGATTGGGAAGATACAGCAAAATTTATGCGTGAAATAGAGTCCGTTATATTTGAGTCAAAAGAGGTATTTGCGAAGGCAAGCAATAACTTTCAAAAATATATGGAGACCATTAAGGTATCTTTTTCTAAGAAAAAGAGAACGGATAAAGAAAATAAAATTTTCAAAATACGCAATGAAATACAGAATGAGTGTATTGCGTTTGCAAAAAATGAGGTGGGGATATACCGGTTATCAATTCCAACAGGGGGCGGAAAGACATTGAGTGGGTTGTCATATGCCTTAGCCTTTGCGAAGGAACATCCCGGTACTGAAAGAATATTTTACATAGCACCATTTATATCAGTTATTGAACAGAATGTTGACGTTATTAAAAAAGCAGTTGGAAATGATGAGTGGGTTTTGGAACATCACTCTAGTGTAATAAGAGAGAATGAAATGGATGACAAAAATGTATGGACGGATTTTTCGTGGGAAGAGCCGTTTGTATGTACCACGTTTGTACAATTTATGAATACATTGTTTTCTGATAAAAAACAGGCAATCAGGCGTATGCACAGACTGGCAAATTCAGTAATAATCATTGATGAGGTACAAGCAATGCCTGTCAAATGTGTGTATACATTTAATTATATGATGAATTTTCTTCAGCGGGTTTGCAACGCTAATATTGTGTTATGTACGGCCACGCAGCCAGAACTTGATTATAATAAATTTGCTTGCCCAATTTTGTATTCACAGCCAACTGATATGATAAGTAATCTTGGTATGCGTTTTAAGCAATTCGAGCGTGTAAAAGTGATACCACAAAAGCGAAAGAAAAACTATAAATTATGTGAGTTGGCAGAGGAAATCGGTAGACAGGTAAACACATATCAGTCAATATTAGTGGTATTAAATACAAAGGATGCAGTTAGTAGTGTTTATAACAAATTGAACGAAATAGTTGAAGAAAGTGTTCACGTGGAGTATTTAACAACGAATCTTTGTGCAGAACATAGAAGTGATAAAATTAAAATGATTAAGTTAGGATTAGAAGATAGAGAACATGGTGGTAAATGGATTGTTGTAAGCACTAACTTGATTGAAGCTGGGGTAGATATTTCGTTTGAATGTGTTTATCGATCTATGGCTGGACTGGATAGTGTTGCACAGACTGCTGGACGTTGTAATCGAAACGGTGAACGAGAGAGGGGAGATGTATTTATTGTAAATGTGGAGGATGAAAATAAAGGCAGAATGGAGGAATTATTAGATGCCATAAATGCGACACAATATGTATTAACAGAGTGTGATTCATCATCAAGCATTTTATCACCACAGTATATGAAAACATTTTATAAACAATATTTTTTTATGGAGGAATACAAAATGTCATTTCCCATAGAAGAATATGATACAAATATTTTTAAAATCTTATCGATGGGATTTAAAGAAAGGGAGAAAACGAAGTTTGCATACATAAAACAAGCATATAAAACAGCGGGAAGGTACTATCAAGTGATTGATCAGAGTTCAGTAGGAGTGATTGTACCCTATGGAGAGGGACGACAGATTGTAAATCACATTCAAGAGGTATGCAATTATCGGGAAATGAAATTACTTATTCGTAAGGCTCAAAGGTATACTGTAAATATACCTCAATATAAATTAGAGCAATATTGTGAAAAAGGAATAATTTCTCCATGTAAAGAGCCATTTTCAAATATTTATTTTGCTACACAGGGTTCTTACAATAAGGATATGGGAATGACAGGGGAAATTGAAGACCTTTTTTTCTGAAGAAAGGAGGCAAGATGTGTGAAGTGGAAAAACGAGATTGAGTACAAAGTTTATGGTCGGTATGCATTGTTTACAGATCCATTGACGAAAATAGGAGGTGAGAAATTTAGTTATCAGATTCCAACGTACCAAGCATTAAAAGGAATTACGGAATCTATATATTGGAAACCTACATTTTATTGGGTAATTGACTCTGTAAGAGTTATGAATACCATTCAAACAGAAGCTAAAGGAGTACGTCCTATTAAATTCAGTGGGGGTAATGATTTGGCAAATTATACCTACTTAAAAGATGTAGAGTATCGAGTTAAGGCACACTTTGAATGGAATGAAAATCGCCCAGAGTTAGAGGGCGATAGAAATGAGGATAAACATTTTCAGATAGCCAGGAGAATGATTGAACGTGGTGGTCGTAGAGATGTTTTTTTGGGAACCAGAGAGTGCCAGGCGTATGTAGAACCATGTGTGTTTGACGAGGGAATGGGAGCATACGATGAGGTGGATTTATCCTTTGGAATTATGGTTCATGGAATTACTTATCCAGATGAAGCTGTTGAAAAAGATGAAAGAAATCAATTGGCGATTCGATTATGGAATGCACAAATGAGGAAAGGAATTATAAATTTTCCAAGACCAGAAGAGTGCGAAATTCGACGTAACATTGGTGCGTTTGAAATGAAAAAATTTGGAGAGGGCAATTTTTCTGGATTAGATGAATTTAAAGGAGGTGAATGAATTGGCATGGATGAAAGTGTTGGCAGATACTTATGACACCTACGAGAATTTGGTGGGAGTATACAGGGATGATCAACCGGTATTGCTGCCAATTGCACATTCTACGGCAAACGCGCAGATTGAAATAACAATCAATGCGATGGGGCAGTTACTTGCATGTGCTAAGGTTGAAAAAGGAAATGAGGTTACAATAATTCCTGTTACGGAAGATTCTGCTTCAAGAAGTAGTGGGGTTGCACCGCATTCATTATGTGATAAACTGTGTTATATTGCAAAAGATTACTCCTTTTACACCAAAGAAAATAAGGAGGAGTATTTTGAAAAATATATAGAACAGTTAAGTGGCTGGGTCAAAAGTGGTAGCGTACATCCCATGGTAGAGGCTATTTATCGATACTTGAGTAAAGGAACTGTAATTTACGATCTGCTAGAAGCGGGTATTTTGGAATTAGATGCAGATGGTGTGTTGTCTGATAAAGTGAATAAAATACAAGGATATAAACAGACAGAGGCATTTGTTCGCTTTATTGTATATTTGCAATATAGAGATGATGAAACAGAAAATCGAGTATGGAAAAATCCAGAAGTATACAATAATTATGTGGAATATTATTCTAGTACACTTAACGATAAGGATGTATGTTATGTTACAGGAAAATATGAAGTGTGTACAGATAAGCATCCATCGAAAATTAGAAATACGGCAGATAAAGCAAAATTAATTTCAGGTAATGATGAATCAGGATTTACGTATCGTGGAAGGTTTACAAATAAGCAGCAGGCTGTTGCAGTCGGGTATTTTACGTCCCAGAAAGCCCATAATGCGCTGAAGTGGTTATTACAGAAGCAAGGATATCGACAAGATAAAGCTGCATTTGTTAGTTGGATGACAAATCGAGATATGATACTCCCGGATATTGGAAAGGATTCAATTCACGCATATGAAAAAATTTTAACAGAAGAAGCAACTGGTTTTGACTGGCTTGATTTTCTGGATGAACCAGACGAAAATAAGGAGTTTGATACTGGAAAAGTTTTTGCTGAAAAGTTTAACAAGGCGATTCAGGGTTACACTGAAAAAATTGCTCAGAATGATAGAGTGTCATTGATAGCTTTGGATGCAGCCACGACAGGACGTATATCAATTTCTTATTATGATGAAATGGGAGGCAGACAATACATATCCGCAATACAGTATTGGTACAATCACTGTATGTGGGAGCGCTATATTACTTTGGATAAAAAGAATAAATTGGGAATGTGGAAAGAAAGTACTCCGGCACCACGCGAAATGGCATTGGCTGCATACGGTGTTTTAAGGAGTAGTGGTATGCTCGAAGCGGATTCTAAATTGCTTAGAAATACGGTGCAAAGGTTGTTGCCATGTATTACAAAAAATATTGATATTCCCAAAGATTTAGTACGAGCAGCTGTAATACGAACATCGCAGCCACTTGCTTATTATAATAAAGGATTTTTTGTATGGGAAAATAATTTATTACGTGTAACTTGTGCCATGATACGGTATCAATATGAAAAAAAGAAAGGAGATGGTAAAATGGGTACATTCTTAGAGGATAACGTAGATAATAGAAGTGTGTTGTTTGGACGCTTATTGGCTGTTTGTGATTATATGGAACAGCGTGCTATGTTTGAACGCGACGAGAAAGGCAAGATTAAAGAACAACGCCAGACCAATGCAAAAAGATATTGGAATGCTTATAGTATGAGACCTGCGGCTACATTAAAAACATTGCGTGAAAATCTTGTGCCTTATATGAAAAAGCTAACTGGTTATGAAACTCGATATTTTGAAAATTGTATGGAAGAATTGATGGTTATGTTGGCTGATAATGGTTATGATAACCGAGCATTGTCTGAATTGTATCTTCCTGGCTATTATTTAGAGAAAAAACAGATGGAGGATTATTTTAAAAATAATAAAAAAGAAAAAGGAGAGATGACTAATGAATAATTTTACAAATAAAATTGACTTTGCAGTATTGGTAATGGTAACAGATGCAAATCCGAATGGTGATCCATTGAATGGAAATCGTCCTAGAGAAACCTATGATGGATATGGAGAAATATCAGATGTATGCATCAAAAGAAAGATAAGAAATCGATTACAAGATATGGGAGAGAATATATTTGTTCAGAGTAATGAACGAGTAAATGATGGTTATAAGAGTCTTTCTGATAGGGCAAAAGGAAATAAAATTATGCAGGAGGCTTTAAAAAACAAGGACACGGATGCATACGAAAAAGAAGCATGTAAAACTTGGATTGATGTGCGTGCATTTGGTCAGGTTTTCGCCTTTAAAGACAATAAAGGAATGTCTATTGGTATAAGAGGACCGGTGTCTGTCCAATCGGCATTTAGTGTGGAACCTATTGATATTGATAGCATTCAGATAACCAAAAGTGTTAATAGTGAAACGAAGGAAACCAAATCATCAGATACGATGGGAATGAAACATAAAGTTTCATCTGCTTTATATATAATTAAAGGTAGTATTAATCGACAATTAGCTGATAAAACGGGATTTTCGGAGGAAGATGCAGAGAAGATTAAAGAAGCGCTACGAACACTTTTTCAAAATGATACTTCATCTGCAAGACCGGACGGAAGTATGGAGGTCAGGAAAGTATATTGGTGGAGACATAATTGTCCGATGGGGCAGTATTCTTCAGCTAAAGTACATAGAAGTTTACAGGTTGTGGCTAAGACTGAAAATCCGAAGGCATTTGATGATTATGAAGTGTCTTTAAATATTCTGGATGGCTTAAAGCCAGAAATTATTGAAGGTGAATAATTTATGAGTATAAAAGAAGATGATTATCTGTCATTGTCAGGAATCCAACACTTTGCCTACTGTCGAAGACAGTGGGCGTTGATTCATATTGAACAGCAATGGAGCGAAAATTATCAGACGACATCGGGGGAGTTGATGCATAAAAAAGCGCATGATGATGAGGCGTTTGAAAAGCGGGGAAATCTTATTATTGCCAGAGGCTTGAGGATTTCCTCTGCTGTTCTGGGTTTAAGTGGACAGTGTGATGTTGTTGAATTTCATAAAAATGAAAATGGTATTGCGTTATTTGGATATGACGGGAAATGGGATGTTATGCCTATTGAGTATAAAAATGGAGAACCTAAAGAGGGTGTGGAAGATAAGGTACAACTTTGTGCGCAAGCAATCTGTTTGGAGGAAATGTTTGCAACGGATATTTTGAAGGGATACTTGTTTTATGGGAAGAAGAAAAGACGAACAGAGGTCTTTTTTTCAGAACAATTACGAGAGATAACTAAGAAATATAGTAGAGAGATGCATGAAATGTTTAATAGGGGGCATACCCCAAAAGTTAAGAAAAGTAAAAGATGTCAATTATGTTCTCTGATTAATGAATGTGTACCTAAACTTCAAAAACAAATAAAGGTAGCGCAATATATAAAAGATAATATAAATGCTCAGGTTAATGAAGAGGATTAGTAGATGAAAAAGTTATTAAATACGTTATATGTAATGAATGAAGAGGCGTATCTTTCGTTAGATGGTGAAAATATTGTGGTTAGTGCTAATAAAAATGTGTTAGGAAGGATTCCTTTACATACATTAGAAAACGTTGTATGTTTTTCCTATAAAGGATCATCTCCGGCTTTAATGGGAGCATGTGCGGCTAGAGGTGTAGGGATGAGCTTTTATTTACCGAATGGTCGATTTCAAGCAAGAATAGACGGATGGGAACAGGGAAATGTGTTATTGCGTAAAGAGCAATATAGAATTTCAGATTGTCTTGAAAGTAGTCATAGATATGCAAAGAACATGATTATAGGTAAGGTTTTTAATGCGCGATGGTGTGTGGAAAGAACTTTAAGAGATCATAAATTGAGAGTAGATACGGGGCGCTTAAAGAATGTATCGCTCGAACTGAATAGTGGTCTGAAAAAAATTCGAGAGACTGATAATATGGAGTCATTACGTGGAGTTGAAGGACAACTAGCCGAACGATATTTTTCTGTATTTGATGAACTGATATTAAATCAAAAGAACGATTTCGAATTTAAGGTCAGAAGTCGGCGTCCCCCGCTTGACAATATTAATGCACTTTTATCGTTTTGTTATACGGTTTTAACAAATGATTGTGCTAATGCATTAAAAAGTGTGGGACTTGACCCCTATGTTGGATTTATGCATAGAGATAGACCAGGGAGAATATCACTGGCGTTGGATATCATGGAAGAACTGCGTGCTTGTGTGGCTGACCGCTTTGTTTTGACGCTTGTTAATAAAAAAATTATTCGGAAAGAATATTTTGTAAGACAAAAGGATAATGCTGTTTTACTGAATGATGAAGGACGAAAAATATTTTTTTCATCTTGGCAGTCTAGAAAAAAGGAGAAAATAACACATCCATTTCTTAAAGAAAAAATAGAATGGGGGCTGGTTCCGTATGTGCAAGCACTTTTGCTCGCACGCACAATTCGTGGCGATTTGGATGAGTACCCACCATTTTTTTGGAAATAGGGAGGTGAAATGATGTTGGTTTTGGTAACTTATGATGTTTCGACAGTTGATGCGTCGGGGAAAAGTAGATTGAGAAAAGTATCAAAAGAATGTGTTAATTATGGACAGAGGGTTCAGAATTCTGTGTTTGAGTGTTTGGTGGATTCGTTTCAAGCATTACGACTTAAAGCACGTCTACTTTCTTTAATTGATCAAGAAAAGGATAGTATTCGTTTTTACTATTTGGGTAAAAATTATCATACAAAGATAGAGCATTATGGTATAAAAAGTTCCTATGATCCCGAAGGTATTTTAATGTTATAAGGTGTTTTGGAATGGAAAGTATGAAGTATTTATTGGTTTAAAGACAAAATATTATTAGGTGCGATAAACAAGCATACAGTTATTCCTTGTGTTATTCGCACCAATATATTATTTGATTTCTTAGTTTTTTGTTTGTGATGCTATTGAAATACAGTAGATATTTGTGTAAAATATATAAAAATGTAATAGAAGACTAGATGCTTTTATGTGCATTTTTGCAGTCACTCCCCTTGCGGGAGTGTGGATTGAAATCGTGATGTTGGATGTCGAAGTCATGAATACAGAGTCACTCCCCTTGCGGGAGTGTGGATTGAAATTCGCATTTGCGGTAGCTTATATGTACGAGGATGGTGTCACTCCCCTTGCGGGAGTGTGGATTGAAATTACAAAGAAAGAATAAAAGTAGAGAACGATTTGGTCACTCCCCTTGCGGGAGTGTGGATTGAAATTGTTAGGACTTGAACTTGGCGCAGATGACTACAGTCACTCCCCTTGCGGGAGTGTGGATTGAAATATCGTAGCAATACACGGATGATTTTGAAGTCTCGGTCACTCCCCTTGCGGGAGTGTGGATTGAAATAACGATTGGACACCCTCAAATGAGTGGTGGACAAAAAGTCACTCCCCTTGCGGGAGTGTGGATTGAAATATTCCCAGATATAAGCAATTTGTCAGAAATTAAGTCACTCCCCTTGCGGGAGTGTGGATTGAAATTTTTTAAGGCGTCTACTGCCTCCTGCGTCATCTTGTCACTCCCCTTGCGGGAGTGTGGATTGAAATAATTTGAATTAAAACCGAATCACGTCCCATGTATGTCACTCCCCTTGCGGGAGTGTGGATTGAAATATGGTTGTAACGTAAGTTCTTTCCACTTTTACCGTCACTCCCCTTGCGGGAGTGTGGATTGAAATATTGCCGATTGTATGCGTGAAGAGATGAAACTTGTCACTCCCCTTGCGGGAGTGTGGATTGAAATTTACTCAATAGAAGATATTGGAACTAGTAATTATTGTCACTCCCCTTGCGGGAGTGTGGATTGAAATGGCTTTTGTCTGCACGTTGTGAATAGCCGTGTCAATGTCACTCCCCTTGCGGGAGTGTGGATTGAAATTTCTATTGTCCCACTCCATCCGCAAGCGAAGCAATGGTCACTCCCCTTGCGGGAGTGTGGATTGAAATAACAAGTTATTTGGCAAGAATTATCTACAAAGAACGTCACTCCCCTTGCGGGAGTGTGGATTGAAATAAGAAAGGCAGTACACCGTTAGGTGGAATCGTAGTCACTCCCCTTGCGGGAGTGTGGATTGAAATTTGTTTCTTGGTACGGTGAAGAGTGCACTATAGAGTCACTCCCCTTGCGGGAGTGTGGATTGAAATCAGTATGTCGCCCGGTTGACAGCGGCACATAACAGTCACTCCCCTTGCGGGAGTGTGGATTGAAATCTATTGCAAATCGTCCATATGATATGACTTGTCCGGTCACTCCCCTTGCGGGAGTGTGGATTGAAATAAGAAAGGGAGTACACCTCTTGGTGGAATCGTGGTCACTCCCCTTGCGGGAGTGTGGATTGAAATGTTGATGGAAAAGAAAATAATCGTAAAGGCTCGAAGTCACTCCCCTTGCGGGAGTGTGGATTGAAATATTTCTTGTTGACGATAGTAGGCGTTTTGGTTTGTGTCACTCCCCTTGCGGGAGTGTGGATTGAAATATTTGAGCCGGATAGGATGATGTTAAATCTAAAGGTCACTCCCCTTGCGGGAGTGTGGATTGAAATTGTAATCTTAAGCGTAGAGCCATACGGATACGCGTCACTCCCCTTGCGGGAGTGTGGATTGAAATACATTCGCTATAGTAGGATGGTAAATTGTATAAAGTCACTCCCCTTGCGGGAGTGTGGATTGAAATTCCGTCAAGTCCTGTGTAACTAATTGTCACCTTGTCACTCCCCTTGCGGGAGTGTGGATTGAAATCACATATATAGAATTAAAATATTTTATCATAATAGTCACTCCCCTTGCGGGAGTGTGGATTGAAATATGGGTAAAGACATGGAGACAGTCGAAGAGGAATTGGTCACTCCCCTTGAGGAAGTGTGAATTGAAATACCTTAGATGTATTTGTTATTACAATCATTGAAGTCATTCCCTTTAAGGGAGTGTGAATTAAATTCAGATATATGTTCGTGGAGAAAGATGGAAACAGAGGCGCCACCCCCTTGCCACTCTCCCCCAACTCATGCTACACTAAGACCAAACATTTCAACCGAAAGAAGGTGGCTGCTATGGGATTTTTCAAGAAAAGAGAAAAGGCTGCGCCAAGTGGAGATTTTGACAGAGAAAATGAAAAGCCCATTATTAAAGCGAGCATTTGCAATGGGGAGCAGATTGCTGGATTTAAAAATATTCATACAGGCAAAATGAGAGAAATTATGCTGATAATAACGTCGGCTGATTTGGAATATTTCAAGACTATGTATGGAATTGGAACGGAAATCGAAAAAGAGTATTAATCGAGGTGTTGTTTTTATGCAAAAGAACAAAAAGCGGGCATATCCGGCATTTATCAGGGAAGATGAAGGAATGCAGTTAGTGTATGTGCCGGATTTTGCGATTTTTACGGAAGGTCATGATTTGGTAGATGCAATTGAAATGGCACGAGATGCTATTGGCATGACAGGAAAAACATACGAGGAAGATGGGAAGGAATTGCCGGAACCGTCAGATTATGAAGAAGCAATAAAGAGGGCGGAATTGATAAAAAGTGATTTCGATTATACGAAGGGCTATCTTACCTTGGTTGATGTGGATTTTCAACTATTTGACAGAGCTTAATTGGTCCACCTAAAATTAGTCTTATACTGCTTAAAATACTGCGATGTTTCATCATTCAGTGCACCAAGAATATTGTGATAAATAGGGGTAATTACGAGAATCAAATTTTTGCCTGCCATCTGTCAAAAATGTGCAACATAAAAGGGAGCCACAGAGTGACTCCCCCAGTGCAGTCCGAAAACACACACCTTTCTCAACACATGTACTATACAATATACTTAGAAAAAATGCAAGCAAAAATTCTAATCTGATAACATACCTAAACGGTTATTTGATTTTGTATCCATGATAGTATCCATAACTTATATTCAATTATACGCCTTCCTTCGTTTGAAACATTATGTATCTGATATAACAGTATAGGAATAATAGTGCAGTAAAAAAGCTGGCAGAGGTATTCTACTTGGGGCAAGGCCCTGTTAGAAAGCTTAGTCAGCACTTTTAACTCATTTGTTTCGAGGTAACAAAGTAAAAAACTTAAAAATAAAGGATTTTAGGCGTGGCAAAATATGAGAAGATTTCATCAATGAAAGTGAGTAATATGTTATAAATATGCCTGGTGGGATGTTTATTGGACAACAAAGCATGGTAGGATAAAGGCATCGAAAGGGAAGGAAGGGGTGACAAACTATAACAGCAGTAACTATATTTTGAAAAAATATTCAATTAAGGAGGAATTTATTATGGCAGAATTAATTAGTGGAATATTAACAATAATCGTATGTTATCTCTTAGGTCACTGGGATGAAATTAAATTTAATAATAGAACTTCACCAGACGGTTATCACACAGATCATGAGGCACTCAACAGAGATCTTGTTCTTAAAGGGAAAAATGAAACCATGAGGCGTTTTAATCGTGGTGAATATGATGCGAAAGATTGATGATGTCAAAAAGTGGACTTGAGGATATCTAACAGAAATTGTTAGGTGCTATTTTTACAATCAAAAATAAAAAGAAGATAATTGCCCCATCCCCCAAAACATGCTACACTAAAACCAAACATTTCAACCCCAAAAGCACGAAGAAAGGAGCACCTATGCCTACTTACCAAACCCTAACCGAAGGACTATACAACACAGCCGTTGGCAAATCATTTCTCGTGAAAGGAATTGAATACATAAAAATGAACGAAGCACTTCTTATGAGAAAAGACACGGGAACGTATTACACATATGGCATTGATTTTGGGAAAATGCCGGGTTTCTAAAGAAGTCTCCAAAATCCGCTCCGGTCGTTTTATCTGGTGATTGGGGGCGGTGCCTGCGTATATGTTTGTGGTGGACAGACACGATGAATGCGATTTTGGATTTGTTACGTCTGGAAAGTAGCAATATGCAGGTGAGCAATAGTGTATTGAAATTGGAGGAATTTCATGGATACAAGAAAAAGTGACGCAATTTACGAAATACTATTACAAAAAGGCTTCGCCGAAAGTCTGTGCCGGGAGATTGCATACAAATATATGAATACCGATTATACAGCCACACGAATGCTTGGCTATTTGTACCGCATGACCGAGCTAAAAGAAGAACAGCTTGTCGACGAAATGATAGCAATCTTAGAAGACAGAGACCGAATCATAAAAAAACATGAGATGGAACAGGCACAGGCAGCCATCAATCGGATTTATAATAAAGGGCTGGAATAAATTAGTTTCACTGTATGCTTAGCCAGAAAATGAGAATGTTGTTTCACATTTGGCACCGCTCCCGCTTAGAGGCACACGTAGCGGTGTCTGAGGGCAAAATACACCCTCTAGGCACCGACGGTGTTCAATGTTCCTCATAGTGAAAGCAACATTCTCATTTTTTGCTAAGCATACAGCGAAATGTTAAAAAAAGAAGATATGTTATATATTTTGCTCCAGATGCAACGCAAATCTTCACAAAATATTAAAAGCGTTGTCATACAGGGCTTCAGGTGGATGTCAGAAAAAGTATGCCCTGCCCCCCCAAATGCATTACAAGAACTAGTTTATATACGGTGTTAGATATCAGTTTTTCAGGATTCCAGTAAATCATCAAGAAAACGGTTGCGATAAGTGGGTACAAACACGTGGGTATCGAGCATGTGTATTTAACATGCCGATACCCTTACGCGTTTGTTTAACGGGAGTGCCCACTTAACGTACCCGTTTTCTTGATAATTTACGGAACATGAAAAAATGCCATCTTGTAAAATTTATACAAATCCCATATAATATAAATACAAAATTATAAAGGAGGTCAATTATGGGTTGCGCAAAAATGAAGAAGTTACTTTGCCACGGACTGGCTGTGGCGATGGTTGTGTCATTAACGGCCACGGCATCGGACAGCAGTGCGGCAGCAAAGAAAGCAAAACCTGCGAAGAAAACAATTACGATTGAGCAGGGAAAATCAAAAAAGATTGTGGTAAAGAATAAGAAGAAAAAAGCAAAATACAAATTTACCGCATCAAACAAAAGAATTAAAGTTTCAGCTTCCGGCAAGGTCAAAGCAGTAAAAGTCGGAACTGCCAAAGTGACGGTGAAGGAAAAGTATAAGAAAAAGACAAAGAAAATTGGAATCGTAAAGATTATTGTAACAAAGAAAAAGACAGTTAAGGGAACGAAGGCACCGGTGCAGACGAGTAAACCAACAAATCAGCCGACAAGCACACCATCGGAGAAACCACAGGTGACCAAAGTGCCGATTAAGACGCCGGAACCGGTTGCGTCGGAAGTATACAGTAACTATTTTGAAGACGGAGACCTCAAAGGATTTGCGCCGATTGGTGGCAAACTGGAAGTTTCCAATTCACAGAACTACACAGAAGGCGGTATGAACAGTCTTCTTGTGAAAGACAGAACGAGTGAAACAGATGGTGCAAAACTTCCAATTCCCGAGTATGTGATTGCGGGTGAACATTATCAGTTCAGCGTTGTTGTAAAGCAGGATACCGGAAAAAGCCAGAAGATTGCACTTCGTATGACTTATACTGACCAGAATGGAATGGCAAGAGACGTTACGCTGATTACAAACGCAGATGCAGGAAAAGCATGCGCAAGCGGTAAATGGACTACGCTCAAAGGCGAGATTACGATTCCGAAAAATCAGGGTGATGCAGCGATGACACTCACCATGACTACCGCGACAGATTCATTCCTTGTGGATGATGTTATCATTAGCGGAAAAGCACAGAATAATGTCTATAAAGTCAGTGACGAAGAGTATGAGAAAATGCTTGAAGACAGTGTGTACTCAACCGGAAACAATGCAAGAATCAAGCAGGTAATCCAAAATGCGAGAGACGGAAAAGATGTCACACTTGCTTACATTGGTGGTTCCATTACAGAGGGCGCATTGGCAAAACCAAACAGCATGTGTTATGCGGAAGTTTCGGCAAAAACATTTGGTGTGAAATATGGAAAGAACAATGGAGAAAATGTTCACTTTATTAATGCCGGAATGAGCGGAACGCCATCCGATATTGGTGTGGTCCGTTACAATCGTGATGTGATTGACCGTTTACCGGAAGGAAGCGATCATCCGGATGTGCTGTTCATTGAATTTGCCGTAAATGATTATGGTACGGCAACTGCAGGAAAAGGTTATGAAGGACTGATTCGTCAGGCGTTGAAATCCGGATCTGCTGTTGTGCTTGTATTCTCAGTGTTTAAACAGGCAAGCGGCGGTGTTGTATGTGAAAACGATTATCGTCCGTTTGGTACATACTATGATTTGCCGATGATTAGCATGGGAAATGCGATTTCTTCCTACTTTGCTACAAGTGATAAGGAAGCGTTTTATAAATGGTACTTTGGTGATTCCCTGCATCCAAACAACACCGGTTATCAGTTGATGGCAGACTGCATTACACGCATGTTTGATAAGATGGACAAAGAAACGGCAGAAGAAGATAATATCACCGATATGGATGCGATGGCACCGGTTAAGTCATCTGCTTACCAGGGAATGAAGATGTTGGATTCTAAGACCGATGTTACAAAGGACAATGCAATTACATCATTTACTTCCGGCGGATTTAATCAGAATGATAATGCAACGGGCTCTTTCCAGTACGAGTATAAGGGACAAAAAGGTGCGGCATGGTTCCCGGATAACTGGATGCATACGTCAACAAGCGGCACGGACGCTTTGAAATTAAAAGTAAAATGTAAAGCACTTACGTTAATTTACAAATTGAGCAATTCAGTGGAATATGGTTCTGCCGATTTGTATGTAGATGGCAAACTTCAAGCAACTCTGAGTGGTTATGATACCAGCGGATGGAACAACGGTAAAGTATATGTAGCCATCGAAGAGGATGCCGAGGCAGAGCATACAATTGAACTTCGCATGAATGATGAAAGTGAATCAAAGAAGTTCACCCTGATGGCAATCGGTTATAACTAGATAGTTGAAAGGAAGAAAAACCTGTGGTACACTATGGTTGAAAATGAAGCAAGGATATGAGAATTATGATGTACACAGGAAAACAGCTAAGGGCACTTGTGATGCCTCTTATGTTTGAGCAGTTTTTAAATGTAATGGTCGGCATGGTGGATACGCTGATGGTTTCCAAGGCGGGAGAAGCAGCGGTATCCGGCGTGGCACTTACGACTAATATTAATCTATTGATTATTCAGGTAATGGCGGCACTTGCGACAGGAGGTGCCGTCGTTTGCAGTCAGTACAACGGACGGCGTGATACAAAAGATGCTGCTTATGCGGCAGGACAGTTGGAAACGGTGTTGTTTATTTTCTCCATGGCAGCAGCGTTTATTTGTGCTATTTTTGGAAAGCAGATGTTACCGGCAATCTTTGGAAGTGTAGAAGATTCGGTTATGCACAGTGCATGGATTTATATGTTTGTAACGGCACTTTCTTATCCATTTCTTGGAATTTATAATGCGGGAGCTGCCATTTTCAGAAGTGTGGGAAATAGCAAGGTCAGCATGGGACTCAGTGTGTTAATGAATGCGATTAATATTGCGCTGAATGCGGTTTTGGTGGCACTCGGCTATGGGGTGCTTGGTGTGGCTCTTGCAACGCTTGTGAGCCGCGTTGTCTGTGGAATCTGTATGACCGTTTTGGTTGCCCACCCGTATAATCCTTTGCAGATAAAGAAATTTTCTTCACTGCTTCCGAATAAAAAAATGATTCTTCGGATTCTCCGTATCGGAATTCCAAGCGGTATTGAAAATAGCATGTTTCAGGTCGGAAAATTAATGGTAGTAAGTATGATTACATCATTTGGAACGGCGGCAATCGCGGCCAATTCAGTCAGTTATTCCATTATTGAATTTCCCAATATTCCGGGGATGTCGATGGGGCTTGCCCTGATTACCGTGGTGGGAACCTGCCTTGGAGCCGGTGAGGTGGCACAGGCAAAAAAATACACGAAAAAACTGATGTTGTTTGCTTATCTGGGAGATTGGATCATGAATCTAGTTTTGTTTGTATTTGCCGTTCCGATTGTATCGGTATTTTCTCTTTCGCCGGAAGCAACCCGGATGGCGGCGGAGGTGCTTCGCTGGTTTAGTACAATTGCTGTTTTTATCTGGCCACTCAGTTTTACCCTGCCAAATGCATTGCGGGCAGCAGGCGATGTGAAATTTACGATGCTGACAGGAATTATTTCCATGTGGCTGTTCCGCGTGCTTTGCAGTTATTTACTTGCGGTGGTATGTAACATGGGTATTTTAGGTGTGTGGTTTGGTATGTTTATTGACTGGGCGGTCCGCTCGCTGTTATTTGCTGTGAGATATTTGTCCGGGCGCTGGCAGATGAAAAAAGTGATTTAAGATATTTACTGATTTTAAGGAGAACTGGTTATGATACAAGAAATTGCACCAAAAAAGTTTGATAATGCTTATCATGCAAAAAGTCCAAAACCGGATGATTTTGTGCTTGTTTTTCGTGGACATGGAAAACCGGATGACAAAGTTTTGTGCCGTATTGAAGATGGAAAAATTGTGCTTCCCACCTGCAGTGAATTGGGGTGTGAAAAGCATTTATTACAATATTTATTTTCGATTGATGAAACCTGTTATTTTCTTTATATGCCGGGGGATTTATCAGCGGGTTTGTTTATATCAGACATTTTTTCTTTTTCCTATGAACCAATTCGGAGCCTTCGCAGAAATGACCCGGTATACACTTGCTTTGCCGGTATGACAGGATATCATTTGTATGTCTGGTACCGCGATAATGTTTTCTGTGGTCGCTGCGGGGCAAAAACCGTGCATGATAAAAAGGAGCGGATGAAGAGGTGCCCGCATTGTGGAAATTTGATTTTTCCAAAGATTGCCCCGGCGGTGATTATCGGGTTAATTTATGAGGATTCTATTTTGATTTCCACGTATGCAGACCGTCCCTACAAAGGGCGTGCGCTGCTTGCCGGTTTCTGCGAAATTGGTGAGACACCAGAGCAGACGGTCGTTCGTGAGGTGCAGGAAGAAGTGGGGCTTCGTGTGAAAAATATTCGTTATTTTGACAGCCAGCCGTGGGGATTTGACTCGAATCTTTTACTTGGCTATTACTGTGAAGTAGATGGCGGTACTTCGATTACAATGGACGAAACGGAACTTGCAACGGCACGCTTTGTTAAGCGGGATAAAATTGAAGAAGATAAAAATCTTTTAAGCCTTACGGCAACGATGATTGACCGGTTTCGCAAAGGCCTGGAATAGCTTTTTTATGGCGGCTCATTGACCCGGTGGCTGCGTTGCGTCAGGTTTCCTATCTTTTGTGGGTGATTTTTGCAGCGGTCTTAAATGCGTCGGTGTGGTGGATGAAAAAACAGAAACGAACAAATGTTCATTTTCTCGTTGCAATACAATTTTCAATGTGCTATACTTGTATCACGAGTAGTGAACGACCTATCGATAGGGAATGAATCATATGATTTGTTCCCTATGTTGTTATATCAATTCATCCAGACGGAGGTGGACAAATAAACGATGGACCATTTCGTATTACATTCCGAATACCAGCCGACCGGTGACCAGCCGCAGGCGATTGATGCTCTTGTAAAAGGCTTTCAGGAAGGAAATCAGTTTCAGACACTTCTTGGTGTTACCGGTTCCGGTAAAACTTTTACGATGGCAAATGTGATTGAAAAATTGAATAAGCCGACGCTTGTGATTGCACACAATAAGACATTGGCGGCTCAGCTGTATGGGGAATTTAAAGAATTTTTCCCGGAGAATGCGGTAGAATATTTTGTGTCATACTATGATTATTACCAGCCGGAAGCCTATGTGCCTTCGACGGATACCTATATAGAAAAGGACTCGGCAATCAATGACGAAATTGATAAGCTGCGCCATTCGGCGACAGCGGCACTGACTGAGCGCAGTGATGTGGTTATTATTGCGAGTGTTTCCTGCATTTATGGACTGGGTAGTCCAATCGATTATCAAAATATGACGGTCTCTCTGCGTCCGGGCATGGAAAAGGATAGGGATGAGGTGATTCGCCGTCTGATTGATATACAGTACACGCGTAATGATATGGATTTTCATCGTGGCACATTTCGTGTGCGTGGTGATGTAGTTGAGATTTTTCCGGCATCGGCAAGTGACCGTGCGATTCGGGTTGAGTTTTTTGGGGATGAAGTGGACAGGATACAAGAAATTGATGTTGTGACCGGAGAGGCGACAGCGGACTTAGAGCATATGGTTGTTTTTCCGGCATCTCATTATGTAGTGGCACCGGATAAGATGGAGCGTGCGATTGCGGGAATTGAAAAAGAACTGGATGAGCGCGTGAAGTATTTTAAGAGTGAGGATAAATTGATTGAGGCGCAGCGGATTTCCGAGAGGACACATTTTGATGTTGAGATGTTACGGGAGACTGGTTTTTGTTCCGGCATTGAGAATTATTCCATGCATTTGAACGGGCTGCAGCCGATGGAAACGCCGATGACATTGATGGATTATTTTCCGGATGATTTTTTGATTATTGTGGACGAGTCGCATATTACGATTCCACAGATTGGCGGGATGTTTGCTGGGGACCAGTCGAGGAAATCTACGCTTGTAGAATACGGATTCCGCTTGCCTTCTGCCAAAAGTAACCGCCCTCTGAACTTTGAAGAATTTGAGGGGCATATTAATCAGATGATGTTTGTTTCGGCAACGCCTTCGACGTATGAGACAGAGCATGAGCTGCTTCGTACCGAGCAGATTATTCGTCCGACGGGGCTGTTGGATCCGGAACTTGATGTCCGGCCGGTTAAAGGACAGGTAGATGATTTACTCGGAGAGATTCGAAAGGTTACCGAGAAGAAGGGAAAGGTTCTCGTTACGACACTGACAAAACGAATGGCAGAGGATTTAACAAAGTATCTGAAGGAAGTCGGGATACGTGTGCGGTATCTGCATTCGGACATTGATACGCTGGAGCGTTCAGAAATTATCCGCGATATGCGTCTGGATGTATTTGATGTCTTAGTCGGAATTAACCTGTTGCGAGAGGGGCTTGATATTCCGGAGATTCAGTTGGTAGCGATTCTGGATGCGGACAAAGAAGGTTTCTTGCGTTCGGAGACTTCTTTGATTCAGACGATTGGACGTGCGGCACGAAACTCGGAAGGACATGTTATTATGTATGCGGATAAGATTACCGATTCCATGCGTACGGCAATTGATGAAACCGAGCGGCGCCGCAAGATACAAAAAGAATATAATGAAGAACACGGCATTGTGCCAAAGACAATTCAGAAGGCGGTGCGTGATCGAATCCGTATTTCAAAGAAAGCAGGTACGGATATTACGGAAGAAGAGAAAGATCCGGAATCCATGAGTTTTGAGGAATTGCAGCGTCATATTGCTAAGATGATGAAACAGATGAATCAGGCAGCGGCTGAGTTGAATTTTGAAAAGGCTGCCAAACTGCGTGACCGGATGATTGAATATAAAAAGCATTTAGAGGAAATCCGCAGTGAACTTTAGAAGCAAAAAAGCGATGGAGGTTAGTATGGATACAAAACGAGAAATACGGATACGAGGTGCCAAAGAGCATAATCTTCAAAATATTGATTTGGATATTCCAAGAGATAAATTTGTGGTGTTGACCGGTTTAAGCGGTTCCGGTAAGTCATCGTTGGCGTTTGACACCATTTACGCCGAAGGACAGAGAAGATATATGGAGTCATTATCTTCTTATGCCAGACAGTTTTTAGGTCAGATGGAGAAGCCGGATGTAGAGAGCTTAGAAGGACTTCCACCGGCAATTTCGATTGACCAGAAATCGACGAATCGTAATCCACGTTCTACGGTAGGAACGGTTACGGAAATTTATGATTATTTCCGTCTTTTATATGCCAGAATTGGAATTCCTCATTGCCCGAAGTGTGGCAAGGAAATCCAAAAACAGTCGGTAGACCAGATGGTAGATGAAATTATGAAATTGCCGGAGCGTACGAAAATCATGCTGCTTGCCCCGGTTGTGCGTGGTCGCAAAGGTGAGCATGTAAAAGTGTTAGACAAGGCAAAGCGCAGTGGTTATGTGCGCGTTGTCGTGGATGGTAATTTGTATTCGCTGGATGAAGAAATCAAGTTAGAGAAAAATAAAAAACACAACATTGAAATTGTAGTGGACCGACTTTCAATTCGGGATGGAATTGAAAAACGAATGACCGATTCTATCGAAACGGTGCTTAAGTTAGCCGATGGTTTATTGGTTGTCGATGTGATTGGAGGAGAAAAAATTTCTTTCAGTCAGAGTTTTTCCTGCCCGGACTGTGGAATTAGTGTAGATGAAATTGAGCCACGCAGTTTTTCGTTTAACAATCCATTTGGTGCGTGCCCTGAATGTCATGGAATCGGTTACCGGATGGAGTTTGATGAGGATTTGATTATTCCGGATAAGACGCTTAGTATTGCACAGGGAGCGATTGCAGCACCGGGATGGCAGTCTGTAGTAAATCCGGATAGTTATAGCCGTGCGATTTTGGATGCGATGGCAGAGTTTTATGGATTTGATTTAGATACACCGTATGGCGAATATCCGGAGGATGTTCATGATTTAATCTGGTATGGAACCGGCGGTCAGCGTGTGGAAGTTCATTATACCGGCAGACATGGACACGGTGTTTATAATATCGCGTTTGAGGGACTGCTTGGTAATTTACAGAAGCGATATCGTGAGACCGGTTCGGAGACTACGAAGCAGGAATATGAGTCATTTATGCAGATTACGCCCTGTCACGTCTGCGGCGGCAAGCGGTTGAAGAAAGAATCCCTTGCAGTCACGGTTGGGGATAAAAATATTGCAGAAATTAGTGAATATTCCATTATTGATTTGAAGAAATTTATGGATGAATTAATGCTGACGGATAGACAAAAGCAGATTGGACGTCTGGTGTTAAAGGAAATTCGTTCCCGCCTGGGATTTTTGGTGGATGTTGGTCTTGATTATTTATCACTGGCACGTGCGACGGCTACACTTTCTGGTGGAGAGGCACAGCGAATCCGCCTGGCGACACAGATTGGTTCGGGACTTGTCGGTGTGGCTTATATTTTGGATGAGCCGAGTATTGGTCTGCATCAGCGAGATAATGACCGGTTGATTGCTACGTTAAAGAAACTTCGTGACCTTGGTAATACGCTGATTGTCGTGGAACATGACGAGGATACCATGCGTGAGGCGGATTATATTGTGGACATCGGACCGGGAGCAGGGAAAAATGGCGGACATGTGGTTGCATGCGGTACGGCAGAAGATTTGATGAAAGTGCCGGAGTCGATTACAGGTGCTTATTTAAGTGGGAAAAAGCAGATTCCTGTGCCGACAAAGAGACGCAAACCGACAGGTTATCTGAAAGTAAAAGGTGCCAGCGAAAATAACCTGAAAAATATTAATGTCAAGATTCCTCTAGGGGTAATGACTTGCGTGACCGGTGTCTCCGGTTCCGGAAAGAGTTCTCTTGTGAATGAAATTTTGTGTAAGAGTCTGACCCGCACATTAAATCGGGCACGCTGTATACCGGGAAAGCATAAAAGAATTGAAGGCGTGGAGCAGTTAGATAAGGTAATTAATATTGACCAGTCTCCGATTGGACGAACCCCTCGTTCAAACCCGGCAACTTATACCGGTGTATTTGATATGATACGAGATTTATTTGCTTCGACACCGGATGCGAAAGCAAAAGGCTACAAGAAAGGGCGTTTTAGTTTTAATGTGAAGAGCGGCCGTTGTGAAGCATGCAGTGGTGACGGTATATTGAAAATTGAGATGAACTTCCTTCCGGATATTTATGTCCCTTGCGAAGTTTGCGGTGGAAAGCGGTATAATCGTGAGACTTTGGACGTTAAGTATAAGGGAAAAAGTATTTATGATGTGTTAGATATGACAGTAGAAGATGCCCTTGAATTTTTCCGAAATATTCCGACGATTCACCGCAAGATTCAGACGTTGTATGATGTGGGATTGTCATATGTCAAATTAGGGCAGCCATCGACTACGTTGTCCGGTGGTGAGGCTCAGCGCATCAAGCTTGCGACAGAATTGAGTAAGAGAAGTACCGGGCGGACTATTTATATTTTGGACGAGCCGACGACAGGACTTCATTTTGCGGATGTTCATAAGCTGATTGAAATTTTGCAGCGGCTGACCGAAGGCGGTAATTCGGTAGTTGTTATTGAACACAATCTGGATGTGATTAAGACGGCAGATTATATCATTGATATGGGACCGGAAGGCGGTGACCGCGGCGGTACGGTTGTTACGCAGGGAACGCCGGAACAGGTAGCTGACTGCGAAGAATCCTATACGGGTTACTATATGAAAAAGATGTTGAAGGAGAATTAGGATGTATTCATTTTTTGCAATGATGGCGCGCATGAAAAATATTGAGCGATGGGCACTTATGCGAAATTCTATTCAGGAAAATATTAGTGAACACTCGCTGGAAGTTGCGATGTTAGCGCACGGACTTTCACTCATAGCCAATGAGAAATTCGGAAAACACGTGGATTCCAATGAAATTGCTCTCATGGGAATGTATCACGATGCGAATGAAATCATTACCGGAGACATGCCTACGCCTGTCAAGTATTATGATGATGATATCAAAGAAGCTTATAAACGGGTGGAGTATGTTGCGAGTAAAAAGATGGTGGATAAACTGCCGGATTATATGAAAAAGCATTATGAGAAATTGCTTTTCCCGCAGGAGGACAAAGCATATGAGTGGCGTCTTGTGAAAGCGGCAGATAAGTTATCTGCACTGATTAAATGTAAGCAGGAATTAAATTCCGGCAATCAGGAATTTAAGACGGCATACGAAACAACGAAAAAAGCACTGCATGATATGAATATGGAAGAAGTTGAAGTGTTTATGCAGGATTTTCTGCCTGCCTATGATTTGACACTGGACGAATTGCAGGCAAAATAATCGGTCACACATTTTACACAGACTAAACACAGAGAGACCATTTCCTTTCGATACAATGTGACCATAACAATAAATCATTTGTATATGAAGTGGAGGTTACATATGGAAGGAAAGAAGATTCGAGCAATTGGTACCAGTCTGATTTTATGTTTGGCAGCTATGAACATTTCCGGATGTGGTTTAAAGGATAGTGAGAGTTCAGCAAATGCAGTAATGGGGCGTGTGACAAGTGTTTCAGACACGCAGATAGTGATGGAAGTTATGGATAAACAGGATGACAAAAAGCCGGAAGCAGCAAGTGGCGGAGCTGCCGGAATTGAGGGGAATAAACCGCAGGGAACCCCACCGGCAGATGCGAAGAATGGTGGCAAAAAGAAAGGTGAGTCAAAGACTTACCAGATTGACAGCGATACCAAGATATATAAGAAATCCGGTGAGGAAAGTACGGAAATATCAGTAAGTGAAATCAATCCGGGAGACATGGTCAGTGTGGAGACGGATGGTGAGAAGGCAACAAGTATTACTGTTTCTGATATGTCTGCCATGGGGCAGCCCGGACAAAATTCGCAGGACACTTCTTCCGGCAAATAGCCGTGTCAGACCTTTTGTGTAGTATGCTTTGACTCGGGATGATTTTGGTCTGAAAGATTTTGGCTTGGAAGATGAATAAGCCGAATGGATTTGCTGCCGTCTGCTTCTTTGATAACGAGGTAGAGCGAATCGGCAGAACCGGAAAACATGGTTAAAATGTTGCTTTGCGGTGGTAATTGTAATTCGCGGAATGCAAGCAGTTTTTGCAGGGAACTGCTTTTGCATTCTCCGCGAAACAAGCCACGAGGTGTCAGAACATAAAGAGTGTTTCCAAGATTTGTGATGTGGAAATCCTCTTTTTTTTGTGCAAAACTGCCCAGTGGAAATGTGTGTGTGACCTCACCGGAGCGGATATCATAGTCGCGCAGATAAATTTCTTCGGTCGTTTTTTTTGTTTCAATCGTTAAATAATGCAAATCATAAAAAATATTTTCCCCCGGCATACCGCTTATGGAACTGCCGCCAAATGCCAGTCGTTCTAATAAATTGTATATTGTTACATTTCCGTATTGATAGGTGATGGCGATGGAAGTGCCATTACACCGGATATCTTTGATTTCATCCGTATTTTGTTTGTTGTTTAAGTGGATGAGATTTATATTTTTTATGTTGCCGTTATTTCGCAGACAGACAATGGATTGCTTTACTAGTTTACTTTTTGACCATTTCTTTTTGCAGGCATAGAGAGCCCCGTTCGTATTATACGAAAAATGCTCTAGTGTTTCGGATTTCTTTATTTTCCATGATTCTACGTTAGTCGTCCAACCGGATTTTTCATCCCAGATATTTCGGATATATTGATTTTTTTTGCGAATAAACTGAGACAAAACACGTTCCGTCGGATGATAAATCAATGTCGATTCTTCTTCATCAGAAAGAGAAGTCGCACAATAAGAAATGGATGTTGGTTTGTCCGCAGTTGTTTTTGCTGCCGTTTGCTTTTTCTTTGTTATGGGCTTGTCCGATTCTATGTAAAAAATAAGAAGAAAAGCAGTGCAGCATAAAAAAAACAGTAACAAAAATAGTTTTGTGATTTTCTTGTTTCTTTTGAAAATTTGTATCATAATATTCCTCCTCGCTGAATTGCAAACAATGATACGGATTGCTCCGTTGTTTCACAACTTTCGCAATCCTGCAAACATTCGAAATCCGCGGATTTATTGCGTAAATCGCTACTTTCTCATGTTTGGCGGGTACCAAGGTCCAACCTCTTATCATGCAAGCATGAACGAGTTTGGACTTTGGTACCCTTGTATCATTGTATGCGCAGCGAGGGGAAACTATGACAGGCTATGCCATATTGTTTGCCGTTTTGTATTTATAAATCATCTCTGCGTGATTTTGTTCTTCTGTCTGGATGTGATTTAAGAGTCTTCGGATATTGCTGGCAGAAAAACGGAAAACATCATCATTATAGGTGGATGAAACGAGTTTTTCTGTTGCAATACAATCGGTACATAAAAATTGGTCATGTTTTTTCTCTTCGGAGTTGTTATCTGCTGCGTAACTTTCGGAAGGCGTGTATCCCTCCATACCGCTGCGGGCAGCACTTACATTTGGTACATCACCTTTGAGCACCATGCCTAAGGAGTCAAAATGTTCCTGCTCCTCATCACCAATGCGGTGAAATAAGTTTTTTAGTTCTTCGTCATGGGCAGACTGCTCATAAAAGCGGTATTTGTCAACACATGCTTTCTCCTGTGTCTGTAAATCTTTGATTACGTTGGTTTCCTGTTCTGTTAATTGCATCGTAATTACCTCCATTTCCTCTGTTAGTATGCACAAAGGATGGAAAAATATTCATGACTGATTGCGATATTAAAGGATGAATTTTACCAGTAAAAATAAGAAAAAGCGAGTTTGGAAGGATTGGTTTGTGACAAATGTTCGCTGCCGGTTCCTTTGGATTTCAGTAATTCCGTAGAAAAACAAAAAAAGTGCCAACGAACCCTTGACACAAACCCTTGTGTAAATCTAGTTGAAAGCATGGAAATAAACAGATATAATAAGATCATACAGTTTCGTTTTGGAATTATACATAGGAAGAGGTGTTCAAATGAAAAAAATCTTGAGACGGTGGGAAGCAGTGTTAATTTGTATGGCATTATTATTTTCCTTGTTTTCACTTCGTACAGCAGAAGCGAAAGATGAGGAAACACTGAAAACTATTTTTCCGGTCCATGTGATTCATAAGACAGGTGATGATAAAGAAAATTTTGTCATTGTAATTATGGGAGATGGCTACACGGCAGACGAACAGGACAAATTTTTACAGGATGCGAAGCAGAAAGCACAGGGAATGTTAAGATGGTCTCCGTATAAAGAGTATTCTGACCACATAAATATATATGCAGTGCAGGCTGTATCTAACGAGTCCGGAATTAGTGTGTATGGGGGCAAGAATGCAGATACTTATTTTCACGTTAAAGTCTATGGAAAAGCAGCTGGCTTTTCAAATGGTGGGGATGAGAAGGCAAAAGAACTAAGACAAGATTTGGAGCAAAATTATCTGGACAGGGGGGCTAATGTTGCAACTATTCATGTGCTGTGTAATTCAGAGGGCAGTTATGGTGCTTCAGTAAATTCCTTGTTTTCATTTTCCACTAATTCAGAGGACAATGAAGATGGGATGGTTATGGCACATGAAACAGCTCATAGTATTGGTGGATTGGGGGATGAGTACGAGAGATACACGAATAAACCAAATACTTCGGATACCTCGAATCCGGATACGATTAAATGGAGTAAAATGCTTGGATTTCGAGGAATTGGTGTCATAATGGCAGGAACGGAAACGGCATTTGCACCGAGCCGCGAATGTATGATGAGATGGCTGGGACAGCCTTTTTGTGAAGTGTGTAAAATGGAATTGGCAAGGAAGTTAAATAATACGGATTATGTCAGTAAGCCGGCAGAAATTTATGTCAGTAATCCTGAAATTTCAATTCCGCACAGTAAAACGGGAACATTAGACCGGGATAGTGAAAAATATAGAATCAGCGAGAAAAATATAACAAAGGCAAACAATACGGATTTGGAATTTCGCACCGTGGTACAAAATCTGGTAAACAGAGAGCAGCATTTGAAAATGAGCTTTCAGATTATTGGAGCCGATGGTAAAACAGTTAAGTATCAGGAAGAAAAGACTTACACGATTCCGGCACTCAGTAATTCATACAATCCGGATGAGGCAAGAGAATCACTTTCTATTGTGTTTTCGGATGTGTATGGCTTGTCAAATGGTGATAGGCTGGATGGAAAAGTTATCAATGTGGATACGGGAGAAGTGTTGGCAACGGATAAAACGGCGGAGCAGGAATGGAGCAGAGTTAACATTCATTATCAGGTAAAGAATGCAGACGGGACAAGTACCTTGCTTCCTTGTGTAGATACGGCAACTGTGTATGTACCGAAAAATTCTACCTATATACTGCGAAATCCGGAATTGTCTGGATATATTTTGGCTGGAAACAGCCTGAATCAAGATGAATTGAAAGTGACAGAGGCGGATACCGATATTACATATTACTATCAGGTAAAGTCCGATCAGCCGGAGGCAACGCCAACGATGACACCGGCAATAACGCCTAGTGCGACACCAACAGTGACACCGGCAATAACGCCTAGCGCGACACCAACAGTTACGCCGACAATAACGCCTAGTGTGACACCAACAGTTACGCCTAGTGTGGTGCCAACAGTGACACCAACAGCGACACCAACAGTTACGCCTAGCGCGGTGCCAACGGCGACCCCGACAATAACGCCCAGTGAAGCGCCGACGGTGACGCCAACAATGGCACCTAGTGCAACTTCAATGCAGCAGAAGAAGGGCTTGAAAAAAAACACAAACATTGTAGTCGAGGTAAAAGTAACAGGCAGCAAAAATACTTCAAATGTCAGCCGTTCTGTCAAAAAAGCAGTTAAAAAGGCATTGAAAAAGGCAGGCAGACAAAGAAAGAATATTACGGTCAGGCTGAAAAGCAAATCAAAGAAAAACATTACTTTGAAGCTTGATAAGTCAACCATCAGGTTTTTGGCTGCAAAAAAAGTAAAAAGTGTGCAATGGGATAGAGGAAAAACAAGAGTTACCATGAGTTTGAAAAAAATAAAAAAAGTAAACAAACGGATGAAGAAAAATGTTTATCTGCAAGTAAAAAAAGGTGTTTTGGTTACTTATTATACTCGTAAATAAAATTAATTGTTTTTTTATAATGTAAATTAGTGTATAATAATTGTTAAGGTGTTTTCGAAAGAATATTACGCATAGGAGATTGTTAAAATGATGCAGTTATCTGAGAAGACAGGTATCAAACAAAACGTTTTACAGGAAATAATTAGGCTGGCGAAGGAAAATGATGTAAAAAAGTTAATTCTTTTTGGTTCGCGTGCCAGGGGAGATTATAAAGAACGAAGTGATATAGATTTGGCGTTTTATGGAGGCAATAGCAGTCAGTTTATTTTAGCGGTGGACGAAGAAACTCCAACTTTGTTACAGTTTGACGTGCTGGATTTGGATAAACCGATTCAGGCAGAATTGCTGGACTCCATAAAACGGGAGGGAATGGTGATATATGAAAAAGTTTGATAATTTGCAGGCTGCCATTCATAATTTAAAGGACATTTATTCTTATCAGGCACCATATGGAAATGTGGAAATGACAGGGATGGTTGGCTTGTATGAGATATGTTTTGAACAAGCATGGAAAGCAATGAAAGAGATTTTAACATATCACGGTTACGCAGAGGGAGCGACAGGTTCTCCGCGTACAGTACTGAAAACGGCATATAAAGCGGGAATGATAGCAGACGAAGAATTATGGTTAAGTGCGCTTACATCAAGAAATAATGTTGCACATGCATATAATCAGGCAATCGCATTGGATATTATATGTCAGGCTAAAACAAAATACTACGATATGTTTGAAGAACTAGTTAAAGAGATACAGAAAAACTGGTTATAAAATTAAAATTATATTTATGCAGGAGGGATTTAGATGAACGAAAACCACACAATTACATTGCAGGATAAAAAATGGGGAATGCCGGTGCGTGTATTGACGCTGATTACTTTTTTTCTGGGAGCGTTTACGTTGGTGCAGGCAATTCTTTTGTTAAGTGAATACTACAGCAATTATGATGTATCGATGCCGGTTGTCATTTTGTTTTTGCTGATTACGCCATTTGCCTTTGTGGCGGCACTGATGTTTGCTTTTGGTGTGCACAAAATTGCGCAGGGAAATGGAGCAGATAAAAATATTATCCTTGGATTTGCGATGATGCTTTTGTTAGCAGTGGATAATTTAATTTACATACCGATTCATTACCGCGGAGACAATGGGGATCCGTTAAGTTTTATGATATTGGGTGCAATTGAGTTAATCTGTTTGATTATCTTTTTCTTATATTATCAGAACTGGGGAAATAAGGCGTTGACATTTTGTGCCGGTGTTCTCTTAGTGCTTAGTTTTGGATTTGAAATGGTTGAGGCTATAAGACTTTTGTGTGCAGCAGATATTACACTTACATTAGATACTTTTTATAATCTAATGAAAAAAGTGCTGAACACGCTGTTAGCAGTTCAGGCACTTCTGTTTGTCTTTGCATTGAATCCATCGGTTCGCGTTAAAGATTGATTTTTTTCATTGCGAGTGCATACTCGGCGATTTCTTTCATACGTTTTTCGTCCATGCGGTGAATGGGAGCTGAAATACTAAATGCGTATTGTGGCTTTTGTTCACCGTGTTTTATACTTGCGGCGACGCATCGCACGCCCAATTCATATTCTTCATTATCCATAGCATAGCCGCGTTTTCTGGTTTCTTCAATTTCTTGCATAAATTTTGAAAAATCCGTGATGGTATGCTCTGTCAGTGGCGTTTTGTCGCTCTTGTCCCAGATGCTTTTGATTTCGTCATCCGACATATCGGCAAGCAGGGCTTTTCCGACACCGGAACAGTAGAGTGGAATTCGTTTGCCGACCATAGACACTAGCCGCACGGAATTTTCGGATTCTTCCTTGGCGATATAAATCGCATGAATCCCATCAATCTGCACGAGATGGACGGTTTCGCCGGTTTTCGCTGCGAGTTCCCGAAGGCTTGGACGAGCCTCTTCCACAATATCGATTTTTGATACGAATTGGTTTGCGATATCCCATATTTTAAAACTTAAACTGTAGCGGGATGTTTGTGTGTCCTGCCGCACATATCCCATGTAAAGAAGTGAATTTAACAAGCGGTGCACGGTTGTTTTGTTCAAAGAAACTTCTCGGCATAAATCGGACAGTCCAATCGGACCGGTTCTTGCAAGCGTTTCTAGAACAAGAAATAATTTATCAGCAACCTGAATTGGATTTTTGGATTCCATAAAAATTCTCCCTTTGTTTCTTTATATTTTACTGCTTTTTTGTTGACAATAAGAAGAAATGCAGTATAATAAAATTATGGTTCACAATGTGAAATGCTGTTTCACATTGTGGAACAATAATAGAATATCATATGATACAAAAAAAGTAAAGATAAAAATGGAGGCTATTATGAACAAGGTTTTAGAAGAAATCAAAAAAATTGGTATTGTTCCGGTTGTTGTACTTGATGACGCAAAGGATGCAGAGCCATTGGCAAAAGCATTGTGCGAGGGCGGACTTCCTTGTGCAGAGGTTACATTCCGTACCGAAGCAGCAGAAGAGTCGATTCGTATCATTTCTGAGAAATATCCGGAAATGCTTGTTGGTGCAGGAACTGTTTTGACAACTGAGCAGGTAGATCGTGCGGTTGCTGCCGGTGCTAAATTTATTGTAAGTCCAGGATTTAATCCGAAAGTTGTAAAGTATTGTATCGACCGTGACATTCCGGTTACACCTGGTACACAGACACCAAGTGAGATGGAGCAGGCGATTGAGATGGGACTTGACGTCGTAAAATTCTTCCCTGCTGAGCCGGCAGGCGGTTTGAAGATGATTAAGGCAGTTGCAGCTCCTTATACAATGCTTCAGTTTATGCCGACCGGTGGTATTAATTTGAATAATGTAGAAGAGTACCTTGAGTATGATCGTATTTTAGCATGCGGTGGAAGCTGGATGGTAAAAGGTGATTTGGTAAAAGCCGGTAAATTTGATGAGATTCAGAAAATGACCGCTGATGCAGCCGCATTGGTAAAGAAAATCCGCGGTTAATTATTAAAAAGAATTTTGGAGGATGAATGAAAATGGCAAAGAAAGTAGTTACATTTGGTGAATTGATGTTGAGACTGGCACCGGAAGGATATTATCGTTTTGTACAGGCAGATACACTTGGTGCAACTTTTGGCGGCGGTGAGGCAAACGTTGCAGTTTCCCTTGCAAACTATGGTTTGGATGCAAAGTTTGTTTCAAAACTTCCTACACATGAGATTGGTCAGGCTGCTGTAAATTCTTTGAGAAAATATGGTGTTGACACAACAGATATTGTGCGCGGTGGTGACCGTGTCGGTATTTACTATTTGGAAAAAGGTGCTTCCCAGAGACCATCCAAAGTTATTTATGACCGTGCTGGTTCTTCCATTGCAACAGCTTCTAAATCGGATTTTGACTGGAAGAAAATTTTTGAAGGTGTTTCGTGGTTCCATTTTACCGGAATTACTCCTGCACTGAATGATGAAGTTGCTGAGATTTGTTTAGAGGCTTGTAAAGCTGCAAAAGAAGCAGGTGTTACGATTTCCTGTGATTTGAACTACCGCAATAAATTGTGGAGCAAAGAAAAAGCAGGTAAGGTGATGGCTGAACTTTGCCAGTATGTTGATGTATGTATCGCTAATGAAGAGGATGCTGCAGATGTATTTGGTATTACTTCCAAAGGTACAGATGTTACAACAGGTACAGTAAACCGTGAGGGTTACAAAGATGTTGCCAAACAGTTGGCAGACCGTTTTGGATTTGAGAAAGTTGCAATTACTCTCCGTGAGTCCATTTCTGCAAATGATAATAATTGGTCCGCTATGTTGTATGATGGAAAAGATTATTACTTCAGCAAGAAATATAAAATGCATATTGTTGACCGTGTAGGCGGTGGCGACAGTTTTGGCGGCGGTTTGATTTGTGCCTGCCTGAACGAGTATGGTCCACAGGAAACAATCGAGTTTGCTGTAGCTGCTTCTTGTTTGAAACACTCCATCGAAGGAGATTACAACATGGTTTCCATGGATGAAGTTTTGAAACTAGCTGGTGGCGATGGCTCCGGTCGTGTACAGAGATAATAATTACTTTTTGATTTTCCCATATAATAATGTATCAAGACAACGGGAGCAGATTTGCTGCTCCCTTTGTCATGTCTATTTTCCTTTTGTGTAATATCCAATTTTGTAATCGGTTGTTTTTCCTTCCTCTGTCGGACTGAGCAGGACATAAAAGGAATTTTCCCCCGTGACCCACATGGATGTCCATTGTTTGGCAATCTGGTAGCAGTCCAAGGTAAGGTAGTAGATGTTATCTGTTTTGAAGTCAGTAACCTTTGTAAAGGCTTTGTCGCCATATTCAGCACGAAATACTCCTTTTTTTGAAACAAGAAGAATTTCATCCTCCCATACACCAAGTGCAAAATGGCAATTTGCATAGGATGCAGTGCCATTATCACAGGCTGCCGAACAATCGAGAGAGTATTTATTCTTTCCGTTGTAATCCTGCACTTCCACGGTGACAAGGTCCTCATTTCCTTGATAGGCAACATAACAGAGAAAATCATTTCCGGTCTGAATTGAGGAAATTGCATTGCCCCGGATACGATTCGACATTTTTTTAACAACGGTATCCGTAGATTCTGCAAAAACCAATCCCTTTTCCGGGGTGTCGTCGGATAATGAATTTACTAAATAGCGGCCGTCTGAAAGAGGAATAAAGGCTACTGCCAGGTCTTTATTTTTTTCTCCGTTTGGTGAGGCGAGAGCGGATAAATCGATTTCTCTTGCTGTTTTCCCATCTTTTGAAATGTGGAATAACAGTGGATTCAGCTCTTCATACTGCTTTTTATATTTTTCCTGGTTCGCATTATAAATAAGAGGGTTCATGCTTGTTTCCATGATTACGACATAAAGGGATTCATCGGAGGCGTACCAGGAATCATATATGTAGCCGCTTCTGTTTTTCATTGTTTTGTTTAATATGTCACTCCAATTTGTTTCAACCTCTTCAAATGAATTTTCCTTTTTCTCAAACATCATGTAAGAGACAAATTCATAAGAGTTTTTGTTGTATTTGGAGCCAAGCCACACGAGATTTTTCTTTGGATTCAACATAAGTCTGCTGTAATAATAAACATAATTGCTGTCATCCATCTGTGGGCAGTTGATAGCATTCTCTACAAATACATCGGGCGATTTTTGAGAAGGAGCATTGGTAGAGCTCTCTTCCTTTGTAACCGGCGTCGAGCCGACACCGCAGGCACACAGAAAAACTGCGATTACGGTAAAGCATGCGATAAGTTTTGTTGGTTTTTTGAATTTCATAATATGCAAAATCCTTTCTTCAATAATATCAGCGCCAAACGCTGCATTGGTGCAAAGAGGGCGGCTTTTGGCGGCTGCCATTTGCAACAGTAGATGCGAATAAGCTTTTCGTTCTTCAAAAGGCATCTGTTTAATGACTGCTTCATCGCACGAGATTTCCATGTCCTTCTGCATCAGATGCCAGGCAACCCAGCCAAGAGGATTAAACCACAGCAACGAAAAGGCAAAGAAGGCAATTGGCTTGATACGGAAATCCTGACGGCGGATATGATATTTTTCGTGAGCAAGCAAAAATTTATAAGCGTTGTTTTCTGTGTTTTCCGGTATATAAATGCGTGGTTTGAAAAAGCCAAAGACAAATGGCGTATCAAGTCCCGAATGGATATAGCAGCAGTTTTTTGTTTTTACCGCCGCTTTCAACATTTTTTTATCCCTATAATAAGAATAAAAAAGATGAAAGACACAGACAAAAACCCCGCTAAGCCACAAAATAAATAGAAAGGCGGGAAGTTTATCCGAAAGAGAAAAGTCCCGGATTTCTTCTGGTTGTTTTTCAGGGAGCGAATGTGTCAGAACGGATGGTTCGGTTTGCTGCTTGCTTTGAAACCGTTTTTGCTGCACCGGACTTAGGCGGTATTGGTTCATGGCACCGCCAAAGGAAAGTTCCTGTTTTATTTGGGCGTTCGTGGCATTGGCAGCAGGCAGCAGGTGGTAAATGCCGGTAAAGTTTACCGGACACAATATGCGGAGTACTAAAATGACCCACAGAAAATACATGCCTTTTCTAGGCAGTTTTTTTGCCAGAGGACGGATGGCAAGTAATACTAAAATCGTAATACTGACAAAAAAAGTGCGCTCACCAAGAAAGGTTAAAAATGATGACAAATCCATAAAATTCCTCCCATCTTATTCTTCACAGTGGTCAATAAAATCCTGTAACGCCTGAATCTGTTCTTTATCTAATTTTGTTTTTGTGGCAAAAGCAGTGACAAAATGTGAAATAGAACCACCGAAACGCTCATTTACGATTTGCTCACTTTCTCTTGCCAAATAATCTTCTTCGGAAACAAGTACAGAAACCATGGCTTGTTTATTTTCAAAAATACCCGCCTGACAGAGATTTCTCAAAACGGTGTAAGTGGTCGGTTTTTTCCATCCGAGTTCTTCGTTGCAGCGAGTTACCAGTTCACCGGAAGGAAGTGGTGCATTTTCCCATACAATGCGGGCAAATGCCAATTCACTCTCCGACATAACATTTCCCTTCATAAATATGTATCCCCCTTTATTATTTGTTGGTTTATAAAATATAAACTAAATTGAGTTTATAACATATAAACCAACTTGTCAAGTGAGAAAAAATTGGGTATACTAAAAGGCAGATAATAAATGGAGGAAAGCAATATGAAGTTTCGATGTGTAGATGAATTTGAGCAGTTATCTTTTGATGACTCGCCGATTGTTTCTTTTCAGATGAGTACGGATGAGGTGACATTTACTTTTGGAGGTGCGACTATAAAAGCCGGAAATTCGCAGAATGGCAGATTTCAGGATATGTATTGTGGAGAAATAACGCTTACACTTTTGCAGGCGCAGATGAAGCGTCTTGTAAAAGAGGGCATGAAATATTATGATGCGGATGGAAATCTGCAAAGAGAAATTCCGGATGAAGATGTGCCGGAGCCGGCGGTGGAATCGGTGGTATCCCGTTTTGAAAAAGGAACAGTATTTACGGTTGTTCTCGGTGAAATTGATGGCAGAAAAAGTGCTGAGTTTGGAATTGATGTGCCACAGGAAGAAGACGAAGAGGAAGTTGACACATACTGGTTCTGTGTTGTGTTTGAAAAATCGGAAGCATCTTGGGATCGTTACTGCAGTCCGACTGAAGGAGCAGATTCTTAGACGGTAATTCGATAAAGGCAAAATCGCTCTCTACGGTCTTTGTAAACGGCATCGGAGGCAGCAATTTCGTCCATCCGCTCAAATGTTGTATGACGCTCCAAGTAAAAGATGGTGTCGTCTTCCGGATAGTAGAGAATGAGTGTGATGGTTCTTGGATATTTTTCAAACGAATCCAAGATACGGTTAATAACAGCGTGAAAAATTTCCGGTGAAAACGGATTAAAAAAGTAAAAAACATTTTCTTCTTTTGAGACAAGATAATCTTCGGCTTTACAGTTTACGAAATGTATCTTGTCTTTGTTTCCGTTATATGTTTTTTTGTTTTCCAGAGCTTTTTCATAATAAACAGGCGAATACTCTACGCCTGTAGAACATAGAGAATACCGCTTTTCTATATAAAAGTTCAAACGTCCCATGCCGCATCCGTAGTCAACGAATACATCTGTTTTTTCTGGTGTGTAAAAGGTAAATAACTCATCTAAAACCTCATAAGGGGTCGGTTCGTAACGATGGCAGTAATAGGTATCTTTGCCGTCGGTCTGTATTTCTTCGGTTTCTATGCATAAATCTTTATCTGTCATTGTATATCCTCATTTCTTATAATCGGTGACGCTGTTAAAACAAATTTTTCTTTTTGAGTATAGCGGATTTTTTTCAATATCACAACATTTCTTTTATAATGCCAAAAAAGTGACATTGTTTTTTCATTTGCCTGACAAATTCTTGCGCTATAGTGAGGGTATCAAATTTAAGGGAGGCTACATACATGAAGAAGAGAACATGGATGAAATACATTGCCGGCTGTCTTACATTGGCACTTTTCGTTACGATGGTGCCGGTGCAGGCGGCGGCTAACACAGAAAAAGAGGGAGGAGCCGGTACGTCGGGGGCTGCTACCGGAGGTGCTGCTTCGATTGCGACGCCGACCCCAACGGCAACAGCAAGCGCGACTCCGACTGCAACAGCTACAGTGAATCCGGCATTATATGAATTGGATGCGCCGACAGTGACGGCAAGAGGTGGTTCAAACCGAGTTATGCTTTCGTGGAACAAGGTGACAGGAGCGAGTGGTTATTATATTTATTCTCGTAAATCCTCCGAATCCGTATATCAGCAGACGGCAGTTGTGAAAGGGACAGATACAGTTAGTTATTTGATTAAGTCTCTGACACAGAACACGACCTATTATTATCGTGTGGCTGCATACTGCGAGGTGTCTGGAACACAAATTGAAGGTAAATTATCCACAGCGGTTTCTGCTAAGACGGCTGCGGTATCCGCGACATCAAAGGGGGCTAAGAAATACAGCACGAAGGCTGCGTTCACGAAATCACCGGCTTATAAGACATACAAAAAAATGAGAAGTGCCATGAATTATAACAAAAGTTTCGCAATACCGGGTATGAAGACGACAAATGTTGCCGGATTTTCCTGTACGACGATGGTACCTCAGGGATTGTGTCTGGCAGGCAGTTATTTCCTCATTACGGCATATGATTACAAAAATGAACAGAATTCGGTGATTTACGTTGTCAGTCGCTCATCGAAATCGTACATTACAACCATTGTTTTGCCAAGTAAAGCAAAAGTAGGTGGAATTGCCTATGATGGAACAAACGTATGGATTTCTAAAGGAAAAGCGGTTGCCAGTTTCCCATATTCTGTTGTGACAAATGCAGTAAATGCAGGAACTTCTTATACAGAATTGGCAGCGTACAAAAGTGTTTCAACACTGGATTCAACAGCGTCCTTTATGGGATATTACAACAATGTGTTGTGGATTGGAACATTCCGTCAGGCAACATCGACGATGAAAGGTTACCAGATTAATAATAAGGCAACACTGCCTTCTCTTTCACCGGCTTATACCATGGATGTACCAAGCAAAACTCAGGGAATCACGTTTGACTCAGCAGGTACGATGATTTTGACGAGAAGTTATCGTACGAAAAAGGCGAAAAGCGGTTATATTTCACAACTTCGCACTTATAAACCATCTTTTGCGTCGCCAAAGAGTAATGGAAAGGTTCTCAAAAATACGGCGATGAAAGTGACGACGATGCCACCGATGGTTAAGGGGGCAGCAGTATATGGAACTTACACATATGCCCTATTTTCATCCAGTTATTACAAGAGTTGTAAATACCCGGTTGACCGAGTAATTGCCATGAAAGAAAGTAAACTGGTTGAGTAATGTGTTCTCTTTAAAAAATTAAGAAAGGAACAATCTGTGACAGCAAAGCGAGCACAAGAGCAAGAATCAGCAGCGGGAGGGCTTTGCGTGCGGTGCTGATTTGAATGTTTCTTTTTTGGAAAAATGCATGGCGTCTTGCTAAAAAAAGTACAAAATGAATGAAAAAAGCAATAGCAAACAGACACATAGCAGACGTCTGCTCCTTTTTCAAAAAGAAGCAGATAAGAATCCACTCAAAGGCAAGAATGGCTCCTTGAAAAGGAAACGTCAGCGCATAAGGAATTCCGGCGGTTTTTGAAACAATATTTTTTGGAGCACGTTCTTTTGCCTCTTTGAGGTCTTCTTTCAGCTCGGAAATGCTTTGGTAGCGCTGCTCAGGATTTTTCTCTAAGCACTTACGGATGACGGATTCGTATCGTCCTTCGTAAGTGCATTTTTTGTTTGCCGGTGCGCTGCCTGTAAGCATTCGGTGAAAAATCATGCCAAGCAGAGAAATAAGTTTCTTTTCGTGTTTTCTTTTTGGTGTTTTATCATTGACAAAATCAAGCAGTTTTACAGCGCCTGCTGAGGTGATAAAAATGTTACTTGGTTTGATATCGGAATGAATAATTGGCGGATCCGGGCGCAGTAATCCTGCAATACATTCGCAGAGTTTATTCATAATCCGGTAGGCATCTTCTTCGGAAAAAACGGTGTTATTTTCCTTGTTCTGTTTTAGAAGTTCTTCCAATGTATTTCCCTCTAAGTATTTTTCTACGACTAAAGTATTTCCGTCAAAATATTTCACATTATAAATGTGCGGCCACTCGCTGTAATCAAGCTGATACAACCGTTTGTAAAGTGCTTCGCGGTTCTGCTGGCGGTACATTTTCAAAATGCCGTCCGGTTTGCCCGGCTCACAAAGACATTTCACATGGTAAATAATCGTGTGATCATTCTGCACGATTGGCTCGCCCATAGGGATATATTGTTTGGTTACAAATTCTTCTTTTTCCGATGGCATGATAAAACCCCCTTTGAGAATATTATAGCAGAAATGTTTGATACAAGCCATTTTTATTTCATATGCATATAGTAATGTCGTTTCGCGACTTTTTGTGGTGCAAAACAATACTTGACACGGCACATGTAATGTTATATAATGCAAATATCTAGAAAAGCAATGGTTCAGACTTAGTATCCAGATTCTATGATTATTTT